>Ga0206125_10003350_pt1 | contig 15485 bp, 10 predicted proteins | sample Helgoland_Spring_4_FD_148598 | JGI IMG/M metagenome (GOLD analysis project Ga0206125, IMG submission 148598) | Pelagic subsurface seawater microbial communities from Kabeltonne, Helgoland, North Sea - Helgoland_Spring_Bloom_20160331_1 | ecosystem: Environmental > Aquatic > Marine > Epipelagic ... | reverse complement strand
AGAAAGATAAAAGACTACTAAAAGGGAGGTTTTTACCTTTTCCTCCAGATGATATTTTATTATTTAATAATTCTGAAAATATCAAACAAAAATTAAAAAATATAATCTATAATTAAAAGAAACTAACTTTACTTACCAATACAGAACTTCATTTATATAATTTCTACTCTGTAAATCTACAAAAAAATCAAAATTGCTTACGAATTGTTTACTTAAAATGTAAAAAAAGTAAGGTATACCTATGGTTTATCAGTTAGGAGATTTTCCCTCTTTCAATAACTGTGTTAATAAATTCTTTAGATGGATTAAATAAAGTTAACGCACTATCTACAGAATCCTCACTTAATCCTAACAATGGTTGAACTACTTTTAAATCATAAATGTTATTTAAATCTGGGAAATCATAGAATCCTTCCCTATAAGAAAATATCCATTTAATATTAGAGTTACTATTCCAATCACCTGTTATCTCTCCATCATCATCATATGTTAAAAAGAAATCCTTAATGTGATAATCAGAAAAAGCAACAGCAGCCTCATCTAAACCATCAATAATAATTGTTAAATTTCCGTAGTTATTATTTCTAGTTATATTAAAATAGTTATCTAATAGTTCATGGAATAACGTAATTAGTTCTGTGTATTTAGCAGGTAATTTATTTACTTTTCTTGAAATCTCATCATTTTCAAGATTCCATATTTGCATTTTTTTTCCTTGTAAAATTAAATGGTATAAGATAGCGTGCAAATTGTTTGCCATTCCAGTATGGCAGAAATGATATATTACAGGTACATTAATTTCCTGACTTGAACTCCTGTTAATTATATTTGCAAGTAAAGCACCTTTACCCATGCCAGCTTGCGAATAAACAGAAAGAATATTATTTGATTCATTTGAATCTATAACCCATTTAATTATATTATCACTTTCAATTTCTCTGCCGACAAAACATTCATTATAATAATTTATTATTTCTTTATGATTAAATACTCTACCTGCACCTCCTTTTAAAGATTTGATCATCGGGTTAAAAACATTATCATAATGTTTCCCTCCATCTTGTTCTTGGACATCTCCATGAAATGTACTTATTAGTTCAGCTGTCTTCTTGTTGTCATACAAACCTTGGAAGATATAAGGCAATCCATCATCATTACCTTTTTGAACAAATGGATAAAGACTAATATTTATAGGTTTTGAAAACAAACCCTTTTGCTTTTCAATAAAATTATATTCTCCATCAACTTCTTTAAATTCACAGTTTTCAAATAAAGGGGATACTTCCAAACAAATTTTATTTAATATATCAATACCTTTAATTATCTTATTTACATCTGCAATCTTTAATGATATAATTTCATGGACATATTTATTTCTAAATGTTATAAATTTTTCCATCAAAGATGGCTTTCCTTTTTCACGATTTACACAGTTAGCCCATTTAGATTCAGAATCACAAGTTATTTCCCATATTGTTTTCCAATTTGTATCACTTGGTAAAATTTCTCTTAAATTATCAATTATTTGTTTCATCAATAAAGCATCCTCATCATCACTCCCCTGCTCAAGTTTTTTAGACAAATTAATTACTGCTCCTAGCCTTAATATTAGAGTTGAAGCTCCAAGACCAGACATTAGCAAATTGTTTAATTGTGATTTTTTACTAATTATTAAATCTGACATTCTACTTTTATCAGATGTACCAATTTCTAATGAATTAAATTGTTCAATAAATCTTATTACATAATTTGATATTGGTTTTGGAAGGTTTTTCATGATTTGAGAGATTTATGTTGATACTCTAACTTATTATCTCTACGGCCAATAGAAAACAACACTCTAGAGCCCTCAGTAATTTGTTTGGGGAATTTATATAAAACATCTAATTCATCTTCTTGAAAAGATTGTGTGTTATCTTCAAAAAATGGATTTAAAATTGAAAATGATTCATGAACAAATTCCATTGGATAATTATATTTATCACTAAATCTTCGAGCTAAAACAACTTTCTCTTTTTTTAGTTCTTCAATCAATTTTGAAGTAATGTCATATAGCTGCTTATAATCATTTTTTTGAGTTGAAACATTATTATCTGGGCCTTTAAACCTTAGATAATTTAAAAAAATTGGATACCAGTTAATTTCTTTTGTCAAATTAACTGTTCTATGTTTTTTAATAGAAGAATTAAAAAATTGATTCATCCAAGAGTGATTAATACCAAAAGCTACAAACAATATATTGTTTTCATAAAACAAATTTGCTAAATGTAAAATATGATTAGTATTAAATAATGATACATGAATTTTATCAATAATGATTACTGGCTTTCTTTTGCATTTTTTGCGTAACTGAGATAATGCTTTTTCATTATTTCTACTATACTTAACCTCATCAACATCTAAAGCAAGTTTATTTATAACTCTCATCAGTAGAAATTCACTAGTAAAATTAACACCTTCTATATCTAACTGCTGAAAGATAGGAAGAAAATTTTGATCATTTTTTACCTCATTGATTAAAGCTGAATATAACTCAGTAGAATCTTCATCAGGGCTTGTCCAATAAGAAATCGCTCCTTTATCATTATTATTTAAAAATTCTACAAGTTTGGTGTCTAATGACTTAAGTGATTGACTTTTTTCAATAATTATATCTTGATCTATTTCATATTCAGATGAAAGTTCATATTGAATTCTAGATGATAATTTTCCAAAGTCAAAACTGTCTTTATAAATAGACCAATCTTGCTGACTAACTTTCCATTCACCAGAGAAAGAAATTAAATCTTGATCATGATTTAAGAAATGAAAATTCCTATCAGAAGAAATATTAAAAATATTGATTTCGATCAATAATCCTAATATTTTAGCTAAATGATTTGCTTCATCAACATTTCTTTCAGCTGGAAGAATAAAAAAACCATGCATTACAGCATTTCTAAGTTCATACAACCTTTCAAAATCTTTATTTAAAATAAATTCCCCATTTGATTCTTGCCAGAAAAAAGGCTTTATTTTTGTTGAAAATGTATCATCTAAGTTCTTTATCATGTGAGCAGACCATCTAAATAATGGACCTGAGTTAAATGAATCTGATTTTGTTGTAAATAATTCTATTATAAAATCGTTAAATACTTCTTTTTGAATTGATTGTGATAAATAACATGAGATTCCTAAGGAAGCAAGTTCTAAAAGAATTTGTTCAGAAAGCTCTACTAGTTCATCAGCTACATAAGCTTTATCTTCCTCAATAACATCTTTTATAATTTGATTTATTGATTTTGGAAGTTTAGGATGATTATAGTATTTATTTAAATCCGTATTTTTCATTTATTGATTAATATTTAACACAGTTGAATTATTTAGTTTTAAACTTTTGATATAATATTTATGAATATTAACATTTGTATTGAATGTATTTAGGTATAAAAAATTATTATCAAAATCCACTTCATTATTAGATATTAAATTTAATATTTGCTCTGAAAAATTAGTTATGTTAATAGTTGAACTATTTAAGTTATAATATTTGAAGGCATCAATATTTTTTAGATACTTAAATCTTAACAAACTGAGGCTAATTATATCTTCTTTTGATAAATCTTTTTCAATAGTGTTAATTAAAATTAATAATTCTTCACAAAATTTACCATCATTATTTTTGATATGGTAATTATAAGATCTGAACAATAATTCACATATTCTTATTGAATATTGAGAGATGTTATTTGTGTTTGGGTCTAGTTTATTGATCAAGCTATTTAAATAGTTTAAATTACTTTTAAATATGATAGAAAAAACACGTAATTCTTTAAGCATATACATATAAAAGTTTATTAATAATTTTAAATCTGTTTCATCAGAAACAGGTTTATTATATAAACTATTTTGAAGTACATCATAACTCTCTTGTAATTTTTTCTTTTCTGATTTTAATATTATAGCAGGAGCTTTAATCTCAACAAGTCTAATCAATCTGTTATTTCTTATAATTAGTTTTCTATAAAGTTCATTTATATCAGAAGATGATAATTGACCATTTTCTAAAAGTACTAATGGCCTGAAATTTGGGTGGATTACAGGGACAAAATCTATGAACACTAAATCTATAAAAACCGATAAATTCAAATCTTTACCATGATGGTTATAAGAGAAGTTATCATTTGATGATTTTAATATTAGATCACGAATAGCATCTGGACCATTTTTTGCAATAAATTTTTTAGGATCATTATCCTCAAAATACATGTTTTCTGTTGGGAAAGAATCTAATATATCCAAATATTCATCTTCTGTTAAAGTCTCTTTAAATTCAATTAGATTGCCTAAGTTATTAACTCCACCAGCTGCATTTATGACTATGTAAATTTCAAAATTAATTATTTTCAAAATTAAGTCATTAGAGATGTTTGTTATTAGTGAAAAAGTTTCAACGGGAAATTCTTTTAAATCAATAAGTGAACTGGCTAATTTAACATGACCATATTCACTCTCTCTTTTGGTTTGGGTATCTTTAATTGATTGTAAACATAATTCTCCAAAAGTTTTTTCACAAAAGATTCCACAATCTACTGGCTTGTTATCATCCTTTTTGATTGTTTCTATATTGTTGATTTCACCCAGGGAATTATTTAATCTAATATTACTATCAATTGATTTTAAATTTTTATAAATATTATTTACATCATATTTAAATTTATACTTTTTATTGTATGTTTCTAAATTATTAAATGCAAAATCTTCACTATTATATGACTTTAAATTAGGGGAAGAATATAAATTTAATATTTTATTAAAGTTCTCTTCATCATTTTTTATTGAAAAATACTTTAACATATCAAGAAGCACGGTATTTGATTTAGCAGTATGGTGATATCTTGTATCTTTTTCACCACTATACCAACATAAATCAGAGTATGCCTTTGTTAAATCCTGAATTTTATTATTTTTATAAAATTGTTTTTCTGATTCTGAAATATATCTTAAACATTTCTCAAGAAAATCATTTGATCTTGAATCATTAATTAGATTCAAATTCTTAAAAATATCAAATGATAAAGATGCATAATTAAGCCAACTGCTTTGTTCTTTAAGTTTTGCGTTATAAGGACTGTTTTGGTAATAAGAATCCCAATCTATATCGCTTGATTCATATATAATTGGATTATTAACTATAATTATTAACTCATCAACAAATCTGTTTTTAATTTTTAAAAGACTTTTGTCATTTAATTTCTCAGACAAAATAGAAAGAATATTTCCAACATAAAGTCTATCATTGTCATCTTCATTGGGTTCTCTCTTATTCTTAATTATATTTTGAAGATAATTTTCTGTGTGGGATAGTATTTTTTCTAAATAACCATTAAACTTTTTGGAATAATCACTAATTAATTTTGAATCTAATAAAAAATCTACTGCCTTAACTATAAATTTAGTGTTCAGGGAAGAATTAATAAATTCAATTTCTAAGTATTTATCGATAATTTTCAAAATTCTATTAGAAATTTCTAACTTTTTATCTGAATTTTGTTTCGATGATTTAAATTCTTCCACTAGGGAGTTAAATATGTTTTCAATATCTGTTGAAAGTGCATTTTCTATATCTTCCCAATAATTGGCAGACCATTTTGAAATCTGTGTTTGATTATTATATAACTTGAAAATTTCAATCTCATAAGAAAAGTCAAAATTGCCGGAATTATATTTTAATATATCTCTTAATTTATTATACAAGCGAAACCTAATATTAAGATCATTTATTTTATTCGCAGTATTAATACTCTTATCAACAAATCCACAATTTAATAAATCAATTGAAATAGATCGTAAAACAAATGATTTCAAAGAATTTTCATCATTAACATCTCCATCTTTGTAATAAACAAAATCGTCTTCAGAAATTAGTTCACAAATAAGCAATGCTTCATTAAATAAATTTAACTTTGAAAGATTTTTTGAAAGAATTGATAAATTTTCTCTATCATAAGTTAATAATTTATGATCATTTATACATTTCAAGATTAAATTATAATTTTCTAATTCCTTAATATGGATATCTAAATAATCAATTAAATTAAACCTCTCAAGCTTATTTGTTGATTTTATATTTTTATCTTCTAATAATAGGGGCGCAAAAAATAGTTTATTTAAAAAAGCGTATTGCAAGATTTTTAAAGATGATTTAGGACATATGTTTGCTAAAGTGTTAACTTCATTAAGTGTAAAAACAGGGAACTTTTCATAAGCTAATATTTTGTCTAAAAGCTCTTTTCTAACTTCGTCAAGACAATTTAAATTATAAATAAATTGAAAGAGATCATATTCCTTATTAATTTGATATTGATCGATAATTAATTTGAATACTTTATTTACAGTATCATCTTTATATATTTCATAAACAATTATATTATTTTCAATTACAAATTGAATGTAGGGAATTGATGAAAATTTAGAGGCCCAGTCATATAACAAAATGCTGTTTATAGATATATTTTTAGACTTAATAGATCCTATAATATTTTTAGCAAAATTTTTATTATCATTAGAATAGTTAGTTTTACTTAGACTCAATGAGATGATATTATTAAATGAATCAGAAATGGAATCATGAGAACTTTCTTCTTCTTTTATTTTAAAACATATCTTATCTAATAAAATAGAAAAATTTTTATCATCATTAGTGGAATTAAAATAACTTAATATCTCCATTCCTTCTTTTACACAATTTAACGCCTCCATCTCAAAAAAGTTACTATAAAATTCGTCAATATTTTCTTCTAAATTATCAGCAGTTATTGTTGAATTATTTATATATTCTTTTTCATATTCTTCAGAAATTATTTTAATAAAATCATGACTATTTTCGTTACTAAAACATTTAGAAATTTCTATTATAGTATTTGAATATGAAATATTGCTGATTAAAGATTCAATATTAATTAATTTAAGATCTCTTAGGTCTTTGAGTAAAACATATTGAAGGTTGAATAATAAGTATGTTTTTAATATTGAGTTTTTAAATCTATTAATCAATTCATAACATTCTTCAATATTGTTATTCTCAATGTGTTTATTCATCATGAGTATCGCAAAATGAAATTGAAAAATTTCTGAATCAATTCTTTCAAATATAGACCCTGCCTCAATTAATCTATTTTGAGATAAAAGGAGATAACCTACATCAAAAAAATATTTATTTCTCCAGTAATCTTTACTCATGGGTAATAAACTAATTAGATCAAATGCTAAGTCATAATGATTATGTGAAATCAATTGATCAATAAAACCATTTTGCTCACCACAAATAAATTCTCCATAATCAAAAACTATATCATTAAGTATTTTTTGAATCCCATTATTAAGATGTAGCGTTGAAATTGAATATTTTACATTTTTCTTTAGTGATGATGCGATTGACAATAATTCACTATTAGAAATTTTTGTAGTTTCTCTACCATCATATAGCAATTTTTCAATTTGAGTATCTATCTCATAAGAATATTCATCTTTGTTGTAACCAGCGAGTTTTTTAACAATCAAACTATAGGACAGATTTGTTAAACCACTACCTTCCCAACCAAATACCTGGTTATCAATTTTATGTAATTGGTCTAAAGCAGATTTAATATCATCATTTGTAATAAAATAGTTAGCTATTTTAATCAAGGCTTCATTAATCAAATCAGATTCTTTCTGCTTATCGATTTTATTTAACTGTTCTAGGGCAGATTTAATGTCATTACTTGTAATGTAATAATTAACCAGTTCAATTAAAATAGGACCTCTTGGTACAGGTTCATCATTTTGTATTTTTACTTCATAAGACTTTTCATGGTTCAAACTATAGATAATTTTTTCTACAATATTACTTTTTAATAAACCCTTATAGCTGGAACGAAAAAAATCAAAGAAATAATCATAATCATAAACTTCTATATCTTTAACCAATTCAAATGATTGATTATAATGATAACATTTCTTTAATAAATCCGCAAAACCATACGTAGCTTGTAATTTATAATCATCTGAATATTTTGTACTATTAAAAAAATTAATAATTTGGTTAGACAATAAAGAATTTGATTTGGAATTGTTTTTATTAAACTTACCAGAAATTAAAATGTAGATCTCTTTCTTTTCATGAAAATCTTTAATCTCATCAATTTTTAAAAATAATTCTGCGATTAAGTCAGTTTTATAAGTAGAAATATCAAATAGTGATTTGATATCATCATTAAATAATTTATTATCTATATCAATAATTTTTTCGTATCCTGTATTGTAAGATGAAGTTTCAAAGCTATAATTCTGTATAACATTATCTAAAACACCCATGTATTCTTTAAATGAACCTGGGTAGTTATTTTGAATCGAATAAAATGCTAACTCCAAAAAATTATCGAACAAAATATCTAAACCAGTTTCTTTGTACAATACATCATTTATAATTGGGATTAAAGATTTATTTTTTGGGGCTATATTGGAATAATCATAGTAAAAAAGTTCTTTATAATTAATATGTCGAATTGATTTCCATATAAAAGAAAAGTCTATTTCTCTTTTTTCCATTTCTAGATGAATACAATACATTGTTGTTTGAGGGAAAAATAATTTCCATTGAATTTTTAGATCTACTTTACTTTCATCTGAAGATGAGTCATTTTCAATTGTCTTAATAGAATTGTTCTCTTCAGATAATAGGGATTTTAATTTATTGCTAATTTCATTAAAAAATGAAGAATCAATATTTTTTTGATGGTATTTTCCGAACAAGGTTTCAGAAAGAATTAGAAGAAATAACTTGATTTGTTTTTCACCCTTCCAATTAAAAGCTCTTTTTAGAGTTAAATCAAATTCATCATTTTCAATCAAATTTAAAATATAATTATAATCACTTTCTTCTTGATGTTGGATATCAATAATACTATTAGATGAATCTATTAAATTATTTTCATGATTTCTTCTTGCAGCTTCTTGAATTGATATTTGAACAGCTTTTTGACTCCACTTATATTCTTTAGAAGCTTTTATCTGTCTAGCCCATAAATTTTTATTATTAACAAAATCATGTAATCTCTGATAATTATTGTCTAAACGCGATTCTACAGCCATATGCGCACTTAAATACTCCAAGGCATATACTTCTGACTCATCTCCAATTGAGTCTTTCAAAGACCTCTCTAAATAAGATATAAGTTGCTCATTAAGTTCTTGTACTTCGTGATCACTATTTTTTTGGAGTAAATAGGATCTCAACCTATCATGAAATAGAACATATTTTCCAGGCTCTGGAGAATTAAACCACTTAGAAAAAGTGTCAATTAATGACTTGGTAGATTCTCCATCAACTTTTAAAAAATCGCTAACAAACTCACTAGATACTGGTTTTTTTAGAATTGCCCAGAGAGAAAGATGTTTTAGAGTTGTTTTACGTTGAGAAACAGAAATATCAGATGAGAATTCCTTTTCAAACAAGCCAACAAAGCCATAAGGAAGTGAAGATGCATTATCTGAACTTAGAGAGCCTTTATTTAATTCATCATAAACATAACGAAGATATGTAGGTTCTAACTTATTCATTTTGACTTAATATTTTTTTCTAATTTTTGTAACTAAGAAAATAACAACTACTGAAATTAAAATAAAATAAGAGAGGCTGTTATAAATTATCATATTTTCAATACCAATTATATCTCTTATTCCTTCAATATGCAGTGGTGTTTCTAGCAACGCAATAACTGAAATACAAGCTAGTAAATATCCTAATTGATTTTGTTGTCTTTCATTTACTTGTACTGCTAATGTTTCTAATTTTTCCTGAACATAATTTAAATCTTCATCTATTTCTAGAGAATTAAGTATGCCAGTATAAATTTCATTTGGAAGAAAATTGTATGATATTTTCTTTCTATAATATTTGTTGTAGAAATTTTGAAATTCATATCTTTTTACTAAGGAATCTTTTGAAAAATCATTTGATAATATTTGTAATGTACTTTTCATGTAAAGCGCATAAATGTAAATAGAAAAGTAAATATCATTCCAACCTAATTGAGAATATACTATATCTCTATTGTAATTATCAGTACCCAATACTGTAAATGAGTCTAAAAGTGTCAAACACTCATAGTTATTAAAACAAGAAATTTTGTTTTTTAACACCTTCTCTAAATAATTAGCTGAAGGAGCTTCAATAAGACCTTTATCTACAGAACCAATTTTGGAAGAAGTGCCTAATTCAAAAAGAAGATTATCCCTATTAGCAACAGAGTGTTCAAAATCAATCACAAGAAATTGTTTGAATTTACTTCCAGCATATTGTTGCAGAGAACTAGAGTCATTGTGAAAATTTATACCAAATAATAAAAAATTTGAAATAAAATCCTTGAGTAACATTTTTTCTTTGTTGTAGATAATTTCGCAATCATGTAATTTTAATGAAAATGATATATTTGAAACATCTTCAAGGCAACAATTATCTTTTAGATAATCTAATGAAAAAAGAACTGTTTGTTCTGATCTGTAACTATCATTAAAAATAAATAACTCAATATTATTTAATATGACTGAAGTTTGAATGTTGCATATTTCTATTTCATAATTCAACTCTTTTACAAACCTATCTATACCTTGATTATCAAAAGCTGGAAACATAATGTTTGTGTACTCCGTGTGATATGAATTATTTAAAAAACTATATGTTTCATCGCTGAAATTTTTATTTAAAAAACAAGAATCTTTTTCTACTTTAGATCGAAAATTTTTATCATAATTTAAGAAACCAATATTCTTAATTATTAAATGATTGATTTTAGTTTTTTGCATTTTATTAATTTTTAATTAAAATATATTTGGAATATCAGGATATGGTACAAAACTTTCAAGTAATAAATACAGACTTTCTTTAACTAATAACGATATAGAAATAATGATAGTAGCAGTTAAAATTGCTACAGCTATATTATTTTTCTTTATTTCCTCAAATTCGTTAATATCGGTTGTCATATATGTGAAAAGTTTAATAGAAATAAAAATCACTATAGCTATGGTAATAATTATAATAAATAAGAAAATACCTGAGTATTTAAAACTGTCTAAAATCATTGAGCCTTCATAATTAGGATCGTTACTCAACATTTTTAAAGAGTTTAAAATTGGTGATTTAATTCCAGAAATTAAATAAGCTACAGAAAACAATATTGAAGAAGAAAATATTGAATAGGATACATTATCTAAATTAATTTCAAATTTATTCTTAACTAATTTATTTATTGTTCTGTAAGAAAAATAAAGAAGTGTAACCCCAAAAAACAATGAGATTACTATTTCAATAATTGAGTAATAAAAAATTTCAGTATTCATAATTTTTTTTAATTTTTAAGTTAATGTAACATACCAATAATTCATATCTGAACAATCAGGTGGAAGTACCCCTAAGTCCCATCCTTTGTTAGTAGTTTCCCAGGTGTAATATCTATTACCTTTAAAATATTTATATCTTCCTTGTGAAGGAATGTTTAAACCAATAATGGAATGGGCGTAGAGATCACTGTTTAAAATAACAACATCATAGTTGAATTTTTTTAAAACGGTAAAAATAAATAAAGTTCTTGAATCACAGTCTCCTTTCATTTTTCTTACCAACTCTAAAGGAGTGTAAACACCTCCTTTAACACCGTCTTCACATTCTGTACCGCTATTTATCATGTCTCTAAATGTAAAGTCTGAAATCATATAACAAGGTTTATCTACAACAAAACTGTAAGGCATATGTTGGACCATGGCTACTACTACTTCAGCAAATTTCTTTTTAGAAAGACTTCTATCCTTTCTTATAAAATCTAATTCTTTGTAAACTAAATTTAAATCTAACTTATCGGAATTATATATTGAAGCATAAAGAGCACCAAAACTTGAGGAAGTTTTAATTTTATTATCTCTATTTTTTATGGACTTTAAATAATCATTGTAACTGATTTTCAGATTTGTACTGTAATAATAGTTTCTGTAATCTTTCCAATTAATATAATTAGAAATTATTCTATCAGATTTAACAACTTTTTTAACAACTTCTTCTTTAGTTTTAATAGATTTAGAATTACTTGCATTAAAAAAACCTTGAATTGAAGTAATAATCCCAATTATAAAAAAAAACAAAAACATTCCTACAATCCTAAGAAAAATATTCTTTAAAAAATCACCCATGTTTAAATGTATAAAAAAAAATACACAATGTTAATTAATGTACTTTCGAATTCTTAATATTTAATTTTTGCTTGAACTATATGTAGAAATATGGTGGTAGTTTTTTTTATACAACAAAATGATGAAATTATACAAAAAAATGCTGCTTTGAGGTGTTTAATGCTGATTTAATGCTGGTTTTTTTTGCATTCAGCATTGTTTAAATATCTAATAATCAGTTAGTTATATTAATTAATGCTGATATGCTGATTTGAACCCTATTATTTTCTCAAAAATTAATTATTTAAATATATAAAACTGTGAGAGAGAAGTATAGGCTGTAAGTTCAGCATTGTGTCATGGCTGTTTATAAAGATTTATTATGCGAAGAGATAAAGGGTAACCCCACTACGTGGTTTTATAACCCTAAACTAAACACAGGGAAAACATATAGTTTAACAATATTATTTACAATGTATAAAACCGTTTTTAAGTTGTATAAATACATAATGCAAATAATTTAAAATAGTTAGATGTACTAAGGTTGTGGGTAATATACTATTACACGAATACCGTCCCTAAAAGGAAAGTGATTTATTTATACGAAACTCTTAGGTTTATAAAACTTTTGGGGTGACTTTTTTGGCTTTTTTACTATCTCACAGCTGTCATATTATTGTAAAAAAAACAGCTTTAAAGTTAATCTCTCATCTGTTAAAAACTCATAACAATTGTTAATAAAAGTGACTCTCATAAAGATGTATGATATACTAACTTTGGATGCATGGAATTAGGAACTGTAAACTTATGGGAGGATTGTAAAGACTGTGATAGTGTTGAGGGTGTCAAAGAACACTTACAGAAGGTTATAGTTAACCAAACTAATATGTTCTATCATAAACCTCATTACAGCTCAAAAGAGGCTTGTAAATACCTTAAAATCTCTAAAAAGACTTTAGACAACTTATGTGATTTAAAAGAGTTAGGATACTATAAACCTAAAGGTTTAAGATATTTTATGAAAGAAGATTTAGATGTTTATATTCAAAGAAATAGACATAGAGCAAAGTACTCGAATTACAAAATTAATTCTTTTGCTCTCTGAATATATGTTTTAGGTTTTTTTTAATTAAATTGTAAGAAAGAGTTTAAAAAATCTTTTACGAAATACATTCAATATAAATATTAAGTAATGAAAGAACAATTAGGGGTATTTTCTGGTATTTTATTAACCTTGTTTTTTTTATTTAGTGTAGGAGGTTCATTGTTATTTCCACCAGAAGACCAAGGCCCATTTCTTGATAAATATGAAGCACTAGAATCTATAAGTAAATTTGAAAAAGAGATAAATAAAATTGAAAAAGAGATGTTATTGGGTAAAAGAGTCAAGGACCCCTATACAATCTTAAATTTAAAAAATAAGATTAAAGAATTAAAGAAAAACTCAGAAAACAAAAGAAGTGATGACGTTTCCTTATGGCTTTTAAGACGAAACTATAACGAAGTAAGTTGTTTTGTAGCAGTATATAAGAACACTATTCTTTGGTGGTTTGGTAAATCTGTAGATATTGAAAATAGCTATGCCCCAAACCCATCTACTTTAGTAATAGCAAAAATGCTACCCCCTACATTTGTAGCATTAATTCTTTACTTTTGGACATTTATTTTTAGTTATTCAAATAGGGAAGTTGAAAATTAAACAGTTAAATAAGAATTAAAGATATTTTATTATAGTCTAGTCCATATTAAAACCCCGCTCCAATCTCCTGAGAAATTACTATGAATATCACCATTTTCTAATAAAGTATACTTAATCTGTACTTTGTATCCATTAATCGGATTGAAAAGATTTGTTATAATAAAATCCTTTCCTGTTTTTATTACGGTTTCTTCAACAGGTTCATCTCCAATATTTTTAAAAACAAATTTTTCGTTATCGTAAAAAACTGCTGTGGTATAGTTTGATCCTTGAGAAGACCACAACCCTTCCATACTATCAATTTGGCTGAAAGAAGATAAAGAAATAAAGAGAAGAAAAAATGGTAGAATTGAATTAAAATATTTCATATTATAAGTTTTTAGTTATACTTAAAACGAAAATTATAATCAAATTATTACAAACTAATTATTTATAACCTTCTTTTTTGCTTTACAACTTCCTCATCAAAAGCAAAATAAATAATTAATACAATTAAGAAAAATAGTATAGAATAATTAAAAATCTTTTTTAAACTGTATTTAAAATATAGCTTATAGATAATCAAAACTATTGAAGAAAGTAACATAGCTTCAATTGAAATAACTTTATTAATTTCCTCTATAAAAATCCAAACATCTTCATTAAAAAAATCTTTTGTAATATTTCTAAAATTATATAAAGCAGATCCGTTTTTACCAGGTCTTATATTTAATAAAATATTTAATGAAACGGAATTAATTAAAAATAAAAAAAAATATAAAATAGAATTTGTAAAAAAAGGTTTTAAACTAATTATAATAGATTTAAAGGTTTTTAAAAAGTTTATTTTATTGCTTTTTTTGAAAGTATTTTCAGCTATTTTTGGCCTTGTTTCAAAATCTAATTTTTTTGATTTATTAAACATTTTAACATCTTCTTTTTCAGAACTTTTTTTCTTTTCTACGAAATCTTCATCAGTTTTAGAAGCTTTATTACTTTTCAACAACCTCCACAAGACAACCAAAAAAATAATCCATCCTCCGTTTTGTATGAACTGAATAATAAAGTTTGTTCTATCCATTATTGAATTTTTTCTTAAACTGTTTGAAAGATATGCCTATGGTTTAGTTAGCCTATTAGGTTCTAAATTATATGCTGCTTTGAAATAATTTTTAGATTTTTTTATCATTTTAAGATCTTCATAATAAACACCAAGCCAATAATTTACTCCACTCTCAAAAGGATAATGAGTAAACTGATTATTTTCTTTAAAAAGATAAAGTTTAATTTGTAGTTCTTGTAAAATTTCATATGCTTTATTGTAGGACTTACTTTTGATTAGCATTACAGATTTATATAAATCTTTTCCAAAACCCTTTATTTTTGTATGAGTTAGAAGTCCTTTATCATAACCTAAACTTTCTGCTAAACTATTAATCTGAGTTTCATATACTTTATAGTTTTTATTAGTTAACCCATTTTTGTAAAAATAACCAATGGTATCTTTTACAGAGACATCTTTGTAAGTTTTAACACCACCATATCTTTTTGTTAAAACAGAATCAATCACCACTTTATTAAATTCTCTTATGATTACTTTAAAATCTGATGAAACTTTTGC
>Ga0206125_10003349_pt1 | contig 15486 bp, 14 predicted proteins | sample Helgoland_Spring_4_FD_148598 | JGI IMG/M metagenome (GOLD analysis project Ga0206125, IMG submission 148598) | Pelagic subsurface seawater microbial communities from Kabeltonne, Helgoland, North Sea - Helgoland_Spring_Bloom_20160331_1 | ecosystem: Environmental > Aquatic > Marine > Epipelagic ... | reverse complement strand
TTTTTGAATCCTCAATCACATATGTGATTGAGGATTTTTTTTTATAGAGATGTGACTCCTTTGGAATCAGGGGGGTTGCAATGCCTCAATACGAGCGAGCTTGTCGCTGTGCTCCAACTTTACTCTGAAAGGGTTGGGGTTGTCGCTGTGCTCCAACCTTACTTTGGAAGGGGTGGGTTGTCGCTGTGCTCCAACTTTGCCCTGAAAGGGTTGGATTGTCGCTGTTTTCCAACGGTGATGAAATGTGTTGGATTGAAGGATTATAGGTGTGGTTTGAAAGCAAAAAAAGAGCTACTCATTGAGTAGCTCTTTTATAGTATGATTAGGTTGTTTAGCCTTTTAATAAGGCTTCGTAGCTATCTTTGTTATCATAGAGCATTACAATGTTTAATACGAGTAAAACTAGCGCCATGACAACACTTTTAGGATCCATCGTTAAATGATAAAGTACTGCATTTACAGAAACACTCATCAAAATAAGCATCATTAAAGGTTTGTATTTGTTTATTAATAAAGATAAACCAGCCAATGTTTCCACAATAGCAACTAATACCATCGTTTTAGAGGCTGTCAATGCTTCCCAATAGCCCCATGCAGATTCAGGAGCGGGTGGTGGGTCAATAAAATGTAACACTTTGTTCAGTCCGAAAAACAGCAATGCAAGTGCAAAAATGATTCGAATAATCATAATGATTTTTGAGTTCATAATGTTTAGTTTTTAATTGTTAGTGTCTACAATGTAGTGAAAACTAATCGATTAAAAAAAAACACCGTTACAAAATTAAGACCTATTTGTATTCTGATATGCAGAAAAGTTGTGTTAAAAATTCCTTTCAATGGTGTCTGTAAGCAGAGCTTTTAAGGAGATTCCTGCAATTTCCGCTTGTTGTGGTAATAGGCTTGCCTCTGTCATACCGGGTACTGTATTCATTTCGAGGAAATAAGGAGTTTCTCCAATAAATATAAATTCTGATCGTGAAAATCCTGTCATTTGTAAGGATGTGTACAAGTGAATAGCAGCTTTGGAGACATTGATCTTTTGAGTTTCAGAAATTCTTGCAGGTGTTATTTCTTTTGATTTACCTAGGTATTTGGCTTCGTAGTCGAAAAAATCATTTTCAGAAACGATCTCCGTAATTGGCAATACCTTAATTGTATCTTTATATTGAATGACGCCTACTGAAACTTCAATGCCGTCTAAAAAGGATTCAATGAGTATTTCAGCGTCTTCTTTGAAAGCCATTTCAAGAGCCTGTGTAAAATCTTCTTTTTTATGAACTTTTGAAATGCCATAACTTGAACCAGCGTTGTTTGGTTTGACAAAACAGGGAAGACCTACTTTTTCTAATATATTATCAATGTCAACTTTGTCACCTTTGTTTAAATAATAAGAAGTTGCGGTTTGAATTCCAAAGTTTTTAGCAACACTCAAACAATCTCTTTTATTAAATGTCAAGGCCATTTGATAAAACGGTGCCGAGCTATGTGATAAATGTATTAAGTCGAAATAAGCCAGTATAGCACCATCTTCTCCTGGTGAACCATGAATTACATTGAATACGAAATCGAATGTTAAGTTTTTACCGTTTACTTCTGTAGAAAAGTCGTGTTTGTCAATTGGGTATTCAATGCCATCTTTGAGAACAAACCATTTTTCTTTTAAAATGTGCACTTCATAGGCGTTGTATAGATCGTTGTCCAAATGTTTTAGAACGACCTGTCCACTCTTGATTGAAATTTCAACTTCGGAAGAGTAGCCTCCCATTATAACTGCAATATTTTTCTTCATATATGATAAATCCTGTTGATGATTCAAAAATATCAAATTTAATTTAAAAGGGTACCTATTCGTTTTATATCTTTGTGTAAAATTGAAAACAATGGGTTTTATTAAATATCTTTTTAGCAAACAGTTTTTGAAACAACTATTGATTGCTAGTGTTTTGTTTGTTGCACTCTTTTTTGGGCTAAATACATGGCTTCAATTGACCACAAATCACGAACAACAGATTCAAGTTCCTGATTTGTCAAAGTTGAATATTTCTGAGGTGGAGTTGGAACTTTCTGAATTGAATTTGCACTATGAAGTGATTGATTCTTCTAGCTATAATTCTTCATACCCTAAAAAATCGGTAATAGATCAATCTCCTGATAAGAATTCTTTTGTAAAAGAAAATAGAACCATATACCTTACCTTAAACCCTTCAAAATACGGAGATGTAGAAATACAGGAGTTCTATGGTAAAACGAAGAAAGAGGTAATTGCAGAATTAAAATCACTTGGTTTTGAGATAGGTAAAATTTATTTCATTCCAGATTTAGGAAAAAATGTAGTTCGTAAGATGAAATGTAATGGTAAGTATTTAAAAGTAGGGACGAAATTACCAAAACACTCAGTTATTGATTTGATTTTAGGAAACGGAAAAAGGAGATAAGCATGTTAGATAAAGAATCGTTGGAAGAGGAGTTGTATGAACACTTTAAATTTGTAGCCAGCGATGGTCAAGTACCGTTGAGAGTAGATAAATTTTTAATGAACTTTATTGAAAATGCTACGCGTAACAAAATTCAGGAGGCGGCTAAAAATGGAAATATTTTGGCCAATGACGTTGCTGTAAAATCTAGTTATAAGGTGAAGGCAAAAGATGTAATTCGAGTTGTTTTAGAGCATCCTCCTCATGAGAATCTTTTAATTGCAGAAGACATTCCTTTAGATATAGTATACGAGGATGATGTATTGATGGTGATCAACAAACCTGCTGGTATGGTGGTGCATCCTGGTCATGGGAATTATTCTGGAACGTTGGTAAATGGACTTATTCATCATATTGAAAGTTTGCCTACGAATAGCAACGAACGGCCGGGGCTTGTGCATAGAATAGATAAAGACACAAGTGGTTTATTGGTCATTGCGAAAACAGAGCAAGCGATGACGCATTTATCACAACAATTTTTTGACAAAACTACAGAACGTATTTATCATGCATTAGTATGGGGGAATGTCGAAGAAGATGAAGGAACTATTGAGGGTAATATTGGTCGCAGTTTAAAGAACAGATTGCAAATGACGGTTTTTCCTGACGGAGATTTTGGAAAACCTGCGATTTCACATTATAAAGTATTGGAACGATTTTCATATGTAACTTTGGTGCAATGCAAATTAGAAACGGGTAGAACGCATCAGATTCGGGCACATTTTAAGTATATAGGCCATACCTTGTTTAACGATGCGCGTTATGGTGGAGATGCGGTCTTAAAGGGCACAACGTTTACCAAGTACAAGCAGTTTGTTGAAAACTGTTTTGATGTGTTACCCCGACAAGGGTTGCATGCAAAAACTTTAGGATTTGTGCATCCGGTGACCAATGAATTTATGCAATTCGATTCTGAACTACCTACAGATATGATCGGAGCGCTTGAAAAATGGAAAAATTATACAAAGCATAACAAAGAAGAATAAACGATTAAAATAGTATTTATGAAGATTGTCATTTCACCTGCAAAATCGTTGGATTTTGAAACTGAAGTTCCAACAAAGCAATTTACACAGGGGGTTTATCTCGATGCCGCAGCGAAATTGATTTCAGTTCTTAAAAAGAAATCACCCAAAAAATTGTCTGAGTTGATGTCAATTTCTGCAAAACTTGGTGAATTAAATTGGCAGCGTAACCAAGAATGGCAACTTCCTTTTTCTTTAGAGAACGCCCGTCAAGCCGTATATGCTTTTAAAGGCGATGTGTATCTTGGCCTGGATGCATATTCTATTCCAGAAAAAAAATTAAACTACTTAGGAGATAGCTTGAGAATATTGTCGGGATTGTATGGGGTTTTAAAACCGTTTGATTTGATGCAGGCGTATCGATTGGAGATGGGAACCAAATTAAAAGTTGGTACAAAGTCGAATTTATATCAATATTGGGATACAAAAGTAACAGCGGCTTTGAATGAAGAAATGGTAGCAGGAGAACCCCTTGTAAATTTAGCAAGCAATGAGTATTTCAAGGTAATCAAACCTAAACTATTAAAAGGAGATGTGATTACGCCGCAGTTTAAAGATTACAAGGATGGCAAGTTGAAGATGATCAGTTTCTTTGCAAAAAAAGCAAGAGGGATGATGGTGCGCTATATCATTGATAACGATATTAAAGATGTAGAGTCTTTAAAAGGATTTGATTATGGTGGCTATGCTTTTGATGATAAGCTTTCATCCGCTAATGAATTTGTCTTTGTAAGATGATAGCTCAGTAATTCTTAAATTTAAAATAATATTGAAGTAGATGCGTTCTTTTCCAATAGAAACCCATATTGCTATTTTAGTCCCTGATGTACGTGCACTTTCATTAAAGGAACTGCTTCCAAAAGAGGTCTTCCAAAACACGCTTGTTTTTTCAGAGGCGACCATAGCCGCTATGATTGAGGAGGAAAGTAGAAGGGATTCTTCAGTAATTATAGAACGAGAAGGACAGTCTTTGCGTTCGATGTCGAGCGGAGAACGAAAAATTGCCGTGTTGCACTATTTAGTGTCTTTAGCTCCTGCGTATTTGTTTGTCGATAATTTTTATGAAAATCTGGATGCCAAGAATAGAGAAAATTTAGAGGCATTGGTTATAAATGTTGCCAAAGGCATTAAAATTATTCAAGTGGTTCGTAGGGAAGTCGAGCTATTTTCTTTTATCAAAGCTACATATATCATAGATGAGCAGCAAGTTTTACAGCCCTGTTCTGGAACTGTTTTTAATGTTTTAACTGAATTGGTTTCAGCCGTAAATATCCCCAAAACAACTACTGATTATCATTATGACTATAAAACCTTTGTAAAATTGTCGGATGTATCTGTTCGGTTTTATGACAAGCCTGTATTGAAAGGCATCCATTGGGAAATTGGTTTGGGTGAGTTTTGGCAGATGATTGGAGAGAACGGTAGTGGTAAAACTACCTTATTATCGCTTATTACTGGTGACAGTCATAAAGCCTATGGACAAAATATTGTTTTGTTTGATAAATTGAAAGGAACGGAGGAGAATGTCTGGGAAATCAAAAAAAAGATTGGTTATTTTACGCCGAATATTACGGAGCTCTTCAATGCCAGGCATTCGGTCTTACATATGGTGCTTTCGGGGTTTTATGATTCAGTGGGCTTGTATGTAAAACCGTTGGATTTGCACGTACAATTGGCAAAGGAATGGTTGGATGTGATTCAAATGAAGGATATGGCCCATACGACCTTTACTACTTTATCGCCAGGGAAACAACGTATGGTATTGATTGCACGAGCTATGGTGAAACACCCTCCCTTATTGATATTGGACGAGCCAACTTCTGGGCTCGACAAGGAGCACATCGCCATTATTGTGGCTTTGATTAATAAAATAGCCAAAGAAACCAAGACTACAATTATTTATGTGTCACATTCGGTGGAAAGCGGTCTTAAACCTCAGCATGTGTACAAGTTGTCTAAAACGGCTGAAGGATCTTTAGGAAATATATTGAGATAAGTACGCCAAATTCGTCAGCACTTTTTGTGTTTATATGTCAACCTGTCATAGATTTTTTACAAAATGACGTCTTCGTATGTCATTTTTGAAAAAAACTCAGTTGGCACAATGATTGACTATTGTATAAACGTAAATAAAAAAAATACAATTTAAATATATACATTATGAGTAAGATTATTGGAATTGATTTAGGGACTACCAATTCATGTGTTTCTGTAATGGAAGGAAATGAGCCAGTAGTAATTCCTAATGCAGAAGGAAAACGTACTACACCTTCTATTGTAGCATTCGTTGAAGGAGGCGAAAGAAAGGTTGGAGATCCTGCAAAAAGACAAGCGGTGACAAATCCAATCAAAACCATTTATTCGGTAAAACGTTTTATGGGGAACAAATTCTCTGAATGTGAGAATGAAGTAGGTAGAGTACCTTATAAAGTAGTAAAAGGAGACAACGATACACCACGTGTTGATATTGACGGTCGTTTGTATACACCTCAAGAAATTTCGGCAATGACACTTCAGAAAATGAAGAAAACAGCTGAAGATTACTTAGGTCAAGATGTAAGTGAAGCAGTAATTACTGTGCCAGCTTATTTTAACGATGCACAACGTCAGGCTACAAAAGAGGCGGGTGAGATTGCAGGTTTAAAAGTACAACGTATCATCAATGAGCCTACAGCGGCTGCATTGGCATACGGAATTGATAAAAAAGGACAGGATCAAAAAATTGCTGTTTACGATTTAGGAGGTGGAACTTTTGATATTTCTATCCTAGAAATTGGAGAAGGTGTTTTTGAAGTATTGTCTACAAACGGAGATACGCACTTAGGAGGTGACGATTTTGACGAAGTAATTATCGACTGGTTGGCAGATGAGTTCAACAAAGAAGAGCAAGTTGATTTGCGTTTAGACCCTATGGCTTTACAACGTTTGAAAGAAGCTGCTGAAAAAGCAAAAGTAGAATTGTCTTCAGCTGCACAAACTGAAATCAACCTTCCTTATGTTACAGCTACTGCTGCTGGACCTAAGCACTTGGTAAAAACATTGACACGTGCTAAGTTTGAGCAATTGGCTGCTGATTTGGTGAAGCGTTCTATGGAACCTGTACAGAAAGCATTACAAGATGCAGATTTGTCTACTTCAGAAATTGACGAAGTAATTTTAGTAGGTGGATCTACACGTATCCCTGTTATTCAAGAGCAAGTAAAAGCATTTTTTGGAAAAGAGCCTAACAAAGGTGTAAATCCTGATGAAGTAGTTTCTATTGGAGCTGCGATTCAAGGAGGTGTATTGTCTGGAGATGTAAAAGATGTATTGTTATTGGATGTAACTCCGTTGTCTTTAGGTATTGAAACAATGGGGAATGTATTCACGAAGTTGATCGAAGCGAATACAACTATTCCTACAAAGAAATCTCAGGTGTTCTCTACAGCTGTAGATAACCAACCTTCTGTAGATATTCATGTATTGCAAGGGGAAAGAGCTATGGCGGCCGATAACAAGACTATTGGACGTTTCCAATTGACGGATATCCCACCAGCGCAAAGAGGAACTCCTCAAATTGAAGTAACTTTTGATATCGATGCCAATGGGATCATTAAAGTTTCTGCAATTGACAAGCAAACGAACAAATCTCAAGAGATTAAAATTGAGGCTTCTTCAGGTTTGTCGGAAGAGGAAATCGAAAAAATGAAAAAAGATGCAGAGTTGAATGCAGATGCTGATAAGGCTGCTAAAGAAACTGCTGAGAAGTTAAATACTGCTGATCAAATGATTTTCCAAACGGAATCACAATTGAAAGAGGTAGAAGGAAAACTTCCAGAAGACAAAAAAGCACCTATCGATGCTGCTTTGGCTGAATTAAAAACAGCACATGAAGCAAAAGACATTACTGCTATTGATACTGCTATTGAAGCATTAAATACTGCATTGCAAGGTGCGGCTGCAGAATTCCAAGCGGCAGCGCAACAAGGACAAGCAGGTGATGCTGGAGCTGAGCAACCGGAGGCTACTGCTAATGAAGACTCTGTTGAAGATGTAGATTTTGAGGAAGTAAAGTAATTCTTTCTTAATTCATAAACAAAGCCGTTTCCAAATGTGGAAACGGCTTTTTTTTTGGAAGACTCAGACTTTGGCTCAGACTTTGACATAGACTAAGATACTTAGCCTCTGGCTTTAATTAGCCATAGACCTTGTTGTTGATGTTTAGGACTTTAGTATATATAATGTGCAAGGCGGTTTGTTTGGAGAATCGGGAGCTAGAAACTATGGTGCAGGCTTAATTGCAATTGGTTTTTTCGCCAGTTGTCGGTGGTTTGGTTCATAATGCCACACTGAATCTTAAGTCCTTTTTTAACAACATAACCAATGGCGGAATAAAATCTATTTCTATCAAAGAATTCCACTTCTTGGCCATTGCCAATACTTCGCTGACCATTGATAAATATTTCATTATACAAAGACAGGTATACGGTCTTTTTTTTCATTTGAACAGCGTTCAGAGGTACATTTAGAAATAGGTTGTATCTGTATCGGGTTCGAAAATCTTGATTTTCTACATAACGTTGTTCGTATCGGATTCGGTGATTCAAATAAAAACGAGTTCCTATTTTGGCTGGATATAAAATTTCTTGATAAATCCTACTTTCTCCAGAGGTAGCATCGTCAGTGCCGAAAGTACCTGAAGTGATATTACCATAGCCTAACGTAAATAGTACTTTTGCTTTTTTAGGTTTGTAGGTAATTCCTCCTCGAAGCAATAGTTGCTCAAGGTCTCCACCAAGATCCCAGTTTCTGTATTGAATGTCGCCCTGGAACCCCCATGAGCTTTCCTTAAATGAATGATTGAAAAAATACATATACCAAGCACCCATCTGACTTTCATCTATTTGTGCCTTTCCAATATTTGGTAAAAGAAGACATAGCGTCGTGCATAAGAGAATTAATTTTGTTTTCATTTTTGTGTTTTTTTTGTAAATAACGTAATTTTTGTTGGAAAAATAAAAAGTAGAAGACGGAGTTTTATCAATTCTATTTCTAAGCAAACCTAATTTGATCTGACTTTTGTTTACTGGTAATACTGCATGACTTGTATGACGCTTTTTTGACAGCATGTTCGATTTGGATTGTCTTTCATTTTAAACTCTTGAGCATCACCAATTAAATAAAACACAACCTCCTTATTTCTAGGGAATTCCAAAAATCCCTAATAATAATTGAAAAAGGATTTCGTAGAACCTAATAAAGTCCCTATTTTTGCAAGGTTTCCTAAATAAATATCTGAACGTGATACAAAATATATTCAGTACCAGTACTCCGAAAGTTACTACAAAAGAATTGTACGATTATCAAGAAGAGGCCTTGCTTCAGATTTTTGACAAACTCAAAAAGAACCCTGAAAACTACAATTTGGTATTTCAATTGCCAACAGGAGGGGGGAAAACAGTAGTGTTTTCTGAAATAGCACGTCGTTATATAGCCGAAACAAATAAGAAAGTATTGATTCTTACACACCGTATTGAATTGTGTAATCAGACTTCCCGAATGTTGACCGAGTTTCAGGTGAACAATAAAATTATCAATAGCAACGTAAAAGAGCTCTATGATCAAGATCAATACATGTGCTTTGTTGCCATGGTAGAGACTTTGAAAAACAGACTGAACGAAGATAAGCTAGAGTTAGACCAAATAGGAATGGTTATTATCGATGAGGCGCATTACAACTCGTTTAGAAAGCTATTTAAGTATTTCGATAATTGTTTTATCTTAGGAGTTACTGCCACGCCTTTGAGTTCTAACATGAAACTTCCAATGAACGAAATCTACAACGAACTGTTGGTAGGAGAACCGGTTCAATCTTTGGTAGATCGTGGGTTTTTAGCGAAAGCAACAACCTATACCTACGATGTTGCTTTAGGAGCATTGAAAGTTGGGATCAATGGAGATTATACAGTAAAATCTTCTGAAGAATTGTATTCGAATAACTTGATGCAAGAAAAACTTTTGTATGCCTATGAAGAGAAATCACTAGGGAAAAAGACCTTGATTTTTAATAATGGAATCAATACCTCTTTGCATGTTTATGAAACCTTTAAAGCAGAAGGATATGATATCATGCATTTGGACAACACCAATTCCAAGCAAGAACGTGCAGATATTTTAAAGTGGTTTAAAGAAACACCAAATGCCATATTGACATCTGTAGGGATTTTAACAACAGGGTTCGATGAACCCTCAGTGGAAACAATTATATTAAACAGAGCTACCAAATCGATTACCTTATTCTACCAAATGATAGGAAGAGGGTCTCGTGTTTTTGGCGATAAAAAAGAATTTACAGTTTTGGACTTGGGGAACAACACGGCTAGGTTTGGGTTGTGGGGAACACCTTTAAACTGGCAAAAAATATTCAATTCTCCGTTGTATTACCTCGACAATCTAATCTGTGATGAAGATATAGAAAGACAATTTTCGTATCAATTACCACCGGAAGTTTTAGAGCAATTTTCAAAATCTACAGATATTTCATTCGATGTAAAGTCGGAATATGACAAAGCAATCAAGATGAACTTGAAATCGAAAATTGTACTGGACAAATCCATCGAACAACATTGTAGAATGTGTGTTGAGAACAGTGAAGACGTATTTGATGCCCGTATTTTGTCGCGATTGTTGCAAGACGATATCTCAGACCGAATAAAGAAATATTCTTATTGTATCATTAAAAGTACCAAGAACTATATTCAGTGGTTGGAAGAAGACTACAAACGTCGATTGAGTACGATGATCAACCAAAGTTTTACTTAACAGTTTTAGAGGCAAGAACAACTAATTTACAAGAACAGTAATCTACTATGTTTTGTAAAAAGATGTTGGTTTGTACTAGTGTTGATTAGCTTATTTTTGTTCTAGTGAACCTTTTTTAAGGGCTTTGTAATTTTCGTGACAGTCTAAAATAGCTTCAACTACTTGTAGATCACTTGCAGTACGGATAAAATATTCAGAATAATTACAGTCCTCCAACAGTTCTTTAAGTTGCTTTTCGTTCATTTCTAGGTATTCCAACATAACTTCTCTGTCGTATTTTTGACCTAGAATTTCTCGCAACTCATCTTCTTCCTTAAGTTTCTTTATTTTTTGCAAAGACTTGGGTTTCTTTCCAAATTTGTTGTACAAGAAATCGACAGGGTGGAATATGGCTGCACTGACAGAAGTATAACTCTTTTCAGCAGGTTTTCCTACCTCATAAGTCTGAGGCAGTCCATTGATATGAATCCGTGTAAACTTATCTTTAGGTACTTGTTTGATATCTACCTCTAGTACCCCAATCAAATTATGTGTTTTTACCGTAACCTCACTAATTTCATCAGTTTTTTCATGCAGGGTTATCGACAATTCATTTCCTTTCAACAAATCATTGGTAATTCTCAATTTAATAGATTGATAACCGATGTATGATATCATGATTGTATCATTCACACTGTTAGGAATGCTAAACTTCCCATCAAAATCGGTTGTAGTTCCGCGTACCGAATTTAGGTTTAAGATATGTGAACCTCCCAGTGGTTCTTTAGAAACTCCGTCTAAAATCTGTCCTTTTAAGTTGATTTCGTCTTCTGTTTCTTGTGCAAATGTGGTGAATGCAGCAAGAAGAATCAAAATATATGTAATGAAATGTTTTTGCATGGTACAAGTATACTAATTCTAAAGCAAATTGATGATTCTTTTATAAAATATCTATACCTATGTTAGGTCATTTGTAGTTGGGTACTTAGTGCAGTTTTAAGATCTTTTAAAAAAATAGGGAACTGTTTCAATTTACATAATTAGTAAGCGTTTGTTTCTGTTGTTCGGCTTTTCGAATAAGCGCTTGTTTTTCCATTTGCTCAAAAGCCAATTTGTAAGCGATATAATATTTAAAGATATTGATGACATACTGAACCGTTTCTCGTCCTATTGTTTGTCCCGCTACAATTTCAACATTTTGAAACCAAATGTTGGGGTCTAGTCCTTTTTGTGCTGCCAATTTTCGCAACTTGAGAATCCTAGCGGGTCCAGCATTATAACTTGCAAAAGCAAAAAGATGTTGATTGAGTCTATCCATATGATTTCCTGCATAATAGCGATCTAGAATAAAACGTAAATATTTATTTCCCGCATGAATGTTATTCTCCAAAGTATAGATGTTAGGAATGTTGATATTTGGATCTTTTGCAGTACTTGGCAGCAACTGCATAATACCAACAGCGCCGGAGCCACTTCGTGCATTTTGGTTTAAATGTGATTCTTGATAAGCCTGAGCGGCAATCAACATCCAATCGAAATCATAACGTTCGGCGTATTTTTTAAAAAGTTGATTTACTTTTTGTTGGGAAGTAAACTGTTTATTTTCAACTGCGTAATTGAGCCATTTTTGATTGCCGTAGTAATAGTTGAATTTCATATTGAAGAACAGACTACCTGCTTTATTCTTTCGTGCATAGGCATTGATTTCTTTTTCCAATAAAGGGCTGTTCTTTCGAAACATCCAGCCAATTTGTCGGTCTTTTTGAAGGTATACATCCGAATGAATTTGAAGATTAGGCAACACTTTTTTCCAGGAGTTAGCCAGGTAGTCGTCAGCAAAGGTATAGGCTATCAAGCCAGCATTTACCATTTCAAGGAGCGTTTCTGTTTCGAGTTGTTTGTCGGTTTCTCTTATGAGGATGGGGTTTAGTCCTCTTTGTTTAAAGGATTCATTTGCTTTTAACAAACTGCTGTGATAACTACTCATGGGGCGTACCCAAACTTCTTTGTTAGCCAAATCTTCCAATTGCGTGATTGCTTCAGCCTTTGAACCAGTTACTAGGACTTCTTTAATATTGCTTATAAAAGGATTTGAAAAGGCAGCTTCTTTTTTACGGGTTTCCGTGATGGTCATATTCGCGACTACAAGATCTGCATTTCCGTTGAGCAGATATTCCTATAAGGTGATCTCTGCTCACAGGGATTTGAATGACGTGAATTTTTTCGTCGTGGCGATGCTTGTTTCGATTGATAAATTCTTCGAATGCTCTTAAGGCATCATGGCTAATTCCTCTGGGTTGTCCTAAGTTGTCGAAAAAGAAATTCGTTGCATTATAAGCTACCAAAGCCCTAATAACTCTTCTTTTTTTCATTCCGTCAAAATCTCCTTTCCATTGTTTGTCAATTCGAATTAAACTGTCTGGTCCCACTTGAATTGAAATCGGTTTTAAGGTCTCAACTGTTTGAGGAGTCTTTGGGGGCGATTCTGACGCGTTTACATCTTTTTTCTTACAACTTATAAAGATACAAAGGGCAAAAAGTATGCAATAGACATTTGTCATAGTGGCTTAGCTAACTTTAGTCAATTCGTTGCTGTCGTGGTGTGCAAATGTTTTGTCGTAAATGGCTACTGTGGTCTCTTGTTGATAGCTAAGTGTTTTTCCAGTTATTTTTACGCTTCTTTTAAAAGCAATTGTCTTTGCTTTTTTCTGCATAAAAGGAGACTGAGCAATGCCCCAGTCCTTGTCGTCGCATCCAGCATCTACATTGAAGGTAATACTAGTGTTTTCTACAGCAGTAAAGCTGCCTCCAGCAACCAAGCTAACACCTCTCGGGATGCTAAAAGTACACATAATACTCCCTTCGTTCTTATCCCATATCCAATACCCCGTTTCACTGTGGGAAATTTTATCATTGGCAATTTCTCGTACCTCTTGAAAATAGCGTACGGCGGTTAATTCCTGTTCTTCAGCATTTTCTATATTGCTGTCGACTGGTTCGAAGGTGAGCACTTCGTAATATGGGTTGTTTTCGTCTTCAATCGGTTTTGGAGCCAGATCAATACCTTTATCTCCTTTCCAAACGCCAATCAATCCTAGAAGGGGGTTGTGTGAGTTCATGCAGTTTTCTTTAAAAATTTAGTGTACCTAAATATACTAGAAATTTAAAGAATTCAATCGTTAGGCTATGTGTTTTTTTAATTGGCCTATTTATTTAAAAAGTCATTTTAAAATATAGGTGAATAGGTTTAGTTGATTACAATCCCTTTTGAATAGGCATTTCCGAGTTTAAAAATATAATACCCATTGGTAAGCGACGATGCATCAATGCGATTGTTGTGAATGGGAAGCGTGTTTATTTTTTTACCCAAAAGATTGTAAACCGCAGCAGTTTTTAGTTGTTTGTTTGAAGTTTCTATGTTAAGAATCCCATTACTGCTTGGGTTTGGGTATAACTTAATGGATTTGTAATCGATGTTGTTGACCGACAAATCATTGCTTCCTGTAAATGTGCTTACCACGGGATAATGATCAGACATTTCATCTAGCAATACAAGGTCGTTTTCAGGTGTAGTGTATTGGTGGACAATCCGTGCATCGGTAGTTAGATTTGCAAGGGCTTGGTTTGCTAATAAAAAATCGATTCTCGCCAAATGCTCTGCCTGGGTATGTGTTGTTGTAGAATTTCCGTTGTGGTCGAGGTTTGTACTATCGTGAAAAAGCGCTACAGATTTGGAAGGGAAAGTACCCCAAAATTGCGCGTTTTCATAACTGTTTCGATCTGCATATTCCGAAGTAGTATCGTGTATTTGTTCGTCCCAAAACGTGTCCATCACTCCATAATCCCAAGTGGTACAAGCTGCCATTCCTTGGTCTGGTTGGTTTGCCTTGTTCATATCATGGTTGCATTTGTTTTTAAAAATACGGTATTGCAATCGTTTGTCGATATTGGTCTCTGCGTAGGTTCTATCCGCGATGCTCATAGAATTAAAGTCGCCTAATATCACCACATGGTTGTCTAAATTACTGTATTTACTATAGAGTTCAAGCACGTAATTCACCTCTTTTGCTCTGTGATTTTTATTGGCCGATTTTAAATGTACAATAATAAAAACAACAGGTTCATTTTGAAGTTTGGCAGCAAACGTGCCTTCCAAATTCGTACCGTTATAATCACTGTGGTTTCTTTCTAAATAGGTGAGGGGATATTTAGAAGTAATTCCGGTTGCCTGTTGTGTGTCTCTATCAAACAAAATGGAATGGCCATGTCCGTAGCTGTTGGCAAAGCTCGCTAGCTTGTCAGCGTCAAAATGCTTCAATTCCTGAAACGCAATCACATCTGGTGCTTCGGAGATTAAAAAGTCCGTAGCCTTTTGTTGTACTACAGTTTGACTTGCAATATGTGGATGTCCTTCTGGTAATATTCCGTTACTTAGTTCAAGCTGTGAAAAGCCATACCATACATTCCAGGTCATTACTTTTAAGGATTCAAACGAAGTATTGGAGATTTGAGCTTCTAGGCAGTTTACAAATAAAATAGTGAGGTATAGAAAGTACTTTTTCATAATTGAGTTCTGTAGTCGTTAGAAGTCAAATATAAATAGCTTGCCAGAAAGAAAAGGATTCAAATTTCACAGAAAACAATTCAAATCTTTCAATTGAATCAATAGTGCTAAAAGGAATCTAAAAAGTAATCTAGTGCACACAAGAAGACTCGAACTTCCACGTCCTTTCGGACACGAGCCCCTCAAGCCCGCGCGTCTACCAATTCCGCCATGTGTGCAAATGAATATGGTATGTTATTCGATTGCAAATATAGGAATGTAAGTGAGACTATAAAAGATTCTTTTGAAAAAAGATGTATTCCTTCTTTGAATACCTTTAGCCTATGGAAATTGAGTTGTTGAGTATTCGAGTCTTGCGGTCTTGCGGTCTTGCGGTCTTGCGGTCTTGCGGTCTTGCAGTCTGGGGGGCTTCTTGCCCCAGAATGTTTTACAAAAAAAAAGACTAAGCAATACACTTAGTCTTTCTAATTCTGTGACCGGGCCCCTTCGACCATGCTTCACTACCGTGCAGCAGCTCAGGGCAGGTTCGTATTTCTAATAAAAATGAGTCCTGGTTTCTCGCCCCAGAATGTTTTACAAAAAAAAGACTAAGCATACGCTTAGTCTTTCTAATTCTGTGACCGGGCCCCTTCGACCATGCTTC
>Ga0206125_10003348_pt1 | contig 15492 bp, 8 predicted proteins | sample Helgoland_Spring_4_FD_148598 | JGI IMG/M metagenome (GOLD analysis project Ga0206125, IMG submission 148598) | Pelagic subsurface seawater microbial communities from Kabeltonne, Helgoland, North Sea - Helgoland_Spring_Bloom_20160331_1 | ecosystem: Environmental > Aquatic > Marine > Epipelagic ... | reverse complement strand
CGTAACCTTCACGATACCATTGAAAACTTGCAGGCAGGACTAAGTGCTTATGTCACTAAGAAATTACCTGCTACAAACATAATAAAAACATATGAAGAGGATCAAAGTTCTATGGCTCGTACAGGAGGTTATACTTACCTACTAGAAGAACCTTGGAGCGGATATAAAGATCATAACAAGACTATTATGCCACTCGGGCCCGAAGTTGATAGGCCTGCTGATCCTGTAAAACCATGTTAAGGAGAAAAAAATGATACGAGGTTTGATTGAGAAGGTGAAAGATAAAGAATTAAGTTTGGGTGCCCTTATGGTACTCATCGGTGTACTAATTTGGATTATTCCGGTAAAATTAGTTTTAACATTATTTGTCGTTTATGGTTTAGTAACAATCTTTTGGAAAAAAGAAGATAAGGTAAGAGACATTCATCACCATCATCATCATAATGGCAATGCGAAGAAGAAGGTGAAAAAGAAAAGTGGCTAATGCACATGATTTAGACGATAACACAAGATTTGCTATGCCAGTGAGAAACTTAATCTCACTGATTGTTGCGGTTGCCTTAGGGGTCTGGGCATACTTTGGTGTTATTGAACGATTGAACAAAATTGAAACACAAGCAATTTTGGTTCAAGCAGACCTAATAAAAAATACAGAGTTTAGAATTAAGTGGCCGAGAGGTGACCTGGGTACTACGCCTGCCGATTCAGAGCAGTTTATGCTTATAGAACATTTAGCAAGTGAGTTTGAAAAACTGGCAGAAGAAATAGATACAGGTAAAGCACCACACGACCAACAGCAGGCTTTGACTTTAGATTTTTTTGAAAAACGTATTAGTTCTGCGGAAGAACGAATTGAGTTGTTGCGGGATGCCATAGCAGCTCTAAAAGCAGAAAATGGAGGACATACAGAATGACTGCTACAGTAGCAACACTGATGGTTCTGGTGTTGTATATAAACGATGTACCTAAAGAGTTCATGGGTCACCACGAAGATAAGGGTCAGTGGGTTGAGATGGGTCTAAGTGGTTGCCTACAAATAAAACGAACACTAAAACGAAATGGTTGGAAAGATTCTTACACAGGAGAAACACGATATGCCTGTGAAAAACATAAAGTAGAAGTTGGAAAAAACCATGAAGGTTTAGAAGTTGTCAAAAAATTATTAAGTGATGGTAAAAAGAGTAGTGCCGTCAAATTATGAGGAAATGAAAATGAAATATATTGTTGGTTTATTTTTATTATTCTTTGCCAGTATTTCTTGGGCGAATTGTACTGGTTGTGGTGAAGATGGACACCAGATGTGTCCTATAGAAGAAGATAAACACATTGAAGCAGTTTTTGCAGTGTGTGTATTTGCTGATGGTACATTAATTGACCATAAAGGTGCTGACAGTATGAGTGCCTGTTTAAAAACAAAAAGAGATGTCACAAAGAAATGGCGTGCCAGAGCAGCGACAACAGACACAATCGAAATCAACGGTATCGAATATGCAATTGATGGAGATCACTTGGCGTTTATGTGTGATAAGGTTGATGCTCACGTTCATCGTTATTCAGATGGCACTTGGGAAATTGTAGAGATATTGGGGAAACACGGTGGCTAAACAAATATCAACTTTATCAGCAAGACTAGAAACTACAAAAAAGAAAACATCTATCGGTAACTCGGTTCGTTCTAGACCTAAAAGTAAAAACGCAAAACGTGACTGGAAAAAGTATAGAGGTCAGGGAAAATAGATAAATATTAGTATGGCCAATCCTATACAATACAACGAAGGGTATGATGATGCCCAATCCGTAAATAACAGTTCTAGAAGCACATATCTCTACAAGGACTTAAATCTTTTCTTTACACCTAATCCGGTTACTGGTGATGTATCGTCCGTAACTGATATTCAGGCAATCAAAAGAGCGGTTCGTAATATCGTGTTACTGAATCCTGGCGAAAAACCATTTAATCCAGAAATTGGTACAGGAATTCTTGGTGCATTGTTTGAAAACTTTTCACCACCAATGATAGCGTCTTTACGAATTAGAATAGAAGAAACTATTAAACTTTATGAACCCAGAGTAACAGTTACACAAGTCAACTTTAATGACCCGGATAGTCAGAGATTAGATAATAACGAATTACGTTGTTCGATACAATTTACCATCAACAACGCACCTCAAAATGTTGAAGAAATTGAGGTGATGTTACAGAGAATACGATAATGGCAGCAGGAATAAACACTAAAGGCAAGATGCAGATAACGGAACTAGATTTCGACGGTATCAAAGAAAATCTAAAAACATATCTGAAGGGTCAGTCAGATTTTACTGATTATGACTTTGAAGGTTCGGGTATGAATATTCTGTTAGACACTCTTGCTTACAATACACACTACAATGCGTTTCTTGCCAATATGATGGCAAACGAAATGTTCTTAGATACAGCACAGAAAAGAAACTCAGTTACTTCTCACGCTAAAGCATTAGGTTATACGACAACATCAGTCAAGGCTCCTACTGCATATCTAAAAGTGCAGGTCAATGATGCCAGTACACCAAACGTCACGATGCCTGAAGGTTATGGATTCACTACAACCATTAATGGGGTATCATATCAGTTTGTCAATACTGTAGAAAGAACGATTCAACCATCTTCTGGTATTTACGTCTTTGGGTCACAGATTGGCATTCCTGTTTATGAGGGTACTTGGACAACAACTCGATTTACGGTAAACTTAGATGATGCCGATCAGAGATTTATTATTCCAAATGATAACGTAGATATCTCTACAATCAAGGTTCAGGTACAGAATAGTTCATCGGATGTTACAACTGCAAACTACACCAAGTCTACTTCCTTAGTTGATATTGCAAGCACTACTACTGCCTTCTTCTGTCAAGAAACAGTTAATGGTGAGTGGGAGATTTACTTTGGTGATGGTATAGTGGGTAAGTCACTAATAGATGGCAACATTGTTATTCTTAAATATGTGGTCACCAACGGCAGTGATGCAAACGGTGCAGCATCGTTTACTGCTTCTGAAACAATATCTGGGTTTGGTGATATCTCAACCACAACAATGACAGGTGCTGCTGGTGGTGCAGACGCCGAAAATCTAGACTCTATCAAATACAAGGCTCCATTCAGTTATGCGGCACAGAACAGAACGGTGACTGCTAAAGATTATGCCGCTATCGTTCCTACTATCTATCCTAATGTTGAGTCGATTTCAGTATGGGGTGGCGAATATGCTGACCCACCAGTTTATGGTAAAGTCTACATCAGTATTCGACCTAAGGCAGGTAACACGCTAACGCAGTCAACCAAAAATTCTATTGTAACCTCTTTAGAAAATTATAATGTGGCATCTGTGACTCCTGAGATTCTTGATCCAGAGACAACCAAGATTATTCCTACAGTAAACTTTAAGTTTAACAATACGGTTACTGCTAAGAGTAAGGAAGATTTGGCAGCACTTATTACGACTGCCATTGGCACATTCTCAGATGACAACCTAGAGAAACACGAAGCGATCTTTAGGTTCTCTAAGTTTGGCACAATAATTGATGAAGTCGATCCTTCTATTCTATCGAACATCACAAACATAAAGATGAGCAAAACATTCTTGCCCACGACAGGCAGTGATACAAAATACACTATTGCTTTTGAAAACGCAATCTACAATCCTCATAGTGGTCACGCTGCATCTACAACAGGCACAAGTGCTGGTGGTGTTGTTTCATCTAGTGGGTTCAAATACACGGGTGACACAAATGTTTATTACTATGAAGATGATGGTAAGGGTAATATAAACTCATACTACATCTCTGGTACATCTAAAGTTTACAAGTCTGCTTCAGTAGGTACGATAACCTACACGACAGGTAAGATTGAGTTGAGCAGTGAGAACATCGCATCTGTAGAAAACTATGACGGTGCAACACAAACTCAGATTCGTATCACAGTACAACCAAGTTCTAACGATATTGTGCCTGTAAGAAACCAAGTGCTTGAGATTGATACATTGAATCTATCAGTAACAGGTGCATCAGATAGTATTGCTGCCGGTTCATCAGATGGCGGAACACAATACTCTACATCCAGTTCTTATAACTAATGGCAACAATTTACAGCAAAGTCTCTACACAGGTTACAAATCAGCAACCTGATTTTATTAAGTCAGATCATCCTGACTTTCTTGCGTTTCTAAAAGCTTATTATGAGTTTTTAGAATCAGCAGAACTCAAACTAAAAGACTTTGGGTCTGTAGACTCTATCATTTACGAAGAAGGTTCTACCACATACATGATATTGGAAGATAAGAACCGATATCGTCAAGGTTCGTCAGATAACATTCTACTGGAAGATTATGATACTATTAATGGTAGTCGCGTTAGAAGCACAGGTGCATTTACTAATGGTGAGACTATTACTGGTCAAACATCAAAGGCCACTGCTATTGTTAGAACCGAAGATGTTAGTAACGGTTCTCGTTTGTTTATTTCTTCACAGAATAAGTTTCAACTAAACGAACAGGTCGTTGGCCAGACATCTGGTGCAACGGCATACATTGTAAGTTATACTGCTAACCCAGTTCAGAATGTTATGCAACTTCTGGACTATATGGATGTCGACCAAACAATTGATGCTTTCTTTACACAGTTCAAAGAAGCATTTATGAGAACGATTCCTGATAATTTAGCAACCGGACTTAATAAAAGAAATATTCTAAAAAATATTAAAGACCTCTATCGTGCCAAAGGTACTAAGAAAGGGCATGAGTTATTCTTTAGAATATTGCTTAATGAAGATGCTGATCTTTACTACCCAACAAAAGATATGTTACGAGTCTCTGACGGTAAGTGGTCAGACGATACCATTCTAAGAGTTTATGCAACCAATGACACCATTCTTATGGAAGATTCATCTGCTTCTAATGGTGATATTTTCTTAATTATGGAAGATGGTTCTCAGATACTTAATGAAGAAAATGTTTCGGGTACTGATTTACTAACACGATTGGTTGGTGAAACGATTACACAAGATGCGGTTACAGATTTGACCATTCTATCTGGTGGTGCATATTTCAATCAGGGTTATAGTGTTATTGGAAAGGCTACTGCTGTAGTCGATAGTGCTTTCCAATATCAACTAGGTGGCGAAACGATTACTGAGTTTGTATTGAATCCGGGTAGTGTTTCTGGAACATTTGTTTCTGGCCAGACGTTATCCGGAACTGATAATACAAACTCTAATCTAACAATATCAGCAAAGTCAGATTCTATTGTTGCGGCTGCTGATACTTCTGCTACTAATTACCAAACAAGTCAATATTTCACAACCACCGATACTGTTACAGTAACATCAGACACGGGTAATGATGCTTCAGCAGCTATTACAAATGTTACCGCCGGTAAAATTGAAAATGTAATCGTAGATGCTGCGGGTACTGGTTACGAGATTGGCGATCAATTGGTAGTAACGAATACGAACACAAATGGTACGGCACTTGCTGGTGAAGTTTCTATTGTCAACGGTGGATTTATTCCAGAAACAGGGACACTTACTGGAGAGTTTAGAGTAACCTTAGAAAGTGGTACATCAGGCGGACCTGGCGAGATACTACTAGAAGAATCTACATTTGTTTATGATACAGCAACAGGCATATTCAATATCGGTGAAACGATAACGGGTAAGACTTCTGGATCAACAGGTACGGTTGTATTAATTCAAGAAGATGTAAAGAAAGTATTTTATGTTCCGGGCACAGGGACATTTACATTAGGTGAAACGATATCTGGTGGAACATCTGCTAAGACAGTTCGCATACTTACCAATACTGTAGATAATCATGTTGCTAATGAAGATGATCGTGGCATGGAATCTACGGATAGATTTATTCTAGAAGGTGAAACTGTTAGAGGTGATACTTACGATGGTGCCGTGATTGTACAGGAAAAAGATACAGGCAATGGAGACATTACTGACGTTAGAGTAACCACAGTTGGTTATGGTTACACTTCACTACCTACAATCTCGATTACATCTTCACAGGGTGCTGGTGGTACAGTAAAGGCGAAGGGTACTGGTGTCGGTGATATTGCTTCTATCAATATTATCAATCAAGGTGCTCACTACTCAGATGCAGCTTCATTGAAGTTTGATACCACCTCTAATTTCTTGGCAACCCAAATAAGTGGTTCATTTACACTAAACGAAACTGTTATTGGTTTGGCATCAGGTGCCACAGCACGATTTAAGTCACAAGACAATGCTACTGGTATCATAAAGATGGATCAGTTAAGTGCCACACCTTTCCAAGAAAACGAAGGGATAAGGGGATTATCATCATCTAAAATAGCTTTAATAAACTCATATGTTGAAACAAATATTCCAGGCAAGGTTGGTGCCGTTGTAGATCGTAGTGGTAAGTTTGTAAACGAAGATGGGTTTATCTCAGATTCTTCTAAGAAGATTCAGGACAGTTATTACTACCAAGATTATTCTTATGTAGTAAAGACAGCAACATCAATTGCCAACTGGCGTGATGATCTTTTATCTACTGTACACCCCGGCGGTTGGGCAGTATTTGGTCAGGTAGATATTGCAAGTAGACTTTCTCAACTTGCTAACATTACATCTATCAGTTCTCTTGGTCCTACATATAAACTTATCTGGTCTGCATTATTTGGTATGCGTTTGGGTACTACAGATCAAGTGCCTATTAACCCATCACCAATGGCAGAAGCCAATGAACCTAATAAGGATAGATTATATGACCCTGCATTGGCAGTCTCAACGGGTGCCGCATTTACCTTGTATGAAACTATCACCGGCGGAACATCAGGTGCAACAGGTAAAGTTGCGATAGAGGAAACTTCTGATGCTGGGCTTCGTATTATTACCTATGTTGCTCTTACTGGAATATTTCAGGCAACAGAGACCATTACTGGTGGCGGTTCGGGTGTAACCGCAACAGTCAATGCAGTTTATGGCTTACGAGGTAAACGAGATAGAACATTAAATCATGTGATGGATATTGAATATCAATTTGGTGTAAGAGGCGATACCAGTGGTTCAAGACCTGACTATGGTACACTAAACCGATTTATGTTTGCTGAGAGTATACAGAAAACAAGAACATCAACATACACCTTTAGAAGTCACGCAGTTTATACTACCGGATTACCGCTATCTACATTGAATGGTGGTATAAACAATGCGGTAACTACTATTGCCGTTGCAGATGGTTCAGTTTACCCATCAGCAGGCACAATACAAATCGGTGATGAGTTGATTGACTACACAGGCAAGTCATCTAACAATCTAACGGGTTGTACAAGAGGTGCACATTCTACATCGGCAGCAAGTCACTTGACCGGAGTAAATGTTCTATCAATACGATGGGCAATGAAACAAGATGGTGTGCCTGGATTCAGATTACAAGATTGGGCAACCGATTACAAAGGTACAGTTCTAACAATTGGTGATATAACAGATTACCCGCAACGAAAAAACAACATCTCACCTCCAACAGAGGTTACTCTTTATAAGACCTAACGGAAAGTTATAAATAGTATAGAATAAATATTTTTAGGAAATAATGCTATGGCAGCAATCGTAACAAACAAATTTAGACACAACAATGCTCTTCAATTCTTTGAATCATTTGGAGAAGCGTCACCATCTGTGTATTACCTCTTTGTAGGTAGACCACAACCATTTAGTTCTGGCGCAGGTGGTGGTACAGATAGTGCTCCTCCAACTCCATTGGATAATGTTGAAGATGAACTTATGTATTTCAGAGATATGCTTGCGGCCAAAAAAGTAACCTCAAGTGATGTTTCTTATGTAGTTCCTCGACACAATTGGACAACAGGTACGGTCTATGACTATTATCGTGCTGATTATGGTGCAACAGTCAACTCCGCAACAGTAACCACAGTTGCTGGCGGCACTGATATGTTCTCCACTACTACAAAGTTCTTTGTAAGGTCTTCAGCAAATAATGTTTACAAGTGTATGTCAAACAATGGTGGGGCAGCATCAACTACTGAACCAACAGGAACATCAACTAGTGAACTCACAACTGCTGATGGTTATGTGTGGAAGTATATGTATTCACTAACCGCAACAGAGGTTGGAAGTTTTCTAACAACAGATTTTATGGCAGTTCATACAGATGCCACAATAGCCGCGGCCGCAGTTGACGGTGCTGTAAGACATTACAAGATTGCCAACGGTGGCGCTGGTTACACTAACGGTACATATTCTACACAAACACTCCGAGGTGATGGTTCATCCGGAACATTTACAGTAACCGTATCAGGTGGTGCAGTAACAGCAGTCGTTGCTGTCGGTGCAGGCACGGGGTACACATTTGCTGACTGTAAGATTGACTCTATCTCAGGTATTGGTACACCATCTACTTCTGCTATCGTTACACCCATCATCGGTCCTAAAAACGGTCATGGGGATGATGCAGTTGAAGAACTTGGTGGTTTCTATGTAATGACAAACACAACACTCAGCGGTACGGCAGGTTCTGGTGACTTTGTAGTTGACCAAGACTTTAGACGTATCGGTGTTGTTCGTGACCCATTCGACTTTGGCACAACTACTATTTGTAGTGCTGATACTCGTAGTGCTCTAAAGTCAATTACCTTTAGTGGTACTCCAGGTTCATTTGTAAATGATGAAGTTATTACAGGTGGAACAACTGGGGCCAAAGGTTTGGTTGTAGACTTTGACTCAAGCACAAAGGTACTCAAATACATTCAGACACAATATACAGGTGTAAAGGCTAATGGTGATCTAACAGTATTTGCCGGAACAGAAACAGTAACAGGTGCTGGTGGTGCATCGGGTACTATAGCAACAGTAAACAATCCTGAGATTGCCTACTATAGTGGTGACACTATCTATGCTGAGAACAGAGTACCTATTACACGGGCAAGTGACCAGACGGAAAATATAAAATTAATCATAGAATTCTAGGAAGTATAATATGCCAGCCAAAACCAACTTTAATGTAAGTCCTTACTTTGACGATTTTCAAACGACAGATGATTTTTATCGTGTGTTGTTTCGTCCTGGATTTGCAGTTCAGGCAAGAGAACTAACCTCACTACAAACTATTCTACAAAATCAGATAGAACAGTTTGGTAACCATATGTTCAAGGAAGGTACTATCGTCATTCCTGGTAGTGTTGGTTACGATAGCAAATACTATGCACTAAAGTTACAGTCTACATTTGGTTCTGGTACAGTAGCAACTTATCTGTCTCAGTATGATGGTGCTATTATCACAGGTGCCACATCAGGTGTAACAGCAAAGGTTATTGGATACAGTGTTTCAGATTCAACAACTGGTGACCCTGATACTCTGTTTGTAAAATATCAATCACCAAGTACCTCAGACAACGCAACAGCAACATTTACAGACGGTGAGAGTATTTCTGCCAATAAGGCAATCTCATCATACAGTTCTGGTGTTGTTTCTGCTACGGCAGCTGCAACAAGTGCCAACGCAACAGGTTCGGCAGTTAAAGTTCTTGCGGGTGTTTACTTTGTTCGTGGGTTTATGGTACAGAACACAGAACAAACTGTTGTTCTAGACAAATATACAAGTACACCATCTTATCGTGTTGGTTGGGATGTGACTGAGACTTTGGTAACACCCGAAACTGATGGTTCTCTATTAGACAACGCACAGGGTTCATCTAACTATGCTGCCAAGGGTGCTCATAGACTCAAGATAACTTTGACTCTCGCCAAGAAGTCACTAACTGCAACCGATGACTCTAACTTTATCGAGCTTGTTCGTGTCAATAGTGGTATAATCGAACGGCGAGTCAAGTTTACAGAATACAGTGTTGTGCAAGATATGATTGCACGACGAACTGATGATGAGTCTGGTAACTACATTGTCAAACACTTTGACATTGAGGCCAGAGAGAATCTAGATGACGGAACTAACCGTGGCGTCTACACAGCAGCACAAGGTGGTGTAGAAACAAAAGAGACTTTGGTTATCTCGCCAGGTAAAGCATATGTTGATGGTTACGAGACAGAACTACAGAATACCTCATTTGTCAACATCGACAAAGCAAGAACAACAAAGAATGTTCAGAACGATACCGTACCCGCAAGTCTTGGTAACTATGTTCAGGTAGATAATGTCTATGGACAACCTGACATTAGTTTGGTTGGTTCTACAGTAGACCCATTCAAGTTTGTAAAACTGTATGACCAACAAACCACAAGTCGTGGTTCATCCGCTGGGTCACATATTGGTTTTGCTAGATCAAGAGCCTTTGAGTTCAACTCAGGTACTCAAGGTAATGTTGCTGCAATACATCATCACTATTTGTTTGACATTACACTATTCCAAACACTTGTAGTCAGTAACAATAACACATTGACTGCAAAGGCAGTTATTACAGGAACAACGTCTGGTGCTACAGGTGTTGTAGTTGCCAGTATTACAAGTGCAACAACATTCCAGTTGATGCAAGTACAAGGTGACTTCATTACTGGTGAAGCATTTACTTCTAGTGTAACAACAAATACAGTTGCTGGTACGATTTCAAGTGTAACAACTAAGAACTTTGGTCGTGACGTAAAACAAATCTTTATGGATACGTCTACTGGTTTAGACTACACAGCAGATGTCAATCTAACAGAAAGTAAAATTCTTGGTGGTACGATTGACGTTACCACTACAGCAGTCACTGGATTTGGTACAGAATTTTTGACCGACTTGGTTGTTGGTGATATTGTTTCTCTACCAACTGGTGCAGCTGGTGTCCAAGAAGAACGTAGAGTAACAAACATTGCAAGTAATCTTGCTCTTACATTGAGTTCTGCTGTTTCAAACAATCTAACAAAGGTTGAAATAAAACGGCTTCGTGGTGCCATTCAAGAGATTGAAGAAACTGTACTTGTTTACAAAATGCCCAAAGACAATATCAAGACACTTCTTGATAGTGGTGGTGCAACAGATACAAGTTATGTTTTCAGAAAACAGTTTACAACAACGGCAACTGGTTCTGGTGTAGCAACATTCACACTGCCCGCTGGTCAGACATGGGCCGCACCAACTGTTGCTCGTAACTACACGATGACAGTTACAGGTAGTGCTGGTGGTAGTGCTGCTGTTGGTGCTGTTGTGTCGATTACAGGCACTGCTGCAGGTAGTGGTACAAATACTCTAACCGTTACTGACGGCACAGTAATGGGTAACAATACTCAGGTTGAACTTATGGGTTCAATCAACATTGCCACTTCTTCTCAGCGTTCTAAGACTGCTCAGAAGATGACGCAGAAACAGATTCAGTCTCATGTTGGTGGTGGTACAAGACAGAACGTGTATGGTGAACGACTTGGTGATGCTTCTATTTCACTATCGTATGCTGACGTTTACAAACTACACGGCGTTTACGAATCAACAAGTAACGGCACAGATGCCGTTCCACCTTCACTAACAACTACAGGTGCAACAGGAACATTTACTACTGGTGAGATTATCACAGGTAGTTCTACTGGTGCAACAGGTCGTGTTATTTCTGATGCCGCATCTACACTAAAGTATGTTGTACTTGCAGGCACCTTCACAACACTAGACACAGTTACAGGTGGTACTTCTGGGTACACGGCAAGTATAACAGCAACTGCTGCTGGTGATAGAAATGTAACAAGTAGTTTTGATCTAGACACTGGGCAACGAGACTCGTTCTATGATCTAGGTCGTATCGTCAGAAAACCAGGATCACAAACACCTACTGGTCGTTTGTTGATTATCTATGACTACTTTACACACGGCACTGGTGATTACTTCTCAGTCGATTCTTACACAGGGCAGGTAGATTACAAAGATATTCCATTCTATTCAGCATCAAGAGTAGACTTGGACTCCAGAGCACCTATTGGCGAATACCCATTGGCAGACTCATTAGACTTTCGTCCTAGAGTCAACGATCAGGCAACACCATCAACTTCACCATTTGCTTATGAGAATAAAGACTTTGAGAGTACAGGTGCTGTCGCCGGCAACCTAGTTTCGCCGGACGATAACATTACTGCCGACTTTGATTTCTATCTTGGTCGTAATGACTTGCTCTATCTTGACCAAGAAGGTAACTTCATTATCTCAAAAGGTACACCCGCAGAAGTACCAGTTTTTCCAGCAACAGATAACATCAATATGTTGGTAGGTAAGTTGTTTATTCCAGCATACACATTTAAACCAGAAGATGTTGGCGTTGAGTATCTAAACAATAAAGGATACACGATGAAAGACATTAGCAAACTGGAAACTCGTATTGCTAAACTTGAATACTCAACAACACTTGGTCTATTAGAAAGAGAAACAGATTCGTTTATGATTCTAGACGGTGACGGTATGAACCGATTTAAGTCTGGATTCGTTGTTGATAACTTCTATGGTCATAACGTAGGTAACTCATCGCACAAAGATTATCATGTTTCTATTGATCCCGGCAAAGGTCATCTACGACCAATTGGTGTACAATCTGGTGTTGATCTAATAGAAGAAGCAACATCCGATTCATCAAGAAGTGCTTTGGGTTATCAAAAGACAGGTGACCTCATTACTCTAAAATATTCAGAGACAGACGAGATGGTTCAACCATATGCAAGTAGGGTAGAAAGTGTAAACCCATACTTTGTAACACAGTGGATTGGTGACTTAGTATTAGAACCTGAGACAGACGTTTGGATGGACGATGACCGTATTCCTGCTATCACAATTAACGTGGAAGGTAACTACGAACAGATGCTCCGTGAACAGAGAGAGGCCGGTGCTCTTGGTACAGTCTGGAACTCTTGGAACGATACTTGGACGGGCAACCAACGAGGCGGTTCGGATACACGGATAGAACAAAACCCAAATGGTTCTGGTGCAGAAGGTAACAAGATTCGTCGAGTAGAAACAAGTTGGTCGTCTGTTGATGTTCGACAGAACAGAACAGGCTCGCAGACAAGACTAGTAGAACGTATTGATAACATTAGTGCTGGTGATCGTGTAACTAATATTGAGATTGTGCCTTGGATGCGTTCAAGAGATATCAACTTTAATGTAACTGGTATGAAACCAAACACAAGAGTTTATGCCTTCTTTGATGGTGTCGATGTAAACGCGAATGTTAAACCAATTGGTAATAGTTCATCCGATACAGTTATTTCTTCACCATTCGCCAAAGCAGATACCACACTTTCGGTAAGTTCAACAACTGGATTTCCTGATACTGGTACGATTGGGGTTGGTGATACAGCAGAACAAGACCCATTCGGTGTTGGGTTCATCAAACAAGAACAGATGACCTACACTGGTAAGACATCAACAACATTTACAGGCATTACTCGTAACACAGGCCATCAGTATGATGAGGCACAGAACTGGTTGGCAACGACACCTGTAAACGATCAGACATACGGCAACCCATTGATAACAGATAGTGTTGGTACATTGAATGGACGTTTCAAACTTCCGAATACTGATACAAAACGATTCCGTATTGGTCGTAGAACATTCCGTTTGACTGATAGTGCTGTTAATAGTCAGACTGTTGGGTTTGTAGAAACATCAGCAGAAAAAGAATACATGGCCATTGGTCATAAACAGACTAAACAAGAACTGATTATGGCAACTCGTAATGCTTCAATCACACAACGAGAAGTGACTGAAACACGACAGATTGTAAGAACAAGTAGTAGCGAAAATCCTGGTGCATGGTTTGACCCACTTGCCCAAAGTATCATGGTAGATAAAGAAGGTGGTATCTTTGTAACGAGTGTCGATATTTTCTTCTCACACAAAGACGATACTCTACCTGTATGGGTTGAACTACGATCAATGAAAAATGGATACCCATCACAAGAGGTATTACCATTATCTAGAAAATATTTGAACCCAGCAGATGTAAGTGTAAATGCTACTGACGGAACAACGGCAACGAAGTTCGTATTTTCTGGTCCTGTTTATTTGAATAACAATACAGAATATTGTATCGTTGTTGCATCTGATAGTCCTGAATACAAGATTTGGATTTCACGACTTGGTGAAGTAGACATTGGTGGCAACAGAGCTATTTCTACACAACCAACACTTGGGTCACTATTCAAGTCACAGAACGCATCGACATGGACTGCTTCACAGTATGAAGATATGAAGTTCACACTACGACGAGCTGTGTTCGATACCTCAGTCAATGGTTCCTTTACAATGGTAAACGAAGCATTCACTGAATCAGAAACTGCTCTTGGTGGTGGTAACGGTTTGATTCCAAAACTATCAGAGAACCCTCTTGAGGCAGTTAGTGGTCAGAGTAAAGTTAAGGTTAAGTTTATCAATCATATGAACCACGCCACAAATAACAATGTGGAAATTAAAGGTGCCATTTCAGATATTGGTAACACCGCATTGAATGGTTCACTAACTGATGCTGCCACGACGATTACTTGTGACGATGTTACAAACTTTCCAACCGCTGGTACAGTCAAGATTGATAAAGAACTTATTACATATACCGGTAAATCTGGCACAACAGGTCTAACTGGTTGTACTAGAGGCACAGTCAATGGTGACGGCACAAGCACAACTGCGGCCGCACACGATGATAACAGTATTGTGAAACTCTATATGTTCGCTGGTATTCCTTTGATTGAGATTAACAAAGTACATACTGCTGTTGAGAATCCAGAACTAGATAGTTTCATTATCAACGTATCTACAAATGCAACGACAACGACAGGTGGTGGCGGTGCAGAAGTTTATGCTACTAAGAATGTTTCATATGATGTTCTACAACCTATCGTACAAACAATGGACTTGCCCCACACTGAGATAACAGCTAAGTTACAGGCTACAACAGGAACAACTGTTGGGTCAACACAAACTTCATTTACGAGAATGAGCACTACAAGTGCTATTGACATTCCATTAAACGAAGATTACTACTTTGATGCACCGTACCTCATTTGCTCACCAATCAATGAGACAAACGAGTTATCTAGTAATAAGTCATTGAGAATTGTAAACACATTATCTTCAACAAAGGATAACGTGTCACCAGTAATTGATACACAGAGAATGTTTGCAGTAGCAGTTAGTAGTCGATTGAATGATATTAACAGTTCTGCGGATGTGAACACTACATTCACGAAATATCATCCAATGACAGAATCAGAAGGTGATAACAACTCCGCAATTTACATTACGAAGAAAGTTATCTTGGCAAACTCTGCAACAGCACTGAAAGTATTGTTTGATGCTGTACAGATGACAGGTGTAGATATTCGTGTACTCTATAAGATACAACGACTTGATGCCGCCGAACCATTTGAAGATTTAGGTTGGACTAACTTTACAGGTTCAAGTGGTACAGCAGATGGACTTCCAGAGTCAGCAATACCTACATCAAAGAACCGTGATGACTTCAAAGAGTACACATACCTTGCTGGTAAGAAAACAAATGGAA
>Ga0206125_10003343_pt1 | contig 15504 bp, 18 predicted proteins | sample Helgoland_Spring_4_FD_148598 | JGI IMG/M metagenome (GOLD analysis project Ga0206125, IMG submission 148598) | Pelagic subsurface seawater microbial communities from Kabeltonne, Helgoland, North Sea - Helgoland_Spring_Bloom_20160331_1 | ecosystem: Environmental > Aquatic > Marine > Epipelagic ... | reverse complement strand
CAGAGTGACACGTTGGCCCGGAACTAGCTTTACGTGCTACGAACGAAAGAGTGAAGGGACTTTGCTCATAGGTAGTTCACTAGGTATAGGGCAGTACTCAGGTTTTCAGGACAACGGTGGCTCCTACAGTTTTAGTTACGTTAGTCCTGAGCTGTCTTTTGGAGACCCTTCTAAACTTAAGTTCCTCAAGAAGCTCAGACCGACGATAGTAGGCGGTAGTGGTTTAAACATTTTTCTTAAGTGGGACTACGACTTTGGCGCTTCTTACAACGTAGAGTTTCTTACTTTAAAAGACGAAGCAAAGGCTGAGTTCGGTTTAAAAGAAACAGCAGAAGGTGTACAGTCGGTCAATGAATACACTGTAGCTCAGTTTTCAGACGGTATTCTAACTTCTAAAGAAGCTATTAACACTAACGGAAGCGGCGGAACTTTGAGTATTGGTATGGAAGCCGACATTAATGGAGAAGAACTCTCTTTACAGGAAATAAACGTACTTGCACTGGTAGGTAAAACAATATGAGTAATTATACTAAACTGACTAACTTTGCCGCCAAAGATACTTTGTCTGCTGGCGATTCTAATAAAATTGTTAGGGGGACTGAGTTTGAAACTGAGTTCGACAACATTGCAACGGCAATAGCCACAAAAGCAAACACGGCTGGACCCACGTTCACAGGGACTGTCACAATTCCTGCGTTGACCTTTACTGGGACACTGGCGACTGGGACGATTAATGGAGGGACTTACTAATGGGTTTGGAAGATTGGTTGGGATTAGGAGGCACTGCTGCTGGCTTAACACTAGCAAAAAGCGCCTACGATAAACTAGGTGCTACAGGAGAAAAGGCGTACACGGAGTTTGCAGGAGAAGGTGGTTTAGCAGATAAGCTCTCAGGTATGCTGGAGTTTCAACCGTATACTGTTACTTCTGCTACTGGTGGTCAGTTCGGCATGACACAGGACCCAGAGACGGGTCAAATGTCGTACAACCTCGCTACTTCTCCTGAAGAACAGGCTTTTCAACAGCAAGCCATGAAAGACGCAGAGATGTACTTTGGGCAAGCAAGGACACCTATAGCGCAACGTGAGCAAGATGTGTACAACCGTATGCTCACAGCCATGACTCCAGAACAAGAGCGTCAGAGGCTTGCTCTGGAGCAACGCATGGCCTCACAGGGTCGCTTAGGCACACAGACAAACATGTACGGCAAAACGCCTGACGAGTTTATGTTTGAGAAGGCTCAGATGGAAGCTCAGAACCAAGCCATGTTAAACGCTATGCAGTTTGCAGGACAAGAGCAGCAACGACAATCCCAGTTAGGCACTGGTATGCTGGCTGCTGGCTACGTGCCACAAGCTCAGTTGCTCAATGCGTTACAACCCGGAATGACCACAGCAGAGCGTCAGAGACGAGCATTGTCGGAGCAAGCAGGAGCATACGGCGAAACGTACACTACAGGTCTTGAAGCACTGCTGCAAGCAAACCTAGGTCAAGCTAATTTAGCTGGTGGTTTAGGCTCAGAAATAGCTAAAAGCTCTTTAAGCAGCTTGTTCACATAAGGAGAACACGTAATGGCTAAATTTTCACAACAGTTCTTGGCTAACCTAGGTAGGCCACAAATGGCAGAAAGCTTGTTTGGCTTGGGTGCTGCTATTGGTGGTGTTCCGGGGCAGATGAAGCAGAAGCAAAAGAAGCAAGAGTTTAACCAGTTGATGCAGCAAGGGCAGCAAGCAATGGCTTCTAAGGACCCTGCTGCTTTGTCTTCTATTGCTCAACAATTGGCTGCTGCTGGTTACCAGAAAGAAGCACAGGAGTATTCACAAGCTGCTGCTACTGCTAGAGAACAACAAGACGCACTAGGGCGTTTTGATCGAGTTACAGACATAAGTTCAGGTGGTATTACGGCTGCTCAACAAGGTAATGTTGAAAGCTTAGAGGCTGCTAAGACAGGACTCATGGCAGAACTTGCTGCTGCTGGAACTTTGGAACAAAAGAAAGCCATAAGACAAGAACTCCGAAATCTTGATTCGCTTATGCCCGGAGCAAAGAAGATTGAAATAGGGAATAAAGCCAGAAAGCTTGTAAACATTAATATGGCTCTACAAAACTCAGATTTAACTGGGACTGAAAAATTAGCTTTGGAACAGCAACAAAAGGAGTTGCAGCTAGACCCTGAAGCTATGGAGCAGTTTCAACAGTACCAATTAAATACTTGGAGGTTTCAGCAAGAAGGAGAGAAGATAAAAGAGGAGCAGTGGCTAGATACAAACAGAGGAGCTATTTTAGAAGCAGTCCAAAACGGAGACACAAAAGCTTTAAACAGTGTTATTGAAGGTGCTGGTGAGTACGCAGAAGCAGCTCAAAAGTTTGCTGATTCTTCTTTAAGAAGTGCTGAAACAATGGCTCAGTTTGAAGAAAACAGTATAGAAAGAAAAATGGCTCCTAGTGTGGACTACTACTCAGAACAGGTTGATAATCTTCCTGAAGAAATAGGTCAAAATTTAAAGACTACTTTAGCTGCTTATAAAGCAGTATCTGAGAAAGGCTGGGACGGTAAGCAGTGGACTGCTGGATTGAGAACAAGAGCAAAGCAATTAGAACGTGAGCTTCAAGGACAGCTTAGCGCCATAAATAGTCAAATAAACACTTCAGAATTTTTTAATACAAAACGTGAAGAGAGAGCTACAAAAGAACAAATTAAAAAAATAGAGATAAAACTGGATGCGCCTATGGGTTCAGACTACATTAAGCAAGGGCGTATTATGGCCCAATCACTTCTTAAAAAAGGTGACGAACTTACACAAAATGATATAATGACACAAGCCACAGCTCTATATGAGCGTGACCGTAGACAGCTTATACAAGAGCTTGCTTCTTTAACAGGAGAAGAACCAGTTGAAGAGGACGAAGTATTTTTAAACCCCACACAAAAAGTAGAAAAACTTTTAAGTAGTCCTAAAGGTAAAGGAAGAACTAAAGAAGAGGCTATTGAATTATTATTAAAAGTAGGGGACCTAACCGAAGAAGAAGCCCAACAACTTAAGGGAGAAAAACTTAACGAGAGGGAAGAACGCATGAAAGCTTTAGGGCCTCGTGACGAACGCATGGACGCTATTGGTACAGGTTTTGTTGCACGTACGGATGCTTTAGGACCTAGAGCAGAACGTATGAAATCTTTAGGGCCTAGAGAAGAACGAATGGTTTCTTTGTTTAATTGAGGAATGTAAATGAGTAAGTATGATGATGAATACTTCAATAGCCTCTGGGATGATAAACCTGCTCCTAAGTACAGTGACGAATACTTTAATAATCTTTGGGGTGACGAAGAAGACACAGAGTACAATGTCTTCAGATCTGCAACAGTAGACTTCCTTGAGTCTGCTATTGGTGCTGGTGACGAGCTTGACGCAACAGTTCGTTTGCTTTCTGGAGAAGCTGCTGGGTGGAATGAGGCTATAGAACAGTCTCGTGCAGAGCTACGTGCGTTTGAAGAAGAAAACCCTACTGCGTCTACAGCTCTTAGTGTGGCAGGCTTTGGTGCAGGTTTGTTTATCCCCGGTGCCGGTGTTGCTAAAATTGCACAAGCTGGTACAAAGCTTGAAAGGGCGTTAAAGGTAGGTGGCTTAGGTGCTGCTGAAGGTGCGGCATACGGTTTCTTAAGTGGCGAAGGGGAAGGTAGGCTAACAGAAGCAGGCATTGGTGCTGTAGCTGGTGGTGCTTTAGGTGGACTTGCTGGCGGCTTCTTAACTAAAAATCTTGATGAAGTAAAAGAAGCTACACGTAAGCTTGACGCCCAGTCCGCTAGAGGAGGCGGAAGCCACATAGGCGGAGACGAGGGTTTTGTAAACGTAGGTAAAGCTAAAGAGTCTTCGCGCACTGGTATTAATTATGACACTAGCACAGCTTCTCGTAAAGTTAGGGACATTAAAGAAGATGCCTTTGTGGTTGGGAGACCAACTGGAGAAAGCGGGGTAGTAGGCACTGTATTTTTAAGCACTAAAGACTGGTTTGTTACAAACGTAGGCGCAAGGGCAGCAAAGCTTGCTGAAGATTCTGAGATAATGATTCGTCATGACCAGAGAGAAATCGATGAAGTCTTTGATACTTCTTTTTTAAACGCTTCTGAAATACTTGATAACAACAAAATGTTAAAGTCTTTTTCTTTACGTATGAACAGTGCTATAAAAGAAGACCGTAGGGTATCTTGGCAGGACTTTTCTAAAGCAGCAAGAACCCCTGAAGAAAAACAAATGGTCAAACAGCTTGAGGAACAGGTTAAAACTCTTCAAGGTTTAGACTTTGTTAAACAAGGCGACGTAGACTACTTCCCTACAAAAGCTTTAGAAAAAATACCCACAAAGGTAGGAAACCCTGACTCTTACGACAACCCTGTTAAAGCATTAAAAGAGTACGCTGAAGACATATCGTCAGCAAGGGCTTTGGCTTCTCGTTTTAATATAGAGCTTAAAGAATTAAGCCCTCCCCGTGAAGGACAAAGCAGATTAAATGTTGTTATCGAAGCTATTGAAAAAGAAGCAAAGGGACAGGGCGCTTCTGAAGAAGTGGCAGCTAACCTAGCTAACGGATTAAGGTCGCAGTTAGTTGCTTCCAAACAAGGAGGTAATACAGTAGGTGCTTTAGCTAGACGAACCACTTCGGCTGCTCTCTTAGCTAACCCAATGAACGCTGTCCTAAACTTAGCTGAGGGAGTGACTGCTCCTATTTACCAGAATGGTGTCGCTGCTTGGGCTAAGACACTTCCTAAAGCTGTGTTAGCAACGCTCAATGAAAACTTTGGGGTTAGGAATAAAGGCTGGCTTTCTAATAAAGAATTAGGGTTAGATAAAGACTTCATGGGAGAAATAGCTAACGCTGGTAAAAAAGCCATGAACGACTCTGCTGAGTCTGCCAATTGGACTAAACTTAATGATAAGTTTGTTCGCGGTACAGACTACCTCAGTAAAAAACTATATAAGTTTTCTGGTGTCCAGACTGTCAACAGGATGGGCCAAGAAATCTTAAGCAACTCTGCTGTCCAACGTGGTATTGATCTTGCTAAAGACGGTTCTGAAAAAGCAATGGTTAAACTACGGAAGCACGACGGTATGCGTGGTTTAACAGATGCTGAATTTAAAGCTACAGTAAGTGCCTTGAAAGACAAGGACTTGAGTGACCCTTGGGTTATTAACTTTGCTGGCTCTGCGATGAACAAGTGGCAACCTGTTAGCGCAAGTACAATGCCAAAGGCTTTCCACGACAACCCTAACGGACGTATGGCGTACAGTATGTTGTCCTACATGAACAAGCAAATGAACAGCTTACGTAATGACGTTGGTCAAAACATACTCAAAGCTAAAGACAGAGGTTTAAACACTAAAGAAGGAGCAGCAGCAGCTAAAGAAGCTATGCTCAACTCTGCTAAGTACGTAGGTATCTTTGGTGTTGCTGCCGGTGTCTGGGACGACTTCAGAAAAACTCTTGACTTATCTAATGATAAAACTCTTGAAGACTTAATGACTCCTGAAGGCATAAGCTCATCCATGATGAATCAACTAGCATCTAACATGAGTAGCGGTGTTGTCAACATTAGAGCAGAGGAGTACGGAGGGAAACCTGTTGAGCCTATACCTGCTCCTATAGCTGCTGGTTTTAGGTTAGGTAGTGGGTTGTTTACAGCAGGAGAAAGGACTATAACAGGTGAGCCTGAGCCTCTTACTCCGTTGTTACGTGGAGTTCAAACTTACGCTCCCGGTGCTGCCAACGTAGATAGAGTTCTACGTATGACAACAGGGGAACGCTTGTTTGAAAAGTTAGGTTTATTGGAAGACTAAATCTCGCAACTGTTGCCAACACAGGCCAACTGCTGCGACCCCTCCGTCATGTCAGAATCCTCTGAGATGTTCCAGTCGATAGCCTTGGGAAAAGCCTTGTTGACTAACGATTGGTACGTCTCTAGGTCCACTGGCTCATAGGGTGCCTGCTGGTACGTATGTTCTGAGTAAGGTAGAAAGCTTATGCCGCTAACCTTGTCGAACTTGTTGTACAACCACTGCCCCACCTCTAGGAACTCATCGTCCCTGTAGTAGCAAGTCATGGACGGCTTGTGTTCACACCAGTAGTCCTGATACATCTCCCACAGATCAAGCTGCTCCATAGCACCCATGTCCGTAGCCACCACAGCCTTCTTAGGAGACTTAATGGGGAACGAGAAGACCTTAGTAGTAGAAGAAGTCACGTCTAGTTCCACAGGGACTCCTGCGGCCTCTAGGACAGCACACAAGGGGTCTCGTGCGTCTGCTCTTACTCGTCTAATGTATTGCTCAGCATATCTAGGGTGGATGCCAGACGCGCTGTCAACCAACTGAGATACAGTACCGGAAGGCTTAACAGCAGTAATGGCAGTGCTAACATTGATGCCAAGGCGTTTAGCCCAAACACGGTTAGTTTCAATAGCTTCCTCTTTAAGCTGCGTGAGCCAGTACTGTAGATCTGCACGATTCTTCCTCCCTGACATAACTGGATGGTCCATGATGCCGGTTAGTGACACCCCTAGTAACGCTTCTTCTTCTGTGTTGTCCTTCCAGATCTTACGCAAGTACCTGAAGTCAGTCAGGGTTGCCTGTAGTGTACCTAAGATAGCCGCAGAGCGTACCTTTAGCCGCAGGCTTTCCAAGGTGTCATTGGCCCGAACCACTACTTCCGACAAGTTACAGAACTGGTAAGGTCTCAGGATAATCTCTGAGCATGGGTTGGTCCCAAAGTCAAAGGTAGCGTCCCTGCGTCCATTCTTTTCAGCCTGACGCTGACTAGCGACACGACTAAAGACACCTCGTTCCCCTGAGCGTGACTCGTACAGAGACTTCCACTCGTTCAAGAAGGCTTCAAAGTCAGGCTTCTCTGTGTAGCAGGCGGAGTTGTTAGCCAAGCCACGCTGAGGATTATCTACCCACCACTGTCCTGACTTGCTTCGACGTATCCTATCGTCAGTGAGGTTACTAAGACTGATGAGAGCACTTCTTCTAACTCCTCCGACAACGACGATCTGTGCAATTTTACAGCATAAATCGTGGCACTCAATGGAGCTAAGTCTTCGACCTCTAGCGGCTCTGAAAATATCAACCGTGAACTGAAACAGATCAACAAGAGGTTCTGGACCAGACGCTCGACCTCCGAAAGTCTTAAGGGCTGCCCCCGCAGCTCTAACTCCAGACACGTCCCACTTTGGAACTTGACCGCTAAAGAGCATTGCGATAAGTTCTCGGTATGCCTTAGCCCATCCAATTTTGCTGTCAGCGACGTGTATAACGGTATCTGTATCATGGAACTCCTCAGCTACTTCAGGTAGCTTACTAATGTACTGTCGTTCGACACTGAAGCCCACCCCAGTTCCACACATGAGGATGTACATCATTTCGTCGAAAGCTTTAGGGTGGTCGATAGGTAGATAGGAGCAGTTAAACCCAGCTACATTGTCTCTGTCCAAGGCTTCCCCGGCAGTCATAAGCGCCCTCATGCTGGGCATCACGCCTAAGTCATGCACAGGAACGTAAAGCTCCAAGGCTTCCTTCTCCGTGAGTTTACCCTTTGAAACCCAGAAGTCCAAGTAACGGTTCACGGTTTCTACCCATGTCTCCCGTCGTTGTTCCTCTGGTATGTACCGAGCGTACCGGGACTTGTGTATGTACTGTTGATATGCGTCCATCATAATTCGTATTCTCCTCCAGTTAATAGCGACAGTTTTAGCTGGTCCAGTAAGAAAGCTAGTTCGTACGTGTCCATGTTAGTTGAAACCATGATGTACTCTTCGGACTTAATGATGCAAAAGGCGTCATCGTAGTTCTCTAAGTCTTCATTGTCCATTATGAGTTTAAACACTTGGGGTACGCTAATCCTGTCTGTGTCCTGCTTGTTTCCTCCGAAAGCCCCTTGTATCACTTTCATTCCAGTGCCTCCTGTTCCTTGACCATCTTGTTTAAGTACCACTGAGCCTTCCGTAAGTCCTGTAAGCCATTCTTGTATCGCCACCTATGCAAGTATTTTATCACGTTGCCTTCGCAGTACTCAATTATTCCTTCTCCTAGCTGCTGCTTAATATAATCAATGGCCTCTGTACCGCCTTGGTTGTAGTGCTTTGGTTTACTAACTGCGTCCCATTCTTCGGGTGTCGCTAGGTCAATACTCATCTTCGTCCTCCTCTTCACTTGCTAACTCCTCGGCAAAGTACTCCAGTCTGTTTATCAGTTTGTCCTCGAACCTGTCCAGAAGCTCCTCAGAGGTTATCTCCAGTGTTTCCAAAAAGTCTTCAGGATCGTAGGTCCTCAGCAGACGTTCCTTAATTTCTTCCATTGTTAGAGACATCTTCTATCAACTCCTCTAGTGTATCTAATGTGTACCACGGAAACCCTTCTTTCTCACACCATTCAGACATTGTCATCTTAGCACCCTTTCTTACTTTCTTGTTTGGACCCATGAGGACAAACACAAGTCTCTGGTAGCTCTCTAGGCTGTCTCTGACTGCTTTGTACTTTTGAGTGTCCCCTTCCCTGAAGAACCCCTTACACTCCACCAGCGTGTCACTAGCCATGTGTACAAAGTCTGGCTTGTAGTTACGATGGATGGTGTAAGGGACCATATAAGGCTCGTACTCGAAGCCCTCCAGTACCTTTGCAGTCTCTTCCTCAAAGACACTACGAAACTTCGATTTCTTGGACCTTCGGCTCATTGAATACCTCTACTAAATAACGTGGACCTGATGAATATGCGAACCCTCTTACGGCAGGCCAGCACTGTTTTTTGTAAGAGCAGTAGGAGCATCCGATAGCGAGTTTCTGGTTGCCACTTTTTCCATCTGCGATAGGCTTGTAGCATACTTCGGGTGGTTCCTCCTGCTCCACTAGCTTTTTTATGCGTTCGATCCTTTCTTCTATATCATAAGATATTAGGTCGTACACAGGAGCTTGTGTGTCCTCTGAGTCGTACAGAAGGTACGTCAGGTGTCCATTCTGTTTGTCCATTGCCAGCCAGCCAAACTTGGTTTCACCTTCTGAGTGAGCGTAGCCCTTGATCTGCCCTATGTACCCAAAAGGGTCGTCGTAAGCCAGAGTCCCTTCCTTGAACTTCTTAAAACCGAAGGTGGAAGTAGACTTCACGTCAGTCACAATCCCGTCGATCCTACAGTCCATAGACCCCTTGATGCCATTGACCTCACACTTCTTCTGCTCATCTGTCACCTTGTGACCAGCAGCTCTTGTGAGGAACAGTAGCAGTTCTTCAATGATATGACCGTAGAGGAACTTGACGTACGTATTAGGAGTCAAGTCTTCCCCTTTGTCCACGTCGTTGTACACATTCCACAGGAAACGCTCATCGCGCCCAATGTTAGACATACGCAGCTTACGTGAGTCGTCTCGGACCTCTGTGAACTCCTTACGCATAAGGTCCTTCACGTTCTCACCGAACAGCTCGATGCAACTCTCGATGTCTACTCCTTCTGCTACTTCTTTGGTAGACACTAGGCTGTAGATGTCGTTCACTAGGTTGTATACGTTTTTCATTTGTATTCTTCCGCTGTACTGGAGACGACAACTCTGGCCTGCTCCGGTGTGCATTTGAACCACTCTCCTCTGCGTTCGTAGAGCTTTTGTAGCTCTGTGTGCGCCTGTGATTCTGCCTGACGACGATCGTTCACGTCATACCTATATTGTAACACATAATCTCTAAAAGGAGAAGAAGTTTGGTAGTTGTTTAAGCGGTCCTCAGCGTCAATAGCCATACCTATCTTTACCCAGTCAGGGAAATTAGGGTTGGTAATGGCGTACACTTGACCCTCGACACTGCTTTCGTACTTCTCTAGGCTACTGAAGGCTGCTTGTTCAAAGTTCTTGTATCGTCCCGGCTTGTGCAAAGAATGGTCTTGTCTGATGTACTTCCCATTTACCCACATGCGATTATTGTTTCTAAATTTTTTCCTTCTGGGATTGTCCTTATAGTACTTGCCGTCTACTTTTGCATAAATCATTCGTACTTCTCCTTAGTGGGTATCCGCCCATGTTGTTCCGACTTTGTACTCTCCGTCCAACGGACATCTGAGATTAAACTCCAGACCCGCCGCCTTGAGGCACTCGACTGCGAGCCAACCGAACTTCTCTGCGTCTTTCTCTGCAACTTCCGACTGGACTTCATCATGTATATTCCCTATAATTTTGTAGTCTAACTTCCATAGCTTCGCGTAGTCGTCCAGAATCACCAGTGCTTTCTTCATAACGATAGCCCCTGCTGCTTGCAACAACGTATTCAAAGCGGAATGTTCAGATCTGACTTGGAGTCTTCTACCGTCAAGTCCAATGAGGTATCCTCTTCCAGCTGCTTCAGATACTCTGTCCTTAAGAGCTGCGAATGATGGTAGATTATTAAGGAAAGATTCTCTAAGTTTCTTGCCAGTTGTTCTACCTCCTCCAGCCACAGACCCAAGCTTCTCATCTCCTGCTCCGTATAAGAGGGCATAAATAAAAGTTTTAGCCTGATTTCTTGATTCAAGTCCTGCAAGTCGTTGGTTAGCAGTGTGGATATCTCCGTTAATGATTTCATTGGTGTAGTCCTCATCTTTCATGTAATGAGCCAGCATACGCAACTCAAGACCACTAGCGTCAAAGCCGACTAACTTCTTACCTTCTGGCACAGTCCAGCAGGAACGACACTCGTGTCCGTACGGGCTGTGACTTGCGGGAACCTGAGCCATGTTAGGCGACTGATGCGTCATACGTCCTGTGACTGCACCGTTGCTAATGACACGTCCGTGGACCCTGCCGTCTTCCTTCACGTGTTCTAGCCACGAGTTAACCTGCGCGTATCTTTTTTGTAGCATCAGGTACTCACTGACGACTTTGGCTTCCGGAAGATCGATGGTCTCTAGGACTGCCTCATCGACTATTGGGTTGCCTTTCTCCGTGACTTTGTCGAAGCGAACCCCAAGGCTCGAAAGCCTCTTCGCAATTTGCTGCCGAGAACCCACGTTAAAAACTTCAACCTTGTCCTTAAGCTGCTTCCCCGTTTTCTCTGACCAACGCTCGTGGACAATCGGGGGAAACTTCTGCTGTAAGTCTTCTTCGATTTCATTCATTCTCTCCTTAAATGTTGCACATAGGTCCCTAGCCAGAGGCTGGTCTAAGGTCCACCCGTTTATCTCCTGCTGCTGAACTGAGGCTTGTACTTTATGCTCTAGTTCTATGCAATTAGGGGAAAAGCAAGTCATGTCTTGCATTAACTTCTGATGCACTGCTTCTGTTACTTCAACGTCTCGGATGCAGTAGTCGATCATCTCCTGTGACAACTGGGACCAGTCCGTATGGTCTCCTTTTGGGAAGCCTAAACATTCTCCCCAGTTTCTGAGAGAGTGTCCACCTGACTTACTTGGCTCGTACAAACGTGATAAAACCAAAGTGTCTAGGACCCTCTCAGGAGCCACTGTGATGCCCCAGAGGCGTTCTAGGACAGGCATATCGTATCCTATTAGGTTATGCCCAACGACGCTCTGAGAGCCTCTGAGGGCCTCTGAGAGACTATCAGGGTCCCCATGTACCAATGTTACGCCGTTTTCCTTGGTCACTACGCACCAAATGGTGTCAGGAGTCAAGCCATTGGCCTCTAGGTCAAGGTAAATCACTATATAGCCTCTACTGTATCAGGTGTTGTTTCTAGTGGTGGCATTACCTTCTCACTTATAAAGACATCAAACTCAATTAGGCGTTGACCATTGCGCCACCGTTTGTTGTTTATTGAGTTGGCGATACTTCCCACCGCCTTCTCTAACGAAGCGTGTGCCGTGGTTCCACAGTCGTCTTCTATAATGTAGTGCCCGTTGTTTGTAGCTCTTAAAACAATCTCGTCACCTTTTATCTTGCTCAAAAGTCATCTCCTACGTGTGGATTAGCGACCTCACTCAGTCTACCGGTAGACCTATCATAAGACAGCCAGCAAGCAGGACCAGTTTCACCAGTGTAACGATTCTTGAGGACACGTACAGTTGTGGTGTTCCTAATCTCTTCGTTTTCATGCTGTTGGTCTCGCTCCATGCCTATGACAATGTCGGACAACTGGGCTATAGCCTGTGAACCCCTGAGTTCTGACAAAGATATCTTGCCTCCGTCCTCATGAGCCTGCCCACTGCTTCTCTTTAAATGTGACACTAGGAACAGGCATACTCCGGTTTCAGCCACGAGAGTCCTGAGCTTCGTCATTATCTCGTCTATGGCCTTACGTTCGTCGCCTGACTCCTGACTTGACACCACGATGGACAGATGGTCTAGGACTATAAACTTGCAGTCCAGAGCCTTCGCCATGTAACGCACACGCGCCAAGAGGTTGTCAGCAGAAGTAGAACCCCAGTGGTCGAACAAGTAGTACCGCCCGGTTCCCATAGTGGCTTCCCAGAAGGGTCTCAAGCCAGCCACGGGTGTGTCCTCTTCCAAGTGTAGAGGCCGGTTGGCTGCTACGGACATGATGCCCAGAGCAGTCCTTGACACGTCCTCTTCTAACGCTAGGACACCGATGTTGCCTTCGCACCGCTTGAGCAAGTCGTACTCAATCTCACGGATGAACTGAGACTTACCCATGCCTGAGCCACTGGTGATGGTCACAAGTTCGTACGGTCTATGGCCCCTCGTGAGGGTATTCAAGCCTTCCCACGGATACGGGATGGACTTGACTTTCCTCTTTTCCACGAGGTTGTCCCACGTGTCTGTACCTGCGATGATACCGTCTGGCCTGTAGGTCTTAGAGTTCCACCATGACTGCGTGAAGTCCTTGACACGGTTGGCTATGAGCATGTCACTAGCGTCCTTGAGAGGGAGCTTGACAATCTTTAGCTTGCTAGGGCTGAACAAGTCCTTGACTTGGTCCACCGCAGCGTCACCGGCTTTGTCGTTATCGAAACACAGAACAACTGTGTCGTAGGACTCTAGCCACTCTAGGTGTTCCTTGACTTCTTTGGCTGCGTTGGAAGCTCCTGACCTCAGGGAAACTACGTCCCACTGCTTGCCTGACATCTCGTAGACTGCCATTGCGTCCAGCTCACCCTCGGTTATCGTGATGTACTTGTTTGTTTTGCACTGGTTCTGACCAAAGAAACCAACTCCGGATATGTCTCCGGTAGTGTGGAAGTTCTTGGTTTTCACCTCGCGCACCTTAGAAGAACTCAGCTCGCCTGTGTCTACCTTGTAGTACGGGTAGTGGTGACGAATGATTTCACCTGTTGTCGAGTACTCCACGGTCACACCGAAGCGCCCACAGGTATCCTGAGACAGCCTACGCTGGGGTATAGAGGACACTACACCAGCCATGTTTAGCGGGTTCGTAGTGGTTGTCTTCTGTGTTGTTACTATTGTCATACCTGTTTTACCGTTGATATGGTAGTCACAACTGACGGCGAAGCAATGCGCCCCACCGTCGTCGTAGATGGCTAGGGCATCCGAAGATAAACACTTCGGACACCCCTCATGTCTAATGAATTTAGACACCCCTAGAAGTCCGAAGAATCACCTTCGCCCATCTCTGCTTCCTCTAGGACCTTCACGGCCTCAAGGTAAGTAGCCATGCCGTGTACAGGATGAGGTTGACCCATCTTGAACTTGAGGCGGACCTTAGAGTTATAAGGGACCTCACCTGTAAACGGTTGACCGTCTGCGGTGAAACGCTTGACTTCGTACTTAGACTTGAACTTACGCTGCTTGTTGCCTTGGTAGTCCTTGATCTTGACACCCTGTGATGCTAGGAAAGCTGCGTCTTCCTCATCAATCGTAATGGTCATAGAGTAAGCACCCGTTGACTGACCGTTGAACACGTCGTGCTGCGTTACGTTGCTGAAGTTTACAATGCCTTCAATTACTGTTGCTGTTGCTGCCATAGGAATAATCTCCGTTGTCTTTGATTGTGTTCAAGAGACCATCTCCTGAACATACTAATAGTATACCACGTTATTTCAGCTTGTGTCTACTTTTTTCACCTCCTATTTAAAATTGTCCATGCTTTTGCTGCTGTTTGAGGAACTACTCCGTTTCCCAAGAGCCTAAGTCTGTCCACCCGGTTGGCACACCCATCAACCACTCGACCCAATCCGGGTTCAGGTAGCCACTGCTGTGTGGCCTCCCTTCCGACCCCATCGCAACTGCTGTTAGACTGGGGGTGTTTCTGGTGTACTCCGCCGGGTACCCCCCTTCCTTCGCTAGATGCGTCGTTGGTGTAGGCCAAGATGTAGACTCGTTTCCTCTGGTGAGGTGCGCCGACTTCAGACGCGCTGAATATTCCCCACGTCGTTGTGTAACCAAGGCTTTCCAAGTCTTCAACGACTTCTCTGAGTCCAAGACTGATGTGTCCTTCGACGTTCTCGAAGAAGCAGCGAGAAGGTCTAATTGTGTCCACATGCTGTCTGATCCACGGCCAGAGGTGTCTGGGGTCGTCTTTACCTGCTCGCTTCCCTGCTGCCGAGAAGGGCTGACACGGGTATCCCCCAGTGATAATGTCAACTCTGTCTCGAAAGCAGTCCACTGGCAAGGTTTTAAGATCCGTCCAGATAGGCGCTGGAACCATCCTCCCTTGTTCCATCTTCGCAACCAAGTTGGCAACTGCGAAGGCCTCGATTTCCACATGAGCGACGACTCGATGCTTAATCCCGGCAAGCTCAAGTCCTCTTTCGATGCCACCGTATCCTGTGCATAGTGACAAGACATTTGGTACTTCTTGGGTAGAATCCACATTTAACCTCCTTTGCTAAACTTATGTTTACTAATGTAGTACTACTACTGTTACTTCTCTAGTTTATTACTTAAGTAGTAACCTAAGTACTACTTTAGTAGAGGGTATCATAATCTGCCTCCGGTGTCAATAGGGTTCCCCTAATATTATCAAAAAAGTTATCGTCTTCTGCTTCACAGGCGTACACACTGCTCAGGCACACTCCGCAGAGGTCGTAGTAGTCGCCCCGTGAGTCCTTCCGGATTAGCTCTAGGTCTTCCAAAATTTTATTACAGGCTTTGCATCTCATGTTTAGTTCTCCTCAAATTCTTTATGTACTTTGTCTGTGTTCACTATCAAACCATAAAAAAGTAAATATGTAAGTATAGGTAGCCACACTGGTATCGTAAGTATAACTGCCACTGCTTTCTTTAGTTTGTACATACTCCCTCCCCTGTCAGGTCTGCTGTGAGTACTGCGTTGTCGCCGAAGCAGTACAGGGTCACAGTGTCGCCCTTGTTGTCTGTTATGACAATGTCCCAACTGTCTATGGACCGTGCCACTCCTTTCTCTGCTAAACATTTCTTGATACTCACTGTGGCAGTATCGTGAATGTAAACTCTAGTGCCTATTGACATAATTATACCCTCTTAGTTAAACAAGACCAACTATAGCTGATTGGCTCGTGGTTTACAAGCAGTTGGTCAATCTTTTCTGCTACTACTCTACACTCGTACTGTGCGTCCTCTGAGAGCCTCTGAGACACCACACGGGCAA
>Ga0206125_10003336_pt1 | contig 15525 bp, 13 predicted proteins | sample Helgoland_Spring_4_FD_148598 | JGI IMG/M metagenome (GOLD analysis project Ga0206125, IMG submission 148598) | Pelagic subsurface seawater microbial communities from Kabeltonne, Helgoland, North Sea - Helgoland_Spring_Bloom_20160331_1 | ecosystem: Environmental > Aquatic > Marine > Epipelagic ... | reverse complement strand
GAAAAACAATTCAATTTAGGAGTGATTCAGGTTTAATACACTATTATTCTTTTTTAGGAGCAGCACACTATTTTTCAGTTCAACAGCTCTCCCGCTATACGCTGTATTCCCGTCAAAAAAAGGCGGGAGATGCCGCTGCTATCGGGGCTAGATAACAGTGCTCTAAATTTTCACACTAATTTCTGATAAATAAAGAAAAGTGATGTATATTTGATGTGATATGATGCTTAACTGCCAGTTTTTCTAAAAAAGACGTAAATAATTAAAAATGAATAAAATACTTATATTTTGCTGTGTTTTCGTTACCCTCGAAATGTTTTCTCAGTTTGAAGAAAAACCATTTAATTATAAAAAAATTAATTTTGTCTACGAAACAAAGTCAAATTATTTCATTGATGAAAATGGAATTTACGCTGATAGTTTATTGATAAAGTTAGACTTCCCTGAAATTAAATTCAGAACTGTAAATAAGTTAATTGAGAATGAAAATTATAATTCTTTTATTCCGTTAAAAAATTTAAATGAAGCAAATATCAAAAAACTTTGCTCCATCTTATATCATACAAATCAAAAGTTAATTGGCGAATATGATCTGGAAAAGAACGAAACAAATTTTAGAGTTGAAAGAAATGACGAATTGACAAAAAAAATCTTTAAAAATATTTTGAAAGAAGGTTATTCAAATTTTTTTTATAGAATAGTTATAAAGTTCTCAAAAGACAAAATTCATTTTAACTATCCTAGTGTAAATTACACTTTTACCATAAATGAAAAAGCTAAAAATATTATCATGGAAAATCAGTTAATTGGAAGATTCAAAGAAGTTGTAAATAATTTAGAATTTTCTAATCTAGCTTTGCTTAACATCAATTTAGATTCTAAAATAATGCCAGATGATATATTTACAAATAATAGCTACGGAGTGGAGATAATTAAGAAACTGAATGAAACAACAATCTTGAAATCTGTAAAATATTATTAGTAGAACATTAATTAAAGAAAAAACCTTTATTTAATCGCGGTTTGCAAAAATAACGGGGTTAGTGCTAAATTCAACTGTAGCTCTTCGATTTAACTCTTGTGCAAAACTGAACATTTGTTCTTCAATATCCGCTACTTTCACAAGCTGCGAAACTATACCAGCAATGCAGTCTAAGCAAAATTAATAAGCCACACATTAATGGAAATTGATCAATTTGATGAAATCATCTTAAGTGGATAACATTAATGAAACTATTGACAAACTACGCTTATAAAAACTACTCGCATACAATTTAAATAGACATATTTCATTACCTTTCATTTAAATATAAAATCATGAGCAAAGCATTAATTATAATAGACATTCAAAACGATTATTTCGAAAACGGAGCCATGGAATTAGTGGGTGCATTAGAAGCTAGTGAAAAAGCAAAACAGCTATTATCAAAATTCAGAGACGACAACTTACCTATTATTCACATTCAGCATTTGGCATCAGCTAGCGGTACTTTCTTTTTACCCAATACAGTTGGTCAAGAAATTCACAAAAATGTGACGCCTTTAACAGGAGAAAAACTGATCACAAAAAATTACCCAAACAGTTTTAGAGAAACTGAATTGCTCGACTATTTACAATCCCAAAGTATTACTGAACTGGTATTTGTAGGTATGATGACGCACATGTGCATTGACGCCACAGTTAGAGCAGCAAAAGATTTTAATTTTGAATGCACACTGATTAGCGATGCTACTGCGACTAGAGATTTGGAAATAAATGGTATAAAAGTAAAAGCTCACGATGTGCAAAATGCATTCTTAGCAGGACTAAGTTCGTTCTATGCTACAGTAAAGACTGCGGAGGAATACCTTTTACAATAAGATGTAAAAGGTTCTAAAATAATTGAAGTTTTTGAAGGCAAATGATAGTAGACAGTCGGTACAAATCGAAACCTTATTATCAGTAAAAAGCTCACATAATGAATAAGCAATTGTTTATAACATGATGTTTCCATCCTTACCACCGTATTTCTTACTGCCTTCATTGCGACAGAAAATAACAAACCATTCGAAATTGATTTAACTACTACGCTATAAGTAGCACTGATGGTTAACCGATTTTAAAAACAAAATCTCATGTTCAAACATCAAGGCAAGAGTAGAACTAAAAAGCACAACTTACGAATTGCCACTATTTTATCCTTTGTTGCCGGAATTGTTAATGTGACGGGCTTTTTATCCTTTAAACAGTTAACTACTAATGTAACCGGACATTTTGCACTTTTTATAAATGATGTAATGAATTTCGAATTTTGGAAAGGAACCATTTACTTCCTCTTTATTTTCTCTTTTCTATTAGGCTCCTTTATTTCTAGTTTTATTATTGAGACTTTTAGAAAAAAAGAAAAACAAAATCTGTTTGTTATACCAACTCTAATCGAAGCTTTAATTTTAATTGGGATAGCACTCATAAGTGATTTAATCGAAATTACCTATCCTAATATGATTATCTGTTTACTACTTTTTGCTATGGGAATGCAAAACTCGTTTGTAACACAAATTTCAAACGCAGTTGTGAGAACAACGCATCTTACAGGACTTTTCACGGATTTAGGAATTGATATTTCTCAGTTATTTTTTGAAAATACTTTTTCGCAAAGAGAGAAACTAAAAGACAATATCAAACTTCGAATTGCTATCATTACGTTCTTTTTTGCAGGTGGATTGATAGGAGGAATTTTATACACTACATCCAACATAAAGTTAAATACGTTGATTATCGCAGGTGTTATCTTGCTGATTAGTTTGTATTACGACAGTTTTAGATATCGATTGCTAACTGCAAAAAGGAGAAATACTTCTTAATTCAATTAAAAACATATATTTGATTTCAAAGTAGTAAAAATTGTCAAGCAGAAAATTTATGTCATTGATGATAAAAATCACAATTGGATGTTTTGCTATTTAAAAGATAAAAATGATTAGCTTAAGCTTAAAAAAACATAATAAAATGAATACCCTATCATTTTAATATGTCATAGCAATTAGGAGTTTTTGTTAAAGTTTTTAAAATAGTAGACAATGGTACTTTATTAGAAAAAATATATATCGTATTTTCTTACTTTTTATATTTAAAATATTAATTTTATACAATTATAAAAGTCCAATTGCCAATCATACATAATAATTGTAGTAGACATTTTGGATCTTTACCCGCTGTGCTATAGCTGAAAAGTATTAAATCGAAATTTAAAAAAAATGAAAAATATCAAGCTTATTATAACATTCGTTATTACCATCAGTTTAATTTCTTGTTCTTCATCGAAAATAAACAAAGATGAAATTTTAAGTAAGACAAACTATAATAATTTAAAAATTGTCAAAACATCAAAAATTGTAGATAACGATACCATTAGCTTTAATGAATTACGTTTTTATAATATTAACTCGGCTTTGGATACAATGAAATCAATGTTTTTAGATTTTGGAACATGGACTGCTGAGGATACTGGATTACATCAAGAAAACATCACTCGAAAAGTCTGGGAAAAAGTAAAACTTTTCGAAGATAAAGAAGAGTTTTCAATTGTAGCTGATGGAACAGAAACTATGACTGATTTTTATGCATGCTTAATTATTGTCGATTCTGCAAATCGAGATTGTTTGGATGAGAATTATCCTTTGAAAAATAAAATAATTGATTTCTTCTACGAAAGAATGAAAAAAAACAAAAACAAGAAAGGATAAAAGTATCGTCATATATACTTTTATTAAAAGAACAATAAAATGAATTTAGAATTTAAAAAAGCAATATCAAGCCAAATTCCCGACATTTGGAGTATTCTTCAACAAGCCATTGCTCGTAGAAAAGCAGATGGAAGCAACCAATGGCAAGATGGTTATCCTAATCCAGAAGTAATCCAGAATGATATTACTAAGAATGCTGGATATGTGTTACTCGAAGATGAGGACATCGTAGGTTATGTTGCACTGCTAATTAACGATGAACCCGAATATGCAAATATTGAAGGACAATGGTTGACCCACAATGATTTTGTTGTTTTTCACAGAGTTGCTATAGCCGAAAATCAATTAGGAAAAGGATTAGCTAAAAAACTACTCTACAACATAGAAGAATTTGCACTAGCTAATGAAATTTACAGTATCAAAGCCGACACTAATTTTGACAACCAAGCCATGATTGCCATTTTTGAAAAATTAGACTACCACTATTGCGGACAAGTTTATTTTAGAGGAAGCGCTCGAAGAGCCTATGAAAAAGTACTTACAAAAAATGGATAGCATGAAAAAACTATCTGGCCTGTTGGCTATCGCGCTATTCTCTATAAACTGTAGCACAGTCAAAAGAAAAAATGCACAATTAGATGTCTTTATTTCAGTTGAGCAAATGCAGCAAGATGTTGATTATACCTATCAAAAACTAAAGCAATTGCATCCCAATTTATATACTTATATCGATAAACCAAGTCTAGATTATAAATTCGATAGCCTCAAAACTACGATTACTAGTCCGCTTAAACCTCTTGGCTTTTACAAAAAATTAAGTCCAATAGTAGCAGCGGTGCGTCAAGGTCATTCGCTTGTATATACTCCAACCAAACAATTGACTAAAAAAGAAGCTAAACTATTAGAAAAAAAAGGTGTTGGTCCTATTTCGCAATTTGATTTGGATGTCATAGACGATAAACTCTATGTAATTAAAAATAAATCACACGATCCGTCGATTCAAGCAGGAACGGAAATTGTTAGTATGAATACCATCAAACCTTCTGAATTAATAACAGAATATGACAGGTACTTTTCCTCAGATGGCTTTAACACCACTTATAAAAGCGCCGTGGCGAGCAGAAAAATGGCTTCCTACTTCACTTCTGAAAAAGGAATTATGGACAGTATTCAATACCGATTTAAGTTTAAGGATAGCATAAAAGACATCACAATAGTTAGAAAAGTTTCCGAAAAGCCTAAAAAAGACAGTCTAAAAGAGAATGTTCCACAAGTAAAACAAGTTGTAACACAAGCTAAGAACGAATCTACAAAAGCATTAAGAAGAAAAAAACGAATTAACGGCTACAACAAAGAGGCTCAAAACTTCACCCGTAACTTTAATTTCGCCACAAAAGATAGTAGTGTGGCTTACATGAAAATTAGAGGTTTTAAAAACAAAAGTTATAAAACCTTTTACAAAGAGAGCTTTCAACAATTAAAAAATAGTAAATCAAAAACATTAATTCTAGACTTACGCTCGAACGGTGGCGGACGCCTTTCTGAAATTGTAGAATTGTATAGCTATTTAACCGATTCTAGTTTTGTGTTCCTAGATAAGTCCGAAGTGGTTTCACGAGCTAGTTTATTGCGCGGCAGCTATTTTGAAAGCAGTTCCCTACCTGAAAAGGTAATCAAAGTAGTATTTGCTCCCTTCGCCTATGCCTTTGGTCAAGTCGCAGTTCAAAAAGACAATGATGGGAAATATTATTCAAAATCATATACCAAACCAAAAAAACCGAAAGCAACTGCTTTTAGTGGAAAGCTATATGTGATAATAAACGGTGGTAGTTTCTCAGCCTCTAGCATTATTTCGTCAAATTTAAAAGGATCTCAGCGCGGTACTTTTGTGGGTCAGGAAACGGGTGGAGCTTACAATGGAACTGTAGCCGGATTTATGCCTGAAATAAAGTTACCCAATTCGCAATTAAAAGTAAGAATTGGCGTCATGAATATAGTACCTCATTTTAAAACAAACATTTTAGGACATGGTATATATCCAGATCATGAAATCACACCAACGCTTCAAGATAAGATTGAAGGTAAAGATCCAGAACTACAATGGATTCTTCAAGACATTAAAAACGAATTGCCTCAGCACTAATATAGCAAAACAAACAAAGCCTCCTGAAAGTAGTATCATGAGGCTTTGTTTAATTATACATCTTTAAGAAATCATAAACTTTCGAGCATTTCTTTTCTTTTAATCTTACCATTATCTGTTTCTACAAATTTAGAGATATAATAAACCGCTTTAGGTTTTTGGTACTTATCTAATCCATCAAAGAGATGCTCTGATAAAGGTGTTTTTTCACCCTCAATTACTAAAACTAGTTTCTCCCCTAAGTCAGCGTCTGCGATTCCACCAACAAAAAATCGAGCAGCAATATGAGCTGAAAGTTGCTCCTCGATTTGTTCAGGAATCAGTTTTATTCCGCCACTATTAACCACATTGTCAATACGACCTAGAAATACAAACTGATGATCATTTATCAATTCAACCAAGTCATTTGTAACTATATGCTCATCAGTAATTTTTGGTGCATCAATAACCAAACATTTCTTTTCGTTTTGAGAAATGGTGATATTAGGTAAAATAGAAAAAGCCTTCTCTCCTATTTTTTTAGCTGCAATATGCGTAATTGTCTCGGTCATTCCGTAGGTTTCATAAACCGATGTTGGCACCTTAAGTAAACTTTTTTCGAGTGTTTTACTCATTTTGGCTCCGCCTACAATCATTTTCTTAACATTTTTCAACGCTTTTAATGAATTTTGCGCTTGTAAAGGAACCATGGCTACAAAATCATATACTTTTGTGTTTTTGTCTAATGGATGCGAACTAGGTGCAACAAAATCAATCTCTAATCCTAGAATAAAACTTCTAATCAACATCATTTTCCCTGCGATATAGCGCGTAGGTAAACAGTACAAGGCTTTGTCTCCTGGACTTAGTTCAAAAAAATCACCTGTGGCCAATGCAGAATTCACCATATTCTGCTTGTTCATTCTAATTAACTTTGGCACTCCTGTTGTTCCTGAAGTCTGTAAATCGATATACGGTTTTTGGTCAAACCAATCTAATAAAAAGTCGCCTATAGATTTCTCAAAAACGTCCCCTTCCTTAATCAAAGCATAGGATAAACTACATAAATCTTGTTTGTCTAAATGCACTCCATTTAGTTTAAACCGATTATGAACATTCTTGTACGTTACTTTTTCCATTCGTTTATAGCTATTACTGTTTAATTGTTAGTATTCGGATCAATTTTCCCCATCAGTCTCTGCCTCCAATTTGTCCATTGGTATTTGTTATTAAAGATATACAAAAGAATCGGGTAAATTACGACAACAGGCACTATAACTTCCATACCCGCCTTAGGCTCCGAAACATCCTTTAAGATGGAGTGAGTTTGAAAAACAGTCCAATCAGAAGTGACCAATAACGCACCAATTAAATTGTTGGCAGCATGAAATCCTAGGGCTAATTCAAGTCCGTCATCCATGAGTGTGAGAATTCCCAAGAACAAACCTGTCCCTATGTAGTAAATCAAAATAATGTTACCCATTTTAGTCACCTCAGGATTAAAAAAATGCATTCCACCAAAAATCAAAGAAGTCATCAATAGAGGAAACCATTTATTTCCAGCCAAATTACCAAAGCCTTGCATCAAATACCCTCTAAAAACATACTCCTCAGTACTGGTTTGAATGGGAATTAACAAAGCACCAATTAAAAGCAAAATAGCAAAGGGAATAGGTTTAAAATTAACTACAAAATCCTCAGGAGCGATATAATAATAAATCACTGTCGACAGTATCGTAAATATACTCCATATTGAAAAAGCATACCAAACACGAGACCAATCTATTTTTTTTCTTGAAGTGGTAACAGATAAAATTGATTGATGATGCAGATGTTTAACTACTAAATATAAGGCATAAAAAGCGAATACAAATGAGATAAGAATTAAGAACAACGTAAAATTAGGTTCAAAAAACCGCATCATCGCATCATTACCAGTAGGAAATGAGCGGCCATTAGTTACCGTTTCATAGGCAATCGCCAACAATAAGGGTGCTTGACCGATAGTGGATGCTAAAAAAATTAAGAACGATCCTAATACATACTTCCCAAAAAAATTATTCTTTTTTATTCCTTGTTCTATAAACATTTGTTATAATTTAAATATTGTACTGCAATTCACACTTCAACCTTTATTTTTGCACTCGAAAATAACGTTTATTCATTTAATTCTTTGTAACAATGATACAAATATACCATAATCCACGATGTGGAAAGTCTCGAAACTGTTTAGCGCTACTTAATGATACCTCAATAGAAAACCAAATCATAAAGTACCTTGATAATCCGCCTACTTATGAGGAACTTGTTTCGTTGTTAACAAAACTAAAGCTTGAACCGATAGCATTAGTACGACAAAAAGAAAAAGTTTGGATAGAAAACTACAAAAACAAGTTTTTAACTGATGAAGAAATAATAAAAATGATGATTTTACATCCAATTTTAATCGAAAGACCCATTCTAGTAAAGGAAGATAAAGCAATGATAGCAAGGTATTTAGACAAAATTTCTGATTTTTTAAAATAGCGCCTATTATACTTTAACAATTATTTATGAATTGTCTATTAAACTAAAAAGAACTATCTGCGTCTTACAGATAAAAAAACATAAAACCAATGCAGAATTTTTTAAAACAACTATTATCTTTAAGTTTATTTTTCGTCTTTGCAACTAGTTTTGCTCAAAACAGAGAACCTGCTGCTGACAGAATAAAAATTACTGGAACTGTTATTGAAAAAACAACCAAGCAACCACTAGAGTATGCGACGGTAACATTAATAAATAGCAAAAACCCCAAAATGATTGCGGGCGGGATTACCAATCCCAAAGGAGAATTTAATATTGATGTAACACCAGGAACATACAATATCATAATTGAATTCATTTCGTTTAAATCCATAAATATTAAAGAACGAAAATTAACCGAAAGTAGTAATCTAGGTATACTTAGCCTTGTAGAGGATATATCGCAACTAAATGAAGTTGTTATTCGTGCCGAAAAATCTACTGTCGAGATCAAACTAGACAAGAAAGTATACAACGTAGGCCAAGACATGCTTGTAAAAGGAGGAACGGTTAGTGATGTACTAGAAAATGTACCTTCTGTTTCTGTTGATGTTGAAGGAAATGTGAGTTTAAGAGGTAGCGACAACGTTCGTATTTTTATAGATGGTCGTCCATCCAATGCATTAAACATGGCGGAGGCTTTACGCCAAATCCCTGCAGATGCTATCGACAAAGTAGAGGTTATTACCAATCCATCTGCACGTTATGATGCCGAGGGTGGAGCTGGTATTTTGAATATCATTCTTAAAAAAGGTAAAAATCAAGGTGTAAATGGTACATTCATTGCTTCAACAGGTTATCCGGAAACGTATGGTTTAAGTGGAAACATAAACTATAAAACGGAAAAAATGAACTACTTCACTACAACAGGATACAATTACAGAACCAATCAAGGTGGAGGAAAAACCAATTCAGAATATTTTGATATCAATACTCGTGCAACAACAGGATTTATAGACGAAACCCGTGATACAGAGAGATTAAGAAAAGGAATCAGTACCAAAACTGGTTTTGAATGGTCTATCACTCCAAACACTTTTTGGACTAACTCTGTAAGTTACCGCGATAACAATGGTAGCACAAATGATTTCGTTAATTTCAATAATTTTGATGCAAATAGAAATTTTACTGACGCTAGTTTACGTTCAAACATTGGAACAGCAAGCGGAAAAAGTATTGAATTTGCCTCTAACTTTATCAAAAACTTTGATGACAAAGGTCACAAATTAACCTTAGATGGATTGTACTCTAATGAGGATGATTTGGATAACTCAACTATCACTGGAATCAATACTACTTTCCCTGATAGAAACACTTCTGGCGGTACAAATAACATTAGCAATCAAAAACAACTTCAAATTCAAGCCGATTATGTTTTACCTCTTGGTAAATCAAGTCAATTTGAAGCGGGATACAAAGGTAATTTTAATGACTTAACCAAAGATTTTAGTTTCCCAGGTACAAACGTAACAACCATAAAACCAGACATATTAACTTATAATGAGAAAATCAACGCAGTTTATACTCAGTACGGCTTTAAAGTAAACAAGATATCCTACCTCTTTGGTTTAAGATGGGAAGACACCAATATTGAGATTGACCTGCAAAACCTACCGTTTAATAGTACTAAAAAATACAATAACTTTTTCCCAAGTGCTTTCATCAATTATGAAATCTCAGACAAAAGTGGTGTTTCTTTAAGCTACAGTAAACGTTTGTCTCGACCTAGAGGACGATTCCTAGATCCTACTCCAAACGTATCTAGTAATATCAATATTTTTCAAGGTAATCCAGACTTAGATCCTTCTTTGACTGATAAATTTGATGTAGGTTATATCAATCGTTGGGACAAAGTAACTTTCAATACGTCGATGTATTTTGAAAATACTAAAAACGTATTCTCATTTGTACGTTATGAAAATGGTGATTTCGTAGGAAGCACGCCAGTAATTCTAAGTACACCTATAAACATTGGTAAAGAACAAAAATTCGGCTTGGAATTTACTTTAAATTACAGCCCAACTAAAAAATGGAAAATCAACAGTAGCTTCAACTTATTCAATTCTACAACTACAGGAGATTTTAGTTATGTAAATTCAAACGATGTCTTAATTACGCAAAACCTAGATAACCAAGCAACAAACTGGTTCACAAGAGTAAACTCAAGATATACATTACCGTATAAAATTGACTGGCAGTTAAGCGGAACCTATAGTGGTCCAAGTAGAACTGCACAAGGTAGAAGTTTAGGTGTATACGGTATCAATACCTCACTAAGTAAAGATGTATTGAAAGATAAAGGAACAATCGCATTTAATATTAGTGATATCTTCAACTCAAGAAAAATGAGATCAGAGGTAAACTTAGACCGAGTTAGTTCATATAGCGAAATGCAATGGAGAAGAAGACAATTTAATTTATCGTTCACCTACCGTATTAACAAAAAGAAAACGGATAGAGATAAAAATGCGCCAACTAATAGAGAAGATGATGGTGGTGGTTTTCCAGGATAAAAAAGTAAGGACTCATGAAAATGAGTCCTTTTTTATTTTAACATATAGCACAAAAAAAAAAGGACTCGCAAACACGAGTCCTTTTTCTATCAAACAATCAAATTATGCTGATTGCTCTTCTTTCTTTTTAGCTTTCTTCTCTTTGTAAGCTTCCCAAGTTGCTCCACCTACCCAATAGGATACGAAACTAACTAGAAAAAACATTAACCAGAATCCTATGGTAAGGATCGTTAAAAAAAGTAAAAAGCCTAAATACTGTGAAAATTCAAACATGTTTTCCGGAATTTTGAATGTAGCCACAAATATAAGCGTAATATTTTTTTATAGCAATAAAAAACCAATCCAATTTTTGTAAAATACTATTTATCCGTATTTTTGAGAATAACTTGGAGCTTTATCCAGCTATCCATTACAATCCACGCAAAAAAGCGTGGGATTTCCATTGCTATCTGGGCTAGGGCATTCCAAATCCTTCAACCCTTTTTTATAAATCATTATTTTAAATCCATTACAAAATGAAATTCCGAATAGAAAAAGATACCATGGGCGAAGTTCAAGTTCCCGCAGATAAATATTGGGGCGCACAAACTGAACGATCCCGAACTAATTTTAAAATTGGTCCTGCTGCCTCGATGCCTCATGAAATAATTGAAGGTTTTGCCTATTTAAAAAAAGCAGCCGCCTACACCAATTGCGATCTTGGCATTTTATCTATAGAAAAACGGGATGCAATTGCCATAGTTTGCGACGAAATACTAGCTGGTGAGCATGCTGATCAATTCCCATTAGTCATTTGGCAAACAGGTTCAGGAACGCAAAGCAATATGAATGTTAATGAAGTTATAGCAAACCGTGCGCAAGTTCTAAAAGGTTTTGCAATAGGCGAAGGTGAACCCGTTATTAAGGCTAATGATGATGTAAACAAGTCGCAATCCTCCAATGACACCTTTCCTACTGCCATGCATATCGCAGCCTATAAACTGCTAATGGAGCTGACAATTCCTGCCATAGAACAACTTAGAGATACCCTATTAGCTAAAGCATCCAAATTTAAAAACGTAGTGAAAATAGGCCGGACGCATCTAATGGATGCAACACCTATTACACTAGGACAAGAAATTTCGGGCTATGCAGCTCAGTTAAATTATGGTATCAAAGCACTCAAAAACACACTGCCACACTTAGCCGAAATAGCATTAGGTGGAACTGCCGTAGGCACGGGATTAAATACACCAACTGGATATGATGAAATAGTAGCTCAATATATCTCTAAATTCACAGGACATCCGTTCATTACTGCTCCTAATAAATTTGAAGCACTAGCCGCCCACGATGCCATTGTAGAATCGCATGGAGCCTTAAAACAACTCGCAGTTTCCCTAAATAAAATTGCCAATGATATCCGAATGTTAGCCTCGGGACCAAGATCAGGTATAGGAGAAATACAGTTACCAGAAAACGAACCAGGTTCTTCAATAATGCCCGGAAAAGTAAACCCTACACAGTGCGAAGCAGTAACAATGGTATGTGCGCAAGTAATTGGTAATGATGTCGCTATTACAGTTGGTGGCATGCAAGGCCAATACGAGCTTAACGTTTTTAAGCCAGTTATGGCTGCTAACTTTTTACAATCGGCGCGCTTATTAGGCGATGCTTGTAATTCTTTTGATTTACATTGCGCCCAAGGGATTGAACCTAATTATAAACGAATCGAGGAACTAGTCTCAAACTCTTTGATGCTAGTTACCGCTTTAAATACTAAAATAGGCTATTATAAAGCGGCCGAAATTGCACAGACAGCACATAAAAACGGAACAACACTTAAGGAAGAAGCCGTTCGTTTAGGATACGTAAGTCCAGCAGATTTTGATGATTGGGTAAAACCCGAAGAAATGGTTTAAATAATTAAGAGTTATAGACAATTAGAAACAAAACGCTCTAATTAAAATTTATAACTCCTAATTTAATTTATTTACCGTCTACATAGTCTTGCAAATAGCTAAATCTTGGAGTAAGTTTCCCGTTTTCAGTCATTTTAGCGCGGGCTAAAAGGCTATCTTGATCACCATTAAAAAAAGCAGGAATAACATGTTCTAAAAACATAGCTCCAAAACCTTCACTAGCATCTTTTGGGATTTCACATGGTAAGTTATCTACTGCCATGACCACCACAGCTGCAGGATGAAAAACGTCTACCTCTTTATGTTCTGACGCTAAATAACCGTATAACGGACTCTCAATAGTCGAAGGCCTCAAAGTACAAGCGATAGGACCATTAATATCGCAGGAGACATCTCCAACTACTTTAATTTTACAGTCTTTGCTTTGCAGCATTTCTTTGGTTAAAATATCAGGTGCTTCATTGGCATGAAAATGGCCTGTAATCACAATTTCAGATACCTTCGTAAAACGTTCAAAATTTCCAACGTAATCGGTGGGATTGGTATAGAAATCTCTACAATTAATAACTTGGCCATCAATTCGTTTATTATAGTCCATTACATCTATTTGAGTATAGACTGCTTGAGTGTAGTTTTTAGAAAGATAATTTTCAACAGTAACCTGCTTGACTTTCATGGCGTCTAAAATTTCTTTAATTCCGCCACCTACTTTTCCCGTTCCCGTAATTACAAATTTAATTGGAGGTAAAATAATTCTTTTTAAATGCTTAACCATTTCTTCTTTACCTGACAAAGTTTCCGCTTTAGGTAATTTGAATAATTCAAACTTTAAACCGAAAGCACGAATACTATTATATGCACCAACAATTCCTGCATATCTTCCAAAGCCAATTAACCTCCTATTATTAATGTCGACAATCGTTTCATGATCGTATAGATCAATATTATTTTCCAATACCGCTTTCAGCAGCTTTTGGTTGTACACTTGCTTTTTGATTGTATGTGAAAAAAAGAAATAACTTTTATTGGCTATTAAGCTATCAATAGGCACTTCTTTAACGCCAAACAAAACGTCACAATCATCTATATTTTCGGCAACTTCAATTCCCGCAGCAGCATAGTGTTGATCAGTAAAAATTCTAATATCTGAACTTTCAACTTTAATACTTGCAGCTGGATGTGTTTGTTTCAATTGTACAAGCGCATCAGGAGAAAACACAACTCTTCTATCTGGTGGACTCTTTCTTTCTTTTAAAATGCCGAACTTCATAATTCTTGGAACTGATAAATAAATTAATATAACTAAAAACAGATTATTTGTTACAAATATAACTAATTAAGCTGTTTTAAAAAATGTTTTCACTAAAATACCGGGCTACTACATTGGGAAAGACTGATTAACAAAATGATACAGCCTTATACACTGACTTTGTAAAATACTGTTAACATTTAGCGAAATATTTAACAAACCCGATTGATTCTATATATTTGCCAATCTAGCACTACAATAATGATTTCAAGACAAAAAGCAAATATACTACAAATACTCCTGCTACTTTTAGTTTTAGGTTCCTGTAAAGAAAATAGTAATACATCAAATGAAGAAACGTCCGAAGTACCTCAAGATACATTTCCACATCTCACAGCGGCATCGCAAAACTCAGCTAAGCTAGATGCAAATTATGTAAACAGTAAAAAAAATGCTATCAACCATTTTTATACTAAAACATGGCCTAACAACAGTATGAACGGCAGCCTCTTAGTGGCTAAAAACGGCGAAATTATTTTTGAAAAATACGAAGGTATGGCTAATTTTAGATCCGAAAGACCTATTACAGCCACTACTCCACTGCACCTCGCCTCTGTTAGTAAGGTCATAACTGCAACTGCAGTTTTAAAGTTAATAGATGCTAATAAAATAAAATTAGATCAAAAGGTAAACACAATTTTAAAATCTTTTCCCTACCCTGAGGTAACCATAAAAACCCTTTTAAATCATCGATCAGGGATGCGCAATTATGCTTATTTTACTGATAAAAAAGATGGTGTTTGGGACCGACACAATATTCTTACGAACCAAGATATTCTTGACATCATGGCTACTAAGGATATCGGACTTGAATTTAAAACCGATACGCGTTTTAGCTACTGTAATACCAACTACGCCATGTTGGCTCTTGTGATCGAAAAAGTAACCAACATGAGCTATAAAAAAGCAATGGAAAGAATGATTTTCAAACCGTTGGGAATGAAACATACCTATGTGTTTGAATACGAAACAGATAAAGATACAGCCGTAACCTCTTACAAAGGAAATAAAGTAGAAATAGGGAAAGACTATCTTGACGCTGTTTATGGCGATAAAAATATTTACTCGACTCCACGAGATTTACTAAAATTTGATTTAGCCCGTAATGCTCCCGGTTTTTTAAATCCTAAACTTTTAAAATTAGTTTACACCGGATTTAGCAATGAACATCCAGGAGAAAAAAATTACGGTCTTGGAATCAGAATTATTAACTGGAAAACAGGCCAAAACTTTTATTTTCATAATGGTTGGTGGCATGGAAATACGTCGTCATTCATAACTTTAACAAAAGAGAAAGTAACGATAATTGCTTTATCAAATAAATTTACTACTAAAACCTATCAAGTACGAAAGCTTTCAAAATTATTTGGTGATTATCCTTTTAAATTA
>Ga0206125_10003330_pt1 | contig 15538 bp, 12 predicted proteins | sample Helgoland_Spring_4_FD_148598 | JGI IMG/M metagenome (GOLD analysis project Ga0206125, IMG submission 148598) | Pelagic subsurface seawater microbial communities from Kabeltonne, Helgoland, North Sea - Helgoland_Spring_Bloom_20160331_1 | ecosystem: Environmental > Aquatic > Marine > Epipelagic ... | reverse complement strand
TAAGTTTTTGCTCAAGCGTCTATACCAGTCCCGCAGGTTCTCTGCCTTGCCTGCCTCCGGATCGTCGAGCTCAGCCAATTCCTCGTCTTTAAGTTCATGAATGTCCTCGATTGAGAGCATAGGAACCATATGCTTTTTTTGCTCAAAGTGCTCTAAGGGGGCCCCACCCACGCGTTGGGTTGGAGAGTCTGGCTTGGCCAGCGAGGGGTGGGCAGATTCGAGCTTCTTGAGCTCACCCATCAGAGCATCATATTCTGCATCCGATATTTCAGGCTCCGCGTCCTGATAGTAGAGCTTGTTGTGGTGCTCGAGTTGTTGGCTGAGCTCGAGAACCCTTTTTTCAGGGTCTGATTGCTGAGAATCGGCGTGTGCAAAGAGGTCGTCCATGGTGGCAAAATACTAATCCAAAAACTTGCCCGGGTTGAGAATGCCCTTGGGGTCAAGGGCGTCTTTAATGCTGTGGTGCAGAGCAATGGATGTTTCACCAAGTGCTTGCTTGATCCATGGTTTCTTCGCCAGGCCGATGCCATGTTCGCCACTGATAACACCGCCATTATCAATGACCCAGGTGAAGAGCTTGTCGAGAGCTGTGTCCGCTTTCTTTTTAGTCTCAGGATCGGCATAGTTATCAACCATGAGATTGGTGTGGATATTGCCATCACCGGCGTGGCCAAAGCACGCGACTGGGATGCCCGTGTCCTGCTGAAGCTGGGTAGCAAAGTTAACTAGGTCAACGAGCTTGGAGCGTGGTACGACGATATCCTCATTGAGTTTGGTCAGTCCGGTATGTTTGAGCGAGTAGGAGAAATCACGGCGCAGTTGCCAAATACGTTCGCAGGCATCTTCGTTCGGTGCTTCATCGATGCGCAGGGCTCCTACCTCTGTGAGGAACTGGTTCAGGCGGGGGAGTTCTCGAGCCACCGTTTCCTCATTACCATCGATCTCAATCATCAGGTAGGCATCTCCCGGTGGAAGCTTTTCACTTCCCAGGTAATCCCTAGCTGCCGCCATGGTGAATCCATCGGTGATTTCCAATGCGGATGGCAGGGTGCCTGAGTCGAGAATGGCTTGGACAGCTTCAGCGGCAGTAGCAAAGTCGGCAAAGGAGGCGCCGAGCATGGCGCGCGTCTGTGGATGGGGAATGAGGCGAACGGTGATTTCTGTGATGATGCCGAGCATGCCCTCTGAGCCGACCATCAGAGAGGTGAGATCAAAGCCAGTTGAGTTTTTGTGGCAGCGCCCACCGCTACGTAAGATTTCTCCAGAAGCGAGCACGACTTCGAGGCCGAGGGCGTATTGTTTAGTAACACCGTATTTGAGGCAACGTGGTCCGCCGGCGTTGGTGGCTATGTTGCCTCCAATCGTGCATTCCTTGAGCGATGCAGGATCAGGTGGGTAATACCACCCGTGGTCTCTGGCGGCAGCTTGAAGCTCTCCCGTAATGACTCCGGGCTGAACCACGGCAATACCATCGGAAGGGCTGATTTCGACGATCTTATTCATCCTCATCATCGAGATTAGGATGCCTTTTTCTACGGGCACGCACGCACCTGTGTGGCCGCTTCCCGCCGCACGGGTGTAGATCGGAATATGATGGACGGAGGCGTATTTGACGACGGCGGCAACGTCCTCGGCTGACTCAGGAAAAACGACCAGATCTGGAAGGCTGGATGCGTGCCACTTGTCCGAGCTATGCTCAGTGCGTATCTCTGGCATGGATGATACCTGATCAGGGCGCAACAGAGCACCGAGCTCATTGCTGAGGTTTGTGATGTAGTCAATCATCGTCACGCTTATTCTGTAACCTCGGAATGGCTATAATACACGTAGAAATATGCTCAATCGAGATGATGAGAGCTAGGAGCTACGAATCGCTTGAATCGCGGCAGCCATATCATCGGCCTTGAAGGTGGAAGAACCTGCAACCAGCACATTGGCGCCTGCTTGGGTGGCTGAGGGCGCGGTCTCTTGATCGATACCTCCATCTACTTGAATGTGGTAATTGAGGTCGCGCTCATCTCGCCAAGTGGCGGCTTGCTTAACCTTGGGCATGACTTCCTGCATGAAGGACTGCCCACCAAAGCCGGGTACGACAGTCATGCAGAGTAGCATGTCAATTTGGTCGAGGTAGGGCTCGACCTCTGACATGGCAGTTGCAGGATTGAGGGCGAGCCCAGCTTGCCTGCCGGCATCTTTGATGCGCTTGAGTGTGGAGCTAACGTCATGCTCTGCCTCGACGTGCACAGTGATCATGTCTGAGCCAGCATCTAGAAAGCGATCCAGATAATGATCTGGTCTGGAAATCATCAGGTGAACATCGAGAAAGGCGTCATTGACATCATCAATGGCTTTGATGATGGCCGGGCCAAAGGAGATGTTGTCAACAAAGTGCCCATCCATGACATCGAGGTGAATCCAGTCTCCACCACAGCTGATCGCACGCTGGGTTTCCTCTTTAATTCTGGAAAAATCAGAGGCAAGTAGGGATGGAGCGATGATGATGTCGGTGTGTTGCCATGAGCTCATGCTCAAGAGTGTGAAGTATTCGGTTTGAAGTTTGAAGTTTTTTTGACAGATTGCTTACGTGAATGATGTGAGTGATGACAGCGCGGACCTGATGATGGATTTCCAAAGTGATGACTACTTTATGCAGATGGCTCTGCGTGAGGCGCGAAAGGCATACGAGGCGAAGGAAGTGCCGGTCGGTGCAGTCGTCGTGCGTGATGGCTCGGTGATTGCGCGTGCATGGAACCAGGTTGAGACCCTGAAGGATGCTACCGCACACGCAGAGATGCTCTCCTTGACGTCTGCTCAAGATGCTGTCGGGGATTGGCGATTGGAGGGATGCACACTTTATGTGACGAAGGAGCCATGTCCGATGTGTGCTGGGGCCATCGTTCATTGCCGTCCTGACAGGGTGGTCTTTGGTTGTCCGGATGAAAAAGCTGGTGCTGCTGGGGGCTGGATTAATTTACTCGAATCGAATCCACCCCTCAATCATCGTTGTGAGATCTCATCTGGGGTTTTACAAGATGAGTGCCTTGGTTTGTTGCAGAGTTTCTTTCGTGAAGCGCGCGACAGAAAGAAGGTGGAGCGTGACTTGATCAAGAAGCAGGCAGAGGAGAATGATGCCTAGAGCGTGATTAGTGTGCCCTGAACCTTGATCGTGCTTTATAAACCCAGTCGTTTGAGAGTTCCTCCCAGCCATTGTTTGAGAGCTTACAGGCTTATCGGCAAATACGAACGCTGCCGAAGCTCGTCCTGAAGCCATAGTGACCACCATATCTGCTACCATACCTGTGATGAGCGTAGCGGCTGCCGTAGTGACTGCGATAGCGATTCAATGAATAGTGGTTGTTGTGATAACGGCTATAGCTTGAGCGATAGTGGCCATGCTTGTTATTGCAGCGGTGAACGATGGGCACACCGCAGTAGCGGTAGATAGGTCGATTATAGCAGTCGTAGCCAGAAACAATACGCTTGGTGTAGATGGGGCAGCCACAGGAGGCATGACCACTTCGGTAGGTGTAGCTTGAGCCGCAATGCTTGGGCGAGCGGGCTTCAGCGTTATGGGAAAGGGCAAATAGCCCGACGATGATGGCAAGTGTAGCGATGACGATTTTCATATCCTTGTTATTGATGTAGTTCGCCCCATTGGACGGACTGGATATGAAACTTATTCAGACTTTTTTTAGCCCGAGCTACAATCAAGCAATACCTTTCCGTCGCGCTGATCTTTCATGGCGTGGGTCAAAGCGGTGGTGATGTCAGCCAGTGGATAGGTCGAGTCGATAGGCTGTGCCAGTTTGCCCTCACTGATCCACTGCGCGAGTTGCTGATAGGTTTCGGCCACAAGGCTGGAGTCGTTCTCCTTGATCCACTCAGTGACCCAGAATCCATGTAGCTGAATGCGCTTGAAGATGAGGAATTTGTTCGGAACTTTGAGGCTTCTTCGGCTCATCGCCCCGTAAGTGACATGGATACCTTTGATCGCAAGAGTGTCCATTAAGCGGAGCGCACTGTCTCCACCGACGGCATTGAGCGCTAGGCTTGGAGGACTATCAGTAGTGATTTTTTGTATTGTTTCGATAGCACAGGCATCATCAAGTAGCACGTGGTCAGCACCAAGCTCAGTCAGGGGTTCGATGAGCTCCTCACGCCGAACGAGGTTGATGGTGCGCAGGCCGAGCAATTTGGCGATTTGAATGACACAGCTGCCGACTCCGGAGTTGGCCGCATTTTGGATCACCCATGAGCCCTTGGGTAAATCGATGAACTGGGTCAGCATGCACCATGCGGTCAGTGGGTTGACCTTGAGCATGGAGGCTTGCTCGACGGGGGTGTCCGCCGAGATCTTGAGTATGTGGTCAGCGGGACAGACGACTTGTTCGGCCCAGGTGCCCACGGGCTTGATCGTGATGACAAGGTCCCCGGCTCGGAAATCATCCGAGCAGCTCTCGATGACTTCGCCGCATCCTTCGAGGCCTGGAACTGCGGGAAGCTCAGGTTTGATGCCGTAGATACCCTGAATGTAATTGATGTCAGCAGGGTTGATCGGAGAGAACAGCATGCTGAGGCGAATTTCTCCTTGTGCGAGATCTTTAATTGGGCTGTTGGTGAGTTCGACGACATTGTCGGGCTGGCCGAAGGAAGAGATGGTGGTAGTGACGGGCATGCTTTAGGCGGGTTATTTATGGAGAAGGAGGAATTATCAAAAAATGATGGCGGCATGGATAATGCCCACTGGTGTGATGAAAGGTAAGTGGTTGAGAGCGAGAAAGCCTTAGTTGGTTTGTAATAGTTGTTGGATGGCTTTCTCTAATTTGGGAAGGAGGTAAAGGGTGCCTTCTGTTGAGAGGTGGTCGTCATCAAAGTAGAGCGGGATACCGTCTTTAATGACTTCAACTTGTCCGTTGAGGGTAGGGATGTCTGGTGTGAAAACCGATACGTTTGGTCGTCTGTCAAATTGTTTGATCCAATTAATGATGGGTATTTCTTTAGTGGTTATTTTTTGATTGAGGTAGTACGAATTGCCCATTTTTTTTCCTTCAAAAAAAGCGTATTGGGTAGCGTTGGTGTCACCTATATCTAGTGATGGCGGCTCGATTATGAACAGAACTTTGATGTGTTTACTGGCGTAGTTGATGAAATCAGTGAGAGTTTTTTTTGCGGGTTTAAAATGAGACCACCTAGATGCGATGATGAGCAGGTCGAATTTGCCAGACTCGATTGCCTCCATTTTATTTTTATTGAGAGTCATCATTTGGTCATCTGAGAACCGGAAATGTGTTTCGATCGTTTTCTTATTGATTGGTATTTTGAAATACGGACGAAGGTTGTTCGCGCAAAAAGCATTGGCTGTGTAATCGTTTTTGAGGCAAATTTGCTTAATACAGTCACCCCACATAGAAGCATGAGAGTCTCCAAATAGGAGGATTGAAGTGGGGCTGGTGCCGTGATGTATAGTGAGACCAGAGGAGGATGTGTGTAATCCAATATTGACGTGTGGCTTATCAGCACGAATAACTCCAATGTTTAGCGAAGGTGAACCCTCTTTAGCTGCTGTTATTTTTTTGGGACTAATGTCGTACAGTAAATCGCTAAAGTGTGATGTTGGAGTGCCATTGTATTTTGCGAAGTGTTGGTAAGTTGTAAGTATAGCAAGAGATATGATAAGGGGGAAGCATGCCCCAGTAACGATATTTCTTGGTGTGGTGGAATTATAACGAAACCTCTTCTCGATCATATAATAAGATGCTGTCGATAAACCTATCAGAAGAGGGAAGAAGATGGCGAAGTTGGGGAGATCATTGTTCTCATAAAAGAGGCCCCTTATGAGAAGCCAATGCCATAAGTAGATAGAGAAGGAGATGACGCCAAGGTGTTGTAAAATGGCGAATGTTTTATTATTAAATTGTTCGTTTATGTTCGAGAATATAATGATGTTTAGTGCGGCAATTAATGTAAAAGGGATACAATAGAGTCCACTATATGCGGTGGTAGGGAGCAGGAAGCTTGCGCTTAAGAGGATGAGAGAGAGTATGCGTAGGTGATGATGTCCTTGGAGGCGGACGAACTTGCTGTGTTGGGTGGCGATGAGTGCTCCAGTAAGTAGTTGCCATATGCGTGATGGTGTGGAAAAGAAGGCTAGGTTTTGTTGGGCGGTCAGTTGTGCCCAGAGAAAGTAAGTAAGGGAGGTGATGAGGATTAGAATGATAAGGCTGTTTAACCTTTTCAATTTGATCGCTAATAGGAAAATGATAGGATAACAAAAGTAGAATTGTTCTTCTACGGCGAGAGACCAAAAATGAAGAAAAAGTTTATTGTGGGCTTGTTCGCTCCAATATCCCTCCAAGCTGATTTGGTGCCATATGTTAGAATAACAAAGCAGGGCTGAATTTGCATCAAGAGCAACAGATTTCAAGCCTGCTCGCATCACGATGAATGGGCTCAGCAAGAGTGTGCAAAGCACTACTGCGGTGACAAGGGGTAGTATGCGTTTTATGCGACGCTGAAAAAAGGTGATTACACTGAATGTGCCTTGCTTATGTCGTTTGGTAATTTGAAGGGTGATGACAAATCCTGAAATGACAAAAAAAAGGTCGACGCCTAAATAACCAGAAGGTAGCCAAGCTTCATTGAAGTGGAAGGTAACCACAGCAATGACTGCTATAGCCCGTAGCAAGTCAATGTCTTTGTAATAGGCAACTTTCCCCATGACTAACTGCTAGAAATTTGCATTTTGAGTAAGGTGATCGAGAGCACCAGGCTAGGGGGAGATAGAGCAATGCGGGGGGAGAGAAATTGAGATTGTTGAACACTAGAAACAAGTCTGAGCTCGGACAATAAAAAAACCGCAAAACTGTCTGGAAGATTTAGTTTAGGGCTCAAAAAGAGCTTTCTTACTGTGATGCTACTGATGGAAATTTACTTTTTGAGCGAGGTGGACGAGGGCATTATGAAAGGGGGAATTTAGTGGGTTATTTTAGCTGGCTTCTGATTGTAATTTAATAATTACCGACTATTGAAATCGTATGATTTTCGGTCAAGTAGGCGGCCTATGTTTCTCTATAAAAGACCTGTGCTTTGATGATGCTAGACAACCAAATAACCGGAAAAACCTGTAGGCTTTGCTTGTTTGTTTTGAGGCGGGAGGCTAGGGGTGGATATGGTTAATTTTTTGTATGAGAGCTTGCCAGTGATGGGAACGGTGGTCGCGTGGATGGCAACGATCTCTCTGTTGTTACTCGGGCTTGTGGGTACTTTGGTTCCTTTTTTACCGGGGCATCTTATTTTGTTTTTTGCCGCTGTGGCGCATTGGCTGATGCTGAGGCAGGACTCAGGGGTTGAGTGGTGGACCTTTGTGGTGCTTGGGGTTTTGCTGATTTTGTCTCAGTTGTTTGAGTTTCTGAGTGGCGCAGCGGGAACGCGTTGGTTTGGTGGTACTCGCTGGGGGGCAGCTGGGGCGTTGATCGGTGGTATTGTGGGCATCTTTTTTATTCCTCTCGGTTTGATCTTGGGGCCCTTGATCGGGTCGATGTTCTGCGAGTTTGTTTTTGCCAAGAAGGAGGTGCGACCAGCAACGATCTCTGGGGTGGGTTCGGTGCTGGGCACGGTGGCAGGCATGGTGATTAAGATCATTGTTGGCGTGCTGATGATTGTATGGTTGGTGGTGGATGTGATTTGGATTTAGCTTTTTGAATCCATTGTTGGTTGTTTACTGGGGTACAAAAAAACCGGAGAGGGTCGGCCCTCTCCGGTTTTTGGTAATTTGTATTAGGTCTACAACGATTAGATAGTAATGAATATATCTAACGTGTTACCAATGCTATTAGAGAGCAGGCAAGTTTGTAGTTGCAGCAGCTAGAGCAGGGTTGGCAGCGGTAAAGAGACTGGTGTCAACACCCGCAACTTTAACATTTACAACTCCCTGTCCGGCGGTTGAGCCTTCTGTGATAGCTAGGCTCTTAACAGCGCCGTCATTGAATAGGATCACTGCTCTTCCTCCGAAGGCGTTGACGCTGAATTCAGTGCCAGTGAATGCGTTATCAATAGCAGGTGTAGATACCAATGGTGTTGCGGAAGCTGCGGTGGTTCCGAAGGCTTCGTCTGCACCCTTCATGTGGTAGATGAATCCACACTCATTTGCTGCCAATGCAGTAGTAAAGGTAGGAGCAGCTCCGATGTCTCCGTCAGGCTTTACGCTCCAGCCTGTTTTGGCGTAGAAGATGTCCTCAGAATCGATTTGGCTGGCAATGAAAAACTCCTTAAATGCTGCGTTAGAAGTTCCGGCAACAGCACCAGTAGACATGGTGGTTGAGTCACCTGGGTAACGACCATTGTCTTGGTCAAATTCAAACATCAGGATAAAGTGCTGCTTGGCATTGTTGACAGCTTCAGTGGCTGCGGCTTTCTTCTGCTGCTTAAGAACAACAGGTGTTGATAGCGCAGCAAGAGCTGCGATGATGGCAATAACAACGAGGAGCTCAACAAGTGTGAAGCCCTTAGCTAGTTTGTTTTTAGTCATTTTCATGGTATGTATTTTGTTTTGTATTTGAACATCAGCTTTGCAGAATTACATCGCTAATGTTTATGGGGTTATTTGGTTGGGGTTATTTTTATGTATGGGTATTTTGCAATGTTGCAATAAGTTGCCAACGCGCTTTTATGATTGTTACTGAGAGATCGATCATTAGATGAAATTTCTCGCAAGTAACGCATGTCAGCAACGTATTAGCTATGCAATGAATGATGACGCAAAAAGATGCTAATCATCAAACAGTGGTATAATTTAACTGATCCACAGAATTGGACAAGATAAAAGTTGAGCTACCTGTTCAGTAAAATAACTTAAGTCGCTTTAAAACAGCCAGCTAAACCTTCAAGATCGCTTAAGGACATCTTGTCCGCGTCAAGTATTGCTTGCTTTTGTAGTTCGGTGATTTCAACGATTCCTTTGCGAGCGAGGTCGAGCATGGCGGTCATTTCATCACCAGAAAAAGTGCTTTCTTCACCACTTCCTTGAAGCTCAACGAAGTTTAGGTCCTCTGTCATGACGATATTGAAGTCGACACTGGCGTCTTTATCCTCGGGATAGTTGAGGTCGAGAATGGGGGTGTCTTGGTAAATACCCGAGCTAATGCCTGCGATGAGCTTCGTCATAGGGAGTGTTTTGATTTTGCCGCTGGCGATGAGCTGGTTGAGTGCAATGGCAATGGCAACGCAGCCGCCGGTGATTGATGCGGTGCGGGTGCCGCCGTCTGCCTGCAGAACATCACAATCGAGCCAGATGGTGCGTGGGCCGAGTGCTTTGAGGTCGACCACGGCACGTAAGGAACGACCAATGAGGCGCTGGATCTCTGAGGAGCGGCCATCGAGCCTGCCTGCAGATATGTCACGCTGCTTACGGTCGTGGGTGGAATAAGGTAGCATGTTGTATTCCGCAGTGAGCCACCCGCCGCCGACTTTTTGGTATTTCATCCAACGCGGGACATCTTCTTGAATGGTTGCCGCACAGATGACCCGGGTATTTCCAAAGGAAACAAGGACGGAGCCGGTGGCGTGCGGGGCAATGCCTGGCTTGAATGAGATAGGGCGAAGTTCGTCGTTTTGGCGTCCGTCGGGTCGAGTCATGAGAGAGTTCTAAGTTTCAAGTTTGAAGTTTCAAGTTTGAAGTCGTATAACTATGCACAGGGATGAGAGAAACATTAAACGAGCTTGAGCAATGGGGCACGGAGGTAATCTTCGGCAGAGCTCGTGGTTTTCGAGCTTCCATGATGCGGGTATTGCTCTGGAGCTTGTCGGGAATATATCGCTTCGGGGTCGCGAAGCGCTTAGGCAGATACCGCAGCGGGGTGAAGATGCAGCAGTATTTGGGCACGCAGGTGATCAGTATTGGTAACCTGACAGTGGGGGGGACGGGCAAGACCCCGGTGGTGGAGCTTTTTGCACGTACGCTGCGTGATCGTGGCCGAAAGCCGGCGATACTAAGCCGTGGTTATAAAAGTAAAAAACTAACCCATCCTCAGCAATGGTATCGGCGAGTAGACGGCGAGCCAATACCAGACGAGCAGATGCCCAAGGTGGTTAGCGACGGAGGTGAGCCCCTGCTGAAAGTGAAGTATGCTGGAGACGAGCCGTGGATGTTGGCAAAAAATTTACCAGGTGTCGCGGTGGTGGTTGATAAAGACAGAGTCAAGGGCGGAGCTTTTGCTGTGGGTGAGTTGGAGGCAGATACCTTGATTCTAGATGATGGCTTGCAGTATCTCGACCTTGCCCATTCGACGGATGTGGTGCTGGTCGATCAGGGCGCTCCATTCGGTACCGGTCAGATGTTACCCCGAGGAACTTTGCGCGAGCCGGCGAGGAATCTAATACGAGCTGATTACATCTTTATTACCAAGTGCGATGGGAGCTCTAACGAGCAGCTGATCCGGAAAATGCGCAAGTTCAACAAAAATGCTGAGATCATCGAATGCACTCATGGTCCCAAGCACTTAGAGAATTTATTTACAGGTGAGCGTGCACCCTTGGAATTTCTGAAGGACAAATACGTGGCTGCTATCAGTGGTATTGCAGTACCACAGAGCTTTGAGAAAATCTTGGATAAGCTCGGTGCGCAGGTTGAATTTCATCGTGTGTTCTCTGATCACCACTCCTTTAATCAGAAGGATATTGATCGCTTCATGCGCCGTTGTATCGAGCGTGATATCGAAGTCATCATCACGACAGAGAAAGATGCGGTACGCTTCATGAAGCCCACTGAGCTCGATGTGCCGGTTTATTTTCTGCGTATCGAGGTTGAGATTCTGAAAGGTGAGGAGGTGTGGAATAAGATCATTGAGCGTATTTGCTGTGAAAAACCAACCGCAGATCATTTGCTGCTCCGTGAACTGGCTGGCTGATGCTGGTGTGGAGTGTAAAATATTCTTCTTTCCTTGTGATGTGTAGGGCTGGCTCTTAGCTTGCTAGTCATGAGTCAGAAGCGGTCAACATGGATCCTCGCACCGGTGCCGGAGATGCCGCCGGATGTCGATAGCAGCATGCCTGAAGTCCTTGTTCGCATGTTGCTACAACGAGGGGTTAAGACCAGTGAGATGGATGCGTATTTACATCCTCGCTTAAAGCTTTTGCAGGACCCTTTCATGCTGCCTGACATGGAGTTGGCTGTGGCCCGTATCCTTAAAGCGGTAGACGATGATCAAGAAGTCTGCGTCTACGGGGACTACGATGTCGATGGTATTACCTCAGTGACATTGCTGACGACTGTTTTACGAGCCTATGGTTTGCAGGTAAGGAGTTTTATTCCTAAACGCGGACCAGAGGGTTATGGTCTCAATGAAGCCGCGCTACAGCGGTGCATGAGTGAGGGTAAGAAGCCGGACCTTCTGATCACGGTTGACTGCGGCACCGCATCACTGGATGAGATTACTGACTTAAAGGCTGATGATATTGACGTGATCGTAGTCGACCACCATGAGATGTCTCCCGAGGGAAGGCCTGACTGTGAGGCGGTGATCAATCCCAAGTGCGCGGAGGGGCCGAGTAGCCCATTTGAATATTTGTGTGCTGCTGGAGTTGTTTTCAAGCTTGCTCACGCGTTGTTGAAGACACGGGCGGTTACAGGTTTCGACTTAAAGGATTATTTGGATCTCGTGGCGATGGCGACGATTTCAGACATTGTCCCATTGGTTGAGGAAAACCGATTACTAGTAAGGCATGGGTTGAAGCGCATGAGCCGCTCTCGCAATGCTGGCATTACCGCCTTGATGGAGGTTGCTCAAGTGAAAGGACCTCTTACCAGTGCCGATGTTGGTTTCCGTATTGGCCCTCGTATTAATGCGGCAGGTAGAATGGATAAGCCTGAGGATGCCCTGGCGATGTTGATGACCGCCGATGTGACGGAGGCGCAGAGCTTGGCTGAAACGCTGGACTCACACAATAGCGCCCGGCAGGCAGAGGAGCTCAGGATACATAAAGAGGCTATCCACAGCTTGGAAGCCGAGTGCGACCCATCTGACCCTGTGATTGTCCTTGGTTCCCGCGATTGGCACCCGGGAGTTGTCGGTATTGTAGCCTCACGGATGATGCGCCGTTTTCACAAGCCAGCCTTCATCATCGCTATTGATGAAAAGGGCATCGGAAAGGGTAGTGGCAGAAGTATTCAGGGAATTTCTCTGATGGACGCGATTAATGCAAACCGTGATTTGTTGATTGCAGGTGGGGGACATGCCATGGCTGCTGGTATCAGTGTGGATGAGGAGAATATTGTTGAGTTTAGGAGGGCATTTGCAAGCTATGTCAGAGAGCATGTTAGTGAGGAGGACTTGTCTCCACGCCTGCATATCGATACTGAGATTGATTTGGGGCAGCTTTCACTCGAATTTCTTAGTAGCTATGAGCTACTGCAGCCATTTGGCTCGGCCAATCCAGAGCCGATGTTCATGAGTAGTGGCGTGCAGCTTACCGAGCCTCCTCGTGAATTGAAAAATCATCACCTTAAGTTGTCCATGCAGCAGGATGGCCACAGGCAAGAGGCAATGTTTTTCGGTGGTGGTCAGCATGAGCTGCCGAGTTGGCAGGAACCGTGGGATATTGCCTACACTATTAATCGCAACACATTCAGAGGGAGAACAAGTCTACAACTGATCATTCAGGATGTGAGGCCGCACCAAGTCTAGTTCGTCACCCGATTTATGAGTCAGTTTTCTGCCAGTGATGCTCTTTCCTCAGTCGATTTCATATCTGCTAAGGAGGTGCTGGCGTATCACTCAGCGGGTATTGAGAGCGCCTTGGATTTGTTGATGCGTTTGCCGAAGCGCTACGAAGATCGTCGTCGCTTCGATCGTTTTCCTACTCAGGCAGGTGGTGGATCTTGCTGCCTTCGAGGAACCGTCATTGATACCCAGGTAAAGCGACTTGGGGGGAGGAGGCAATTTTATGAAGCGATACTGATTGAGTCTACGGAGGCGGCATTGGCGACCAGTCAAATCACCTGCAGATGGTTCAATATGCCGTGGATGAAAAACATGCTGGCAGCAGGTCATGAGGTGGTGCTCTATGGCAAGCCAAAGGAGTATCAAGGTGGCATTATCATCGACCATCCTGATTTCGAGATTGTCGGGGACGATCAAGATTCAGTGCATCTCGAGAGGATTGTCCCTGTCTATAAATCGGTCAGTGGAGTGGCCCAAAGGCGCCAGCGAGAGCATGTCCACAGTCTCTTGGCGAGTATCGACCAATCAAGCCTTGCCCCGGTTTATGATGTAGATCCAAGCTATCCGCGCAATGAGGCGATGCAGGAAGTGCATTTCCCAAATAGTAGCGAGCAGGCACAAGCCGCAAAAAGATATTTTGCTCTAGAGGAGTTTTTTGCGTTGCAGCTCAATGTTGTCTGGAAGCGAGCTCGCCACCACGAGCACGAGGGGCGTGTGTTGGGTAAAAAAACAGCGCTGCTCACTGAGTTTTATCATAGCCTTCCTTTTGACCTCACGGGGGCACAAAAACGTAGTGTCAAAGAAATCATCGGAGACATGCGCTCGCCCCATCCGATGAGTCGTTTGCTCCAAGGGGACGTTGGTTCGGGTAAAACCTTCGTGGCAATGTGCGCGATGCTACTTGCGGTCGATTCCGGTGTGCAGGCGGCATTGATGGCGCCAACCCAAATCCTTGCTGAACAGCATTATCTTACTTTTTGTCAATGGCTTGAGCCCTTGGGAGTCAGGTTATCTTTGGTAACGGGATCGCGCAGGGAAGACAGCCACCTTGAGCTCGATGGGGAAGCTCAAATTATCATTGGAACGCATGCATTGTTGTATGAGCGAGTCGAGTTCGATGATCTAGGTTTGGTGGTGATTGATGAGCAGCACAAGTTTGGTGTCGGGCAACGAGCTCTGCTAGTCAGGCAGGGTGTGATGCCTGATGTCTTGGTGATGACAGCGACCCCGATTCCGCGCACACTAACCCTGACACTCTATGGTGATTTGGATGTCTCTATTTTGGATGAGAGGCCAGCGGGTAGAGGTGAGGTGGTAACAGCACTGCGCAAGAGCCCAAAGGTGAGTGATATTACCAAGTTTCTCAAAGAGCACTTGTCGACGGGTAGGCAGGCTTATCTGGTTTATCCTTTGGTTGAAGAAAGTGATTCGCTGAAAGCACAGGCTGCCACAAACGAGTTTGATAAATGGGTCAAACGCTTGTCGAAATTTCAGCTTGGACTACTACACGGCAAAATGCCTGCTGAGCAAAAAGAGCAGGTAATGTCATCGTTCCGCGAGGGAGAGCTTCAAGTGTTGGTAGCAACAACTGTCATCGAAGTGGGTGTTGATGTGCCCAATGCAAATATCATGGTGATCTACAACGCGGAGCGTTTTGGGTTAGCCCAGCTCCACCAGCTACGTGGCAGGATCGGTCGGGGTGAGTTCAAAAGCTACTGTATCCTAGCTACGGATGGGAAGTCACCGGAGGCGATGGAAAAGCTTCAAGTGTTGGCTGATACCACGGATGGGTTCAAGATAGCTGAGGCAGATTTGCGTTTGCGTGGGCCAGGAGATCTTTTGGGTACGGCGCAAAGCGGGCTTGCTGACTTGCGATTCGTCGATTTCCTAGCCGATACGGAGCTCATTAGGGAGGCAAGAGCCTTAGCCGAGGATGTGTTGGAGACAGATCCAATGCTGGAACAGTCACCCGATTTGCTGATGCTAATCGAAGATGAGATTTGAGTCGCTTCTCTGGAGGTGTTGGAGGTGTTGGAGGTGTTCTAGCGCTCAAGAATCTCGACTTCGTAGCCGTCTGGGTCGGTTACAAAGGCCATCTTACGATCTCCTGAGGTGAACTTTTCGCGCCATTGCCCCGGCCAAATTTCGATACCATCTTGCTCGAGCTGATCGCAATAGGCGACGATATCAGATACTCCGACTGCGGTATGCATGAGGTCTTCTGGAAACTTAACCTCAAAATCAGGGGAATAAGTCAGCTCAAGAAAATGATCGTTTCCGGGCAGGTGAAGAAAGGCTAGTTGATTGCCTTGAGGTGATGTTTTTTGCTCTCCTAATTCAAAGCCAAGTTTTTGATAGAAGGCGATGCTGGCTTGCGGGTTAGAGACACGAATGCGTGTATGGAGAAATTTGATCATGCTTACTTCTGAATCAGTAAGGTCGATGCGTCAAGTGGCAGGTAAAAAATGATTGGCATGCTCAGTATTGGATCCTATGTTTGATCCATGAAAACATCTATGAAATTTGTTTTGGCTCTGGCAGGTATCGCAGCAATGGCACTCAGCTCATGTAACACTGCCGCTGGTTTTGGTCGCGATATTCAAGGTGCTGGCGAAGCCATCAACAAGTCGGCGAATCGCTGATCAACATGTAGCCGCTACTGTAGAGTCAGTGGCTGATTGTATAGTGGGCAGGGGATGATTGCCCTATGGTTGTGTGTCTACTAATAAGGCGCACAAATCTAACAGAGGTGACACTCTAAGATCAGCAATAAGTTTTTGCCTAATGCTCTGTTGCGCTAGGCTTTGGCTTTGCCTTTTCCT
>Ga0206125_10003325_pt1 | contig 15543 bp, 12 predicted proteins | sample Helgoland_Spring_4_FD_148598 | JGI IMG/M metagenome (GOLD analysis project Ga0206125, IMG submission 148598) | Pelagic subsurface seawater microbial communities from Kabeltonne, Helgoland, North Sea - Helgoland_Spring_Bloom_20160331_1 | ecosystem: Environmental > Aquatic > Marine > Epipelagic ... | reverse complement strand
CGATGCCGTCAACAGCTCCCGCGAGGTGGCGCAGGCTTATCTGGGTGAACACCGCTCTCGCCTGAACTTCCAAGCCTCCCGCGTTGCAGACGATATCGAAGGGCTGAACGAACTCGCCTCAAACATTTCTGCTGTACAACAGGTCATCTACAAATCTGCGGGTGTACGCCGGCTTTCGGGTGCCAGCGTGATCCGTCGAGACGGAACGATTGTTACCTCTGCACAGGGCTTGTCGGAGGAGGCTGTCCTGAATCTGCCCTCGGACGCCTTTGATCTGGCAGACGATCTACGCCCTCGTGGCAACCGGGTCGACAACCGGGGCGTCGAAATTTCCCTGCCTGACGACGACGTTCTGTCGATGCTAATTGCTATTGAGAACGCGTTTCTGACCGACACCTATCTGGTGGCATCGGTCGACGTTGACGATGAGGTGGTGGAGCGCGTGAAGCTGTCCAATGAGGCCAGCAACCGCTACTCAAATATGTCTCGCGCTGCGGAGCAGTACCGGCTGATTTTCGCGTTGCTGTTCTTTGTGGTGGCCCTGCTGCTGGTGATCCTGGCCGGGATGGCGGGCCTACGCTTTGCTCTATGGTTGACCACGCCCATTCTGGAACTGACGCGCGCAGCGGATAAGCTGGGCTCGGGCGATTTATCAACGCGGGTTTCGGTGGCTGACCAAACCCGTGGCGATGAACTTTCCACACTGTCCCGTACGTTCAACGGCATGGCGAATCAGATCGAAGCCCAGCAGGTCGCCCTTCTTCAGGCAACCGACGAAGCTGATCTGAGGCGACGATTTTCTGAGGCTGTGCTGTCGGGTGTTTCCCGTGGCGTCATCGGCCTGGACAGCGAAATGAATATCAACCTGCCGAACCGGCGGGCAAATAAACTGTTCGATCTTGACCTCGAAGAGAGCATCGGCAAACCACTGAGCGGTGTCTTGCCCATGTTTGACGACCTTCTCTCGCGAGCCAAAAACGAGCCAGCGGTCATCCATAACGGGGACGTTCTCTATACCCGGCCAGATGGCAAGGCGCGCACAATGGAAACCGCCGTTGTTGCTGAGATGCAGGGTGAAAGCGTGCTGGGCTACGTTCTGACCTTTGATGACATCACTGACTTTCTGGCCGCCCAGCGACAGGCAGCGTGGTCAGACGTGGCGCGCCGGATTGCCCATGAAATCAAAAACCCGCTGACCCCGATCCAACTCTCCGCCGAGCGCCTCAAACGGCGCTATCTCAAGCAGATTGACGATCGACCCGATATCTTTGAAACCTGCACCGACACGATCATTGGGCAGGTCGGCGACATTGCCCGGATGGTGGATGAGTTTTCCTCCTTCGCTCGGATGCCAGCCCCGCGCGTTGATGACCACGATCTGGTTGAAATCGCCCGTCGGGTAACGTCCTTGCAGGGTAGCACCTTTGAGGGTGTGATCCTGGAAGACCGAACCGGAGTCGGTCCGGTGCGCGTGAACTGCGATATGCAGCTGATCTCTCAATCGTTGATCAATCTGATCAAAAATGCCGCTGAAGCGCTGCAAGCCACGATCATCGAGGGTGGGATCCACGAAGGGCTGATCCGAATTTCGCTGCATCAGACCCAGAATGGCTCGACGGTCATAACCGTCAATGACAATGGCCGGGGCTACCCCAGCGAGCTGCTGCCCAAGCTAGCTGAACCCTATGTCACGACCCGGGAAAAGGGGACGGGGTTGGGTTTGGCTATCGTGAAGAAGATCATGGAAGACCATGGCGGACAATTGCTGCTGGCCAATGGCGACGACCCCGACGACCTGCCCGGTGCCAAAGCGCAAATGATCTTTCCACCCGCGTCTATCAGTGCCCTTCGCTCTGGGTGACGAATTCTAATCCACCCCATCAAAAGCGCATTTTACGGGCTTCCTGACATCGGATTCGAGGCAGCCTCCGGGAACCTGTTACGCGTACGGACACTCGATCCGTCTGAATAATCAAGGGTATGCCGCCTCATAAGATCATAATTTCAGCCTAAAGGGCCATTCACTCATCCCTGATATCGAAATCCTTGTGATCCGGATTGGATTGACTTGGCAGCAACAAACTGACTGTGATATTGACGCCACATTTGCAGCTGAAAAGTTTCACCGCGTCAGGGTTCAAGGTGAGCCGTCCAACTGGTGTGAAGAATTTTAACGCTAAACAGCTTGGGTGATTGATGTCTGCTGACATTCTGATTGTTGATGACGAAGCCGATATTCGGATGCTGCTCAGCGGCATACTGGAGGACGAAGGTTACCGCGTTCGCACCGCACACGGTGACGCCGAGGCCCGACGTCAAGTTGGCCTGGCTCGACCAGATCTCATTTTTCAGGATATCTGGCTGCAAGGCTCAACGGCGGACGGTATCGGACTGCTCGAAGAATACGCGCAAAATATAGCCAATACGCCGGTTATCATGATGTCTGGTCACGGCACGATCGAAACTGCGGTACGGGCCATCAAGCAGGGCGCCTACGATTTCGTTGAGAAGCCGTTTAACACTGACCGCCTGCTCATCCTGATCCAACGCGCCCTGGAAACCTCCGCGCTCAAGGCTGAGAATGCCGTGTTACGCCAGAAAGCGGGCGAAGATACGGATTTGATCGGTGGCAGCCAAGTGGTTCAGTCGCTGCGGCAAACAGTGGATCGCGTGGCACCAACCAACAGCCGCCTGATGATCTCTGGCCCTCCGGGCTCGGGAAAAGGGCTGCTCGCCCGCATGATGCACAACCGCTCATTGCGCGCTGATGAAGCCTTCGTCGAGGTTCCGTGCTTTGAGTTTGATGGCGAGGAAGGCGTTGCGATGCTGTTTGGCGATGCCGGCACCGGTCAGCGACCACCGATTTCGGGCATGATCCAACAGGCGGATGGCGGTACCCTATTGCTGGACGACGTCGGCGACCTTTCCCCGGATGCTCAGGCAAGACTGGCGCGGTTTCTCCATCGCGGAACACTCACGCAACTGGGCTCCACGCAGGAAATCAGCGCGGATGTCCGGATCATCTCGACAACCAATCGAGATTTGCGGACGCTGATCGGTGAAAGCCTGTTCCGCGAGGATCTCTATTACCGACTGAACGTCGTGGAAATCGATGTCCCTGGTCTGGCCAAGCGTCCAGAAGACATCGCTGAACTGGCCCGCTCCTTTCTCGACCGGCTGACTGCTGACAACCGCAAGGAACCGCTGGAGCTGGGTGGTGATGCGCTGGCGGTGTTGCAGGCCTATCCATGGCCCGGCAACGTACGCCAGCTCAGAAACGTCATGGAATGGATCGTCATCATGGCCCCGCAGGACAGCGACCGGGTCGTACGCCCAAACATGCTGCCCCCGGATATCACAAGCGAAGGACCTGCCGTGCTCTCCGGCGCGGGCGTGGCTGACTTGATGTCGCTGCCGCTGCGTTCAGCGCGAGAAGCGTTTGAGCGACAATATCTTGATGCTCAGGTTCTGCGTTTCGGCGGTAACATCACGCGGACGGCGAAATTTGTCGGCATGGAGCGTTCAGCCCTGCACCGTAAACTCCGCGCGTTGGCGCAAAGCGAAGACGATGGTGCGCACGAAGCCGAAGACGAAGCCTCCGACACGCTCTGAGCAGAGCCTGAAGGACCAATGGGAGCGGGTTAAGCCATGCGCGTAATTGTTTGCGGAGCCGGTCAGGTCGGCACCAACATTGCCCGATACCTTTCACGCTTTGATACCGACGTGACGGTCATCGACATCGACCCCGCGCTGGTTGCGGCTGCGACTGACACGCTGGACGTTCGCGGGCTGGTGGGCCATGCCGGTCATCCGGACGTGCTCAAACAAGCCGGGGCTGGGGACGCTGACCTGATCATCGCCGTGACGCAGGTTGATGAAATCAACATGGTTGCCTGTCAGGTGGCGCACACCCTGTTTGCCGTGCCAAAGAAGATTGCACGGGTTCGCCAAGCAACCTACTTGCGGCCCGAATGGCGTGAGCTGTTCCAAGCCGACCACATGCCGATCGATCACATCATTGCGCCTGAAGTGGAAGTGGCGGAATCGATTCAGCGGCGTCTGGCCGTACCGGGCGCTTTCGAAGTCATTCCTCTGGCCAAGCGTCAGGCGGTTTTTGTTGGTGTGCGCTGCATGGACGAAACCCCCATTTTGGGGACGCCACTGGATCACCTCGCCGACCTGTTCCCCCAACTGTCGATGCGCATTGTAGCGCTGGCGCGGGGAAATGAAATGCTGATACCCAGCGGTGACACAGAGCTGGAAGCGGGTGACGAGGTCTACTTCGTCTCACAGGAAGAGCAGGTTGAGCGCGTGTTGGCGTTGTTTGGCCATGAGGAGCAGGAAGGCCGACGGATGGTAATCATGGGTGGGGGTAACATTGGCCTCAACCTTGCCACGCTGCTGGAAGCCAAGAACTCCAGTCTGCGAATCAAGCTGATTGAGGTTGACGCCGCGCAGGCTAAATACGCCGCACAGCACCTCAACCGCACCGTAGTTCTTCACGGCGATGCGCTGGAAACCGAACTGATGTCTGAGGCGGGCGTAGACCGCACAGAAACGCTGGTCGCTGCTTCGAATGACGACGAGCTGAACATTCTTGCCGCACTGCAAGCCAAGCGGATGGGCGCTGAACGCGCTGTGGCGATTGTAAACCGGCAGTCGATTTCGACTCTGGTTGGCCAGCTGGGGATCGATGTGGTCGTCTCCCCGCGCCTGATCACCGTTTCCTCCATCCTCCGCTACGTGCGGCAAGGGCGAATTCGCGCGGTGTATTCTGTGGGTGAAGGCTTTGGTGAAATCTTTGACGTGGAAGCAGCCCAAGGGAGCGAGCTGACCGGAAAGTCGATCAAGAAGATCGAGAAAAAGGGGCTGCTGATCGTTGGCGGGATAGTCAGGGGCGACACCTATATTGCAGCAAAGCCCGATGAAGTGATCGAACAAGGCGACCGCGTGGTCCTTCTTGCGCATTCCGACTACGTCAAAAAGGCGGAAAAGCTGTTCTCTGTCGCCGTTGGCGTTTTCTAGGTCGACTGCTCATAGGTCTCGCGGTTTGAGTGCCGCGGTGGGATTGCACAAAAGCTGCACTGGCTCCAGTCGAGGGCCACTGCTAAACAGGAAATCACCAACGATTTTCAAGGTCCTAAAATCATGCCCAGAACCGCCTATGTCAACGGCCGCTACGTTCCTCACGGACACGCCCAAGTCGGCATCGAAGATCGAGGCTATCAGTTCGCGGACGGCGTTTATGACGTGGTTCCGATCGTAAAAGGCGCCTTTATCGATGAGGACTGGCACTGGGACAGGCTCGAACGCGGCCTGGCGGAGTTGCGGATTGACCAGCCGGTCAGCCGCAAAGCGTTGAGCATGATTGCGCGGCGGATTGCGCGGCGGAATATGATCGAGGACGGCATTGTCTATGTCCAAGTCACGCGCGGTGAAGCGCCTCGGGACCACAAGTTTCCCACGACACCTGTGCCGCCTGCGCTGGTCGTGACCGGTCGCCACCTGAGCATGCCGGATGATATGGCCCAAGGCCGCATGATTGATGTAATCACCGGACCTGACGAACGCTGGGCCCGGCCAAGTATCAAAGCAATCGCCCTGCTGCCCAACGTGCTGGCAAAACAAGCGGCTGCGGAGGCCGGCGCCTATGAAATGTGGCTGGTGAACAAAGACAATGAGGTGACGGAAGGATCATCGGCGAACGCGTGGATCGTGCGCCGCGATCCCGAATCAGGTCGCGTGATCATCCAGACTCATCAAGCAGATCGCGCCATTCTTAAGGGTATCGTACGTACAGCGGTCGTCGCTCTGGCAGAAAAGCACCAATGGGCAATCGAAGAACGTCCCTTCACGGTCAACGACCTATTGGCAGCAGATGAGGCCTTTCAAAGCTCGTCAGGCAACATGATTCGACCTGTACGCACTGTGGACGGCAGCACAATTGGCTCTGGCGAAACGGGCCCAGTGGTGCAGGAGATCCTCAACGCTTTCGCCGATCACGTGGCGACTCAGGGTAGCTAAACACCCCCAGGAACTGCATTTCCTTGATTTCCCAGCAGGAATAAGCGCATATTCGTTGGTCTTGAGCCCTTTGACCCTTCATCAGCCCTTGGTTGGTGGAACCCCTGCGGCGGGGTTTTGGGTTGGCTGCAGCGGACGCCAGACCTAAGCGGCTCAAGCCGAAGAAACAAAAAACGACACATAAAAACCCAGCCCAGGCACGATTGATCGGCTTGGACGAGAGGCGGGGAGGCAAAAAAAGATGGCCGATAGTAAGAACGTTCAGGACGTTTTCCTGAACCATATTCGCAAGAACAAGATTTCCGTTACGATTTTTCTGGTCAACGGCGTGAAGCTGACCGGTATCGTGACGTGGTTCGATAACTTCTCCGTGCTGCTGCGACGTGATGCGCACGTGCAGCTGGTTTACAAGCATGCGATTTCGACGATCATGCCAGCACAGCCGGTGAACCTGATGGAAGACATCGTTCCACCCGCAGACTGAAACAGGCCTGCCATTGAAACCCGACCAGAAGACGCTTAGATCGCTTTGATGAAGTCTTCAGAGCGATCCAAAGAAACCGCATTTGTTATCAACGTTATGCTACCGCGTGAGCGGGGCAAGGCGGCTGCTCGCGCCATTGGGCGCACGGCAGATGATAAACTCAGCGAAGCCATTTCTCTGACTGAAGCCATCGGCCTGGAAGTCACGGCTGCGGCTACCGTCAACCTATCCACGATCCGGCCTTCGACGCTGATCGGGACTGGAACACTGAAAGACTGGCACGACAGGGCGCATTTTGATTATCCCAGCGTCATCATTTTCAATGCCGTTCTGACGCCGGTTCAGCATCGCAACCTTGAACGCGAGCTGGAAGCCAAGGTGTTGGACCGGACGGCCCTCATCCTCGAAATCTTTGGCGAGCGGGCCCAGACACGCGAGGGGCGACTGCAGGTCGAACTCGCGGCACTGACGTTTCAGCGATCACGCCTTGTCCGATCCTGGACCCATCTTGAACGCCAGCGCGGCGGTGCAGGTTTCATGGGGGGGCCGGGAGAATCCCAGCTTGAGCTTGACCGAAGAATGCTGCTGGAGCGGATCGACAAGCTGAAACGGGATCTGCAAGACGTGCGCCGGACCCGCGGTCTGCATCGCGCAGCACGCGAGCGTCAGGGCGCGCATGTCGTGGCCTTGGTTGGCTACACGAATGCGGGCAAGTCTACGCTGTTCAATGCCCTGACCGGGGCTGATATCCTCGCCAAGGATATGCTGTTCGCCACTCTGGATCCGACCTTGCGCAGGCTGCGGTTGAAAAGTGGTCGTGAGCTGGTTTTGGCCGATACCGTGGGCTTCATTTCCGACTTGCCGCATGAGCTGGTCGATGCCTTCCGTGCCACACTCGAAGAAGTCATCGAGGCCGACCTGATCCTTCACGTCCGCGATGCGTCAAACCCCGAATGGGATGCGCAAAAGCGGGACGTGCTGGAGGTTCTGCGTTCGCTGGGGCGCATGGACACACCGGAAGAGCCAGACCGTCTGCCGCCGCCCATCCAGGACCCACCGGTTGACCCCGACCTCGAAAGCCCCGAAGCCCGGACTGTTCCTGCGGATACGCTGGTGGACGTGATTCCTGTTATCGAAGTCTGGAACAAAATCGACCATGCGGAAGCGGCAACAAATATGGCTGACGCAGAGCACGACCCTGACTTTGACGCCCTGTTCGCGGTGTCACAGACGTCGGCTGTTACGGGTGAAGGTCTGGATCAGCTGTTGGCAACCATCGATGAAGCGCTGTCCGATGGCGAGCAGGATCTTGAGCTGCTGGTACCCTATGCAGCGGGCGCGGCTATGGCCTGGCTGCACGAGTTCAGCAACGTGCTCGCGCATGACAATGTCGAAGAGGGCACGCGGGCGACGGTGCGGATTTCGGACGATGACTGGGGGAAGCTGCAAAAACGGTTTCCAAGCATCTCCACGGTTTAACCCTGCGAGGCATGCAACACAAACGGCTGTTCCGCTGCGACCCGACCGTTGATGAGAACACGGATGGCGTGGCAGCCGGGGTAGTAAGTTCGGGTCGATAGCTGCCTAAAGGCCAACGTCGTGGCGATTTCCAGCCTTTCACCGGGTTGCAGTGTGGCCGTGCGCAGCTTGAAGACCTTCTCTCCCTGCTTGCCGTTGGCAAGGGTACGCCGCAGAGCATAGTCGATGACCAGCTTGACCGGCACCTTTTCGGCATTGTGCAAGGCAAGGGAAAGCTCTGCAGTCCCGCCGATATGCGGCGCCTCGGGAGCCAATCTGAGCTGTGATACTTCTACCCCTTCTCCGCCCGCGAAGCCGAGGATGGCCATAGCCCTGCTGTCTCCTTGTTTGATCAGGGTCCTCAGCCCGTGCTTGACGGTCCACTGAGAGCCAGCGGCGCCCGTTTCAAACCAGGCAGCGGCGGCGGCGACCGCCTGCGTGGGGTGGTCTTTGGCGATGTCGTTGAGGTTGTTGGCGACGGAGCGTCGAATGATGAGACGAGGGTCATCGTGCATGCCCTCCAGCACCTGAAGCACCGGGACAGGGTCAGCAACAAAGGATCGTATCTGCTCCCCCCAGGGCAAGCGCGGACGCGTGCCTTCAGAGGCCAGCCTACGGACGCGCCAATCGGGATCCACCGCCCACTGACGAACGTGTTCAAGGGCCAATTCGGGGTGGTGGATCAGGAAAGGACGGATGCAGAATTCGCAGCTGTAGTGCTGAGTAAACTCCCGCATGGCGCGCAACGCTGCCTGGGGTTCAGACAAACCAAAGGCGGAGAGGAAAGTTACGTGAGGCCAAAACTGGAAGCCTCCCATGCTTTCTTCATCCGGTTCCGGCCCTGGATCTCCCATAGAACGCTGGACGATTTCCAAGGCTTCCGGAAAGGCCGAGGGCAGAAAACGCCCCATGGCCGTGGCAATATGCTCGGTCTTTGCCTTAAGCTCCAAGGCCTCCAAACCTTCAGCAGCAGCGCGCTCGAAGCCAGTCTGGTCAAAGGATGGCTGGGCCTGCCGAAGCGACTGCCCCAACCATGCAACATAATCCCGGTTGAAATAGCTCTTCAGCGCGCCCGGATTTGCGATCTTTTCCACCTTCAAAACTCCTTTGCACGGCCTTAGCCCGAACTGGTTGCGGACTGGCTGAGCGCTTTCTCAAGGTCATTCCCGTGCGTCGCTTAGATTTCAAGTTTGCGTCCGTGGTACGTGACAAGCGCAATGGGCTTGCTTACACTTAGCCTATGTTCATTCTGATCGATAACTATGACAGCTTCACCTACAACCTCGTTCATTTTCTTGGAGAATTGGGCGCAGAGGTTGAGGTTGTTCGCAACGATAAAATCACCCCCATGGAAGTCATGGCGCGGCGTCCCGAAGGCGTGATCTTGTCTCCCGGCCCTTGCACGCCCGACGATGCCGGGATTTGCCTGGACATGGTTACCCTCGCCGCACAGACGCGCTTGCCACTGCTCGGCGTTTGTCTGGGACATCAATCGATCGGGCAAGCCCTGGGCGGGCTGGTCGTGCGGGAGGTCCCGCGACACGGCAAGCTGTCTGAGATCCGGCACCGCGGAAAAGGCCTGTTCAAAGGCCTGCCCGATACCCTGAGCGCGACCCGCTATCACTCGCTGGTGGTGGAGCGAGGGTCTTTACCGTCGCACTTCGAAGTGACGGCAGAGACGGAAGACCGTCTGATCATGGGCATGAATCACCGCAAGCTGCCGATCCACGGCCTGCAATTCCACCCTGAGTCCATCGAAACCGAGTACGGCCACGACATGCTGCAAAATTTCCTGGATACGGCACGGGCGGCGAACAACCAGATTGAATGGCCTGCTGAGGCGGCCTGACGACCCTTAGAACGATTGAGGACGGACCGCTGTGTCATCGTTTATCAGCCTGCTGAATCAGATCGCTTGCGGACAGGACCTGTCGGATGAGCAAGCCGAAAGCGCCGTGCGTGCCATGATGTCGGGCGAGGTTTCGCCTGCCCTTTCCGGTGCCTTCCTCTGGGGGCTGAAGACCAAAGGCGAGAGCGTGCAGGAAATCGCCGGTTCAGCACGGGCCATGCGCGGCCTGATGTCCAGTGTACAATCTCCGGAAGGCGCCATCGACGTATGCGGCACCGGGGGAGATAAGTCAGGCACTTACAACATTTCTACAGCTGTTTCCTTCGTGCTGGCAGGCAGCGGTGTCCCTGTAGCCAAGCACGGCAACCGTGCCGCGACGTCAAAGTCAGGTGCAGCGGACGTTTTGGCAGCGCTGGGTGTGAACCTGGAGGCAGACTTCAGCCTGATCGAGCAAGCAATTGCCCAAGCCAACGTCGGCTTCCTGTTCGCCCAACGCCACCACGGCGCGATCAAGCACGTCATGCCAGTGCGCAAGGAATTGCAGATTCCAACCGTCTTCAACCTATTGGGTCCACTGACTAACCCTGGCGGGGCAAAAATGCAGCTGCTGGGCGTGTTTGCGCCACAGTGGGTGGAGCCGCTGGCCCGTGTGCTAAAGGAGCTGGGGTCTGAGCGCGCTTGGGTGGTTTACGGTGCGAATAGCGACGGCAGCGGTTTGGATGAGATGACGACGTGCGGGGAAACCCGCGTCGCCGAACTGCGCGAGGGTAAGATCAACACCTTCATCATCACCCCCGAAGACGCCGGGATCGAGCGCGCAAAGATCGAAGATCTGCGCGGCGGCGAAGCTGAAGAGAACGCTACGGCACTGCGCGGCGTGCTGGATGGCCAAACGGGCCCTTACCGCGACATCGTGGTACTAAACGCAGCAGGCGCACTGTGCGTAGCTGGCAAGGCCGATGATATTCGTGCTGGCGTTACGATAGCCACCGACGCCATTGATAGTGGCGCGGCGCGCAACGCACTGAACACGCTGATTGAGATTACCAATGGCTAATGTCCTGACCAAAATCTGCGACGACAAACGCGAATGGATCGCCGCGAACAAGGCACGGCGCTCCCTGTCTGAGCTTGAGGCAATGGCACGCGAGGTCGAAGGGCCGAGGGGGTTTATTGATGCCCTTAAGCGCACCAAGAATGCCGGCCGCTATCCCCTGATTGCCGAAATCAAAAAGGCGAGCCCGTCCAAGGGCCTGATCCGACCCGATTTCGACCCACCTGCCCTGGCCCAGGCCTACAAGCACGGCGGGGCGACCTGTCTGTCGGTGCTGACTGACGTGCCCTACTTTCAGGGCGATGACGCGTTCCTCGCAGCGGCACGCGGGGCGGTTGACCTTCCCTGTTTGCGCAAGGACTTCATGCTCGATCCCTACCAGGTGGCCGAAGCAAGGGCGATTGGGTCGGACTGCATTCTGTTGATCATGGCGTGCCTGTCTGACGCTCAGGCCAGCGAGTTGGAGGCAGCCGCTTTTGAGCTGGGGCTGGATGTCCTGCTCGAAGTCCACGACGCTGAGGAACTTGAACGAGCACACCAGCTCAAATCACCGCTGCTTGGGATCAATAATCGCAACCTGAAGACGCTGGAAATCTCGCTGGACGTAGGCGCGGGGCTGGCGGCGCAAATCGAGCCGGGCCGCATGTTCGTGGCGGAAAGCGGCCTCTATAGTCACGAAGACCTGCTCCAGATGGCTGACGCAGGGGCGCAAGCTTACCTCATTGGTGAAAGCCTCATGCGCCAGGACGACGTGAGCGCAGCGACGCGGGCCATCCTAGGACTGGCGGCCTGAGATGAGCGACGATTTCTCTCACTTTGACGAGACCGGCAACGCTCACATGGTGGACGTCGGCGACAAGGCGGCCACGAAGCGCGAAGCTGTGGCCGAGGGTCGCTTGCTGTGTGCGCCGGAGACGTTGGCGCTGATCCTCTCTGGCGGGGTCAAGAAAGGCGATGTGTTCTCCGTCGCCCGGCTTGCCGGAATCATGGGGGCCAAGCAAACCGCCAATCTTATCCCGCTGTGCCACCCCCTGCCCCTGTCGCACGTTTCGGTGGCGTTGTGGGCGGACGAAGAACGCAGCGCTGTCGGCATTCGCGCGACCTGCCGGACTGACGGTAAAACGGGCGTTGAGATGGAGGCCCTGACCGCCGTTTCGATCACGGCTCTGACGGTCTATGACATGGTGAAGGCCGTACAGAAAGATATGGTCATTGACGCGGTACAGTTGGTCAAAAAGTCCGGCGGCAAGTCCGGCACATTCACTAAGTCTGGCAATTCTGAGTGAAGATTTCGCCCTGCCCTTGGTCGGGCGCGGTGTTTCGCACTAGACTGCGCGCATGAAAGACTTTGACGAAGCGCTGAGCGAAATTCTTGATACCATTTCTGGTCCCCTGGCTGCCGAGCAAATCGCTTTGCCCGAGGCTCTTGGACGGGTCCTGTCGGAACCGATTGTGGCCCGGCGAACCCAACCGCCGCTGGCTGTGTCAGCTATGGACGGTTACGCTGTCCGGGCGGGCGACCTGCCGGGCTCTCTCAAGGTCACGCGCGAGATTGCGGCCGGACAGTACGATGAACGCGCCTTGGAAGAGGGCGAGGCAGTCCGCATATTCACGGGCGCACCCCTCCCTCCCGAAGCGGATGCCATTGCGATCCAAGAAAACGCCATCGCGATCGAAGGTGGTGTTCGGTTTGAGGACAGTCTCGACGCGGGTCGCTATGTCCGGCGGGCCGGCCTGGATTTTTTAGAGGGTTCTGAACTCATGCCCGCTGGGCACCTCGTTCGCCCGCGTGACATCGCCGTGATAGCCGGGGGCAACCATCCTTGGGTCAAGGTTCACAGGCGCCCCCGGATCGCCGTTGTTGCGACTGGCGATGAAATTCGAGCCCCTGGCGAGCCACTTGGACCCGCTCAGATTGTCAGCTCTAACAACATCGCACTGGCGGCTTTCATCAAAGCGCAGGGCGGTGAGGTCACCGATTTCGGCACCGTCGGGGACAGCCTGAGCGCCGTAGAAGACGTCGCGGCACAGTTGAGCGGCTTTGACATCGTGGTCACGACGGGTGGGGCTTCGGTGGGGAAGCACGATTTGGTGGCCCAGGGATTTGGTAACCGTGGGCTGGACCTGAGTTTCTGGAAAATCGCAATGCGACCCGGTAAACCGCTGATATTCGGCCACTTTTCAAGCGGCTTGTTCCTTGGCCTACCGGGTAACCCCGTATCATCCCTGATCCTCGCGCTTCTCGTTTTGCGCCCCATGATGCGCCGGATGATGAGCCTACCGATCGACCTGCCTCGCACGACCGGCACCCTCGCGCATGACCTGCCAGCGAACGACCAGCGCCGCGATTTCCTACGCGCCCAACGCCTGCCCGACGGCCGTATCGACGCCGGCGCGCGACAGGACAGCTCCATGCTCACCACGTTGAGAAGCGCCGACGTGTTGCTTGACCGACCCGCCTTTGACGGGGCGTTAAAAGCGGGCGACTCTGTTCGCGTCATTGACCTCAACACACTCGGCGCCAGTTTTTAGCCTACTTTTGTGCTTGACGTGTTCTGAGAACACTTTTAGAACATTTCCAGATCTTATCCGAGTTCTGAGATCGTTCAGGCTGTGTGCGTGTTCTTTCGTACACACTTGGGCGGATAATCTTGACTCCATGCATAGTGAACGGAGGCGCGCATGCTGACTGAAAAGCAACGCACCCTGCTGGTTTTCATACACGACTGCCTGAATGAACGGGGGGTTTCCCCGTCGTTTGACGAGATGAAAGACGCTCTGGGTTTGAAGTCTAAATCGGGAATTCACCGGTTAATTACGGCGCTGGAAGAGCGCGGCTTTCTGAAACGGTTGCCGCACCGTGCCCGGGCGCTGGAGGTCACTCGGCTCCCAGATAACATGCAAATGCAGCAGCCCATCGCCAATCAGCGCTTTGCTGCGCTATCGCGAGAAAATGAACCGCTCGCCGATGGACTGCGTCCGGCACCGCCCTGGTTGGAAAGTGTGACCTCAGGACGAACGCCCTCAGCCGCTGAATTCGATTCCAATGCTGTCAGCGATGAAACCCTTGCAGCAGCAGGTCCGAACGTGGTCCGAGCCGACTTTGGCAAGGCACGGGAAATGGCCGTCGCACAGGGGCGCGAAGTTTCGCTGCCACTGTATGGAAAAATCGCTGCCGGTATGCCGATTGAAGCACTGGCAAACGAAAGTGAATATCTCGACGTTCCAACCACGCTATTGGGTAACGGGCAGTACTACGCCTTGCAGGTCGAAGGTGACTCAATGATTGAGGCCGGTATCCATGATGGCGATTACGTGATCATCGAGCGTGGTGATACCGCCCACAACGGCGACATCGTGGTGGCTCTTGTCGATAACTATGAAGTGACGCTCAAGCGGTTGCGCAAACGGTCCGGAACCGTTGCGCTAGAGCCGGCAAATGCCCGCTACGAAACGCGGATTTTCGGTCCTGACCGAGTCAAGGTTCAGGGGCGCTTGGCGGGCTTGGTCCGACGGTACTGAATACCAGCGTCGGCGCAGGAAGAATTCAGCTCGCTGACAGAGGCTCGATGCCTCCCACACTGTTGCCCTGACCAAAGCGCGGCCTTCTCCACGAAGGAACCGCGCTTTGCTTATTTTACCCCTGCAACACCGACCAAAGACGGAGGGCAGTAGTCTCAAGTCATCTGCTCGTCAGCCCGAAAGCTTCGCCAATGATGACCCATATGGGCTCCGTTGACTGCCGGTATGTTCTGGTTGAGAAACCAAGACTGGACTGCCTTTAACCCAGCACTGCCTGCAAGTGGCGTAGCGTCTTCTCTTTGCCAAAGGCGAACGCCACCTCCGTGACACCCGGGGATGCCATCGCCCCCGTCAGCGCGGCGCGGAGCGGCTGAAACACCTTGCCAACCTTGAGTTCTTTGGTCTCTGCGTATTCCATCATGGCGGACTTAATGCCCTCCTCGGTCCAATCCACCACGTCACCAAGAACGCCGAGCATGTCTGTCAGCACCGCGAGCCCTTCTTCGCTCAGGGCTTTCTGTGCCTTTTCCTCGATTCCGATTGGGGGTTCTTGCAGGTAGTATTTCGCCATGCTGCCGACGTCGGCTAGCGTCTTAGCCCTGTCGGCCACGGCGGGCATGGCCAGCGCCAGGCGCGCAAGTCCGTCGGCGTCGATGTCGGTCCACCCTTCGGCCTCGATGAACGGACCGGCGAGAGTCAGCAGAGTAGAGGCGTCTTGTTCCTTGAGGTAATGGGTATTCAGCGCCAGCATCTTGTCTGTATCCAGGCGCGACGCACCCCGGTTAACGTCTGCGAGGTCAAACCATTCCACCGCTTGCTCGCGGGAGATGATTTCATCGTCACCATGGCTCCATCCGAGGCGCAACAGGGCGTTAAAGACGGAATCGACCAAATAGCCCTGTTCTCGATACTCTTCGACCCCAACGGCTCCATGCCGCTTGGACAACTTGGCGCCATCGGCTCCGTGGATCAGTGGAATGTGCCCAAAGGCTGGCAAATCCCAGTCAGCAGCGGCATAGATCTGCGCCTGACGAAAGGCGTTATTCAAGTGGTCATCACCCCGGATGACGTGCGTTACGCCCATGTCGTGGT
>Ga0206125_10003319_pt1 | contig 15572 bp, 13 predicted proteins | sample Helgoland_Spring_4_FD_148598 | JGI IMG/M metagenome (GOLD analysis project Ga0206125, IMG submission 148598) | Pelagic subsurface seawater microbial communities from Kabeltonne, Helgoland, North Sea - Helgoland_Spring_Bloom_20160331_1 | ecosystem: Environmental > Aquatic > Marine > Epipelagic ... | reverse complement strand
CTTCGAGAGGTGGTTTTGTGCTGTTCGAGCCACGGAAGCCGAGAATCGACACCGTTGCAACGATCACAAAAACATAAAGTGCTAAAAAGATACGCATGATACTGTTCTACGCTGAGACCTCCTCGATGTCGGTTCCACCAATTTCCTCTAGGAATTGACGTGTGGCGACTGGATCAAACTTCGAATCACGCGCTTCAATAGCGATGATGAGACGATCACCAGAGACCTCTAGGAACTTTTCGTTATTGAAAAGAGGGTTATAGTGCTGAGGTAGCAAATTTGTAATAAACATGCCACCGAGTGTCCCGAAAGCGGACAACAGAATGGTCAACTCATACATAATCGGGAATGGGAAAACCAAACTGAAGAAAGGCTGACCACCGATGATGAGCGGGTAGTTATAGGCATTCATGAACCAGACGATGATGGTGCCGAGTGAGAACCCTGTGATACCACCACAAAAGGTGAATATAGGCACCTTCGAACGCCCCTGACCTTGCGCTGCAGGCATGCCGTGAACTGGGAACGATGAATACGTATCCCATTTTTTGTAACCAGCATCCCTCACTTTTTCCGCCGCATGGAAAAAAGCAGGTGTATTGGGGAAGGTCGCGAGAATTCCGTGTGTTTCAGATTCAGACATTAGTGTTGTCCTCCATTTTCATCGTCGTGATGGCCGTGCGGATCTGCCGCAGGCATCACAAATTTAACTTCAGCGATCGGCATGATTGGCAGGAAGCGTAGGAATAATAGAAATAATACACTGAACAAACCAAAGGTGCCGAAGAAGGTTAGTATATCGACCATTGTCGGTGAGTAGTAACCCCAACTACTTGGCATAAAGTCATTGGCCAGTGAAGTCACAGTGATCACGAAACGCTCGAACCACATGCCGACGTTAATGAAGATCGACATAACCCAAACCATCGCAGTGTTGCAGCGCACCTTCTTGAACCAGAAAAGCTGAGGAGTGAACACGTTGCAACTGAACATCATCAAGTAAGCCCACCAGTATTGGCCGAACGCACGATTGATGAAAGCGAAGCTCTCGTATGGATTCGCACCATACCAAGCGATGAAGAACTCCATGATGTAGGCGTAACCAACGATCGAACCAGTGCCCAAGCAAATCTTACACATGTTGTCGATATGACGCTGAGTGATGAGATCATGCAGGCCGTACAGCGCACGCAGTGGCAGCATCAAGGTGAGTACCATACCGAAACCCGAGAAAATCGCACCCGCCACGAAATATGGGGGGAAGATCGTGGTGTGCCAACCCGGCAACACCGCAAGGGCGAAGTCAAAGGAGACGATGGTATGCACCGAAAGAACCAGTGGAGTGGAGATACCAGCAAGCACGAGGTAAGCCATCTCGTAGTTGCGCCAGTGGTTACCAGCATTACGCCAGCCCATGGCAGCCACCCCATAGAAGTATTTACGAAAGACATCCATACCCTTGGTCATGAAGCCACAACCTTCGTAAGCACTTTTGGTAAGACGTTGGATCGCACGGTCACGAAGCACACCGAGGTCAGGAATCATACCCATATACCAGAACAACACTGAGACTGTTCCGTAAGTGGAAACCGCGAATACGTCCCATTCCAGTGGAGAGCGAAACTGCGGCCAGATGCCGTTGGAATTTGGCAGCGGGAACAACCACCAAGCAAACCAGACACGACCGACGTGGAATAGCGGAAAGACCCCCGCGCAGACCACCGCAAAAATTGTCATCGCCTCAGCGGCTCGATTAATCGAGGTTCGCCAACCCTGCTTTAACAAACAGAGGACAGCGGAAATCAACGTCCCGGCGTGGCCAATACCAATCCAGAAGACGAAGTTAACAATCGCCCAACCCCAGTTGATCGGATTTGCCAATCCCCACACACCGACACCAGAACTGACCAGCCAAAGGAGGCCCATGCCAGTGAAGGATGCAGTCACCAGCGCAATCGCCATACAGACCCACCACCACATCGGGGTTTTCGTCTCGACGATGCGGCAGATCTTATCAGTGACCCAGTTGAAATCACGATCATTCGTGACAAGGGGCTGTTCGTGGAGCTCAGCTGGTTGCACTTTAGCCAACAAAGCAGCCTGTGTCGCGTCCAATGAACTCTCTTGAGTAGTCGTAGCCATTTTAATAGGTTCGCAAGTTAGAAATTAGTGAGCGGGATGCGCTTCTTCAGAGTGGGAGGAATGGTCGTGACCGTGATCATCATGCGTAGGTGCTGCATGGGAATCGTGGCTTGCACCGTGGTCGTCGCTGCCATGAGCATCGTGCCCTGCGCCATGATCACCACCGTGGTCGTCACCATGACTTCCATGTCCATATCGCTCGTCGTATTGAGCGTAGGCGTATGGTTTTTCGTAGGCATCCGGCATTTCAGGATTCGGGTTACGCAGACGAGCCAAGTAAGTGGTACGAGGACGTGCATTCAAGTAACCAAGCACCGAGTAATTACGGTCACTTGCCTTCATCTGAGAGACTTCCGAGTCCGCATCTGAGATATCACCAAAGGTGATAGCATCGGTTGGGCAAGCCTGTTGGCAAGCGACCTTGATGTTACCATCCGCGATACGAATATCATCGGAAGCTCCAGCGAGACGCTTTTGCTCGATCTTAGCAGCTTCGATCCGCTGCGTGCAGAATGTGCACTTCTCCATGACGCCGCGCATACGCACAGTGACATTTGGGTTAGCCTGCATTTTCCCAAGTTCTGGCTCATCAACAGGGCCGAGTGGTCCCTTGTAAACTTCACCAATCTGACGCTTGTTCCAATCGAAGAAGTTGAAGCGCCGCACCTTATACGGGCAATTATTCGCGCAATAGCGGGTGCCGACGCAACGGTTGTAAGCCATAGTGTTCAGACCGGAAGAATCATGCACCGTCGCATTCACAGGGCAAACCTGCTCACACGGTGCATTTTCACAGTGCTGACACATCATGCCCATGAAGGACACCTGCACGTCGTCTGGCACTTCAGTCTGATCGTATTTCTCAGCTGAGAAATAACGGTCAATACGCATCCAGTGCATCTCACGTCCGCGAAGGACCTGATCTTTACCAACGATTGGCACATTATTCTCACTTTGGCAGGCAACGACACAAGCCGTACAACCAATACAGCTATTCAAATCTATTGCCATCCCCCACTGCTGCGGGATCGGAAATTTGTCCTCATTGTCCTTCCAAACTTTTACGTTCGGAAGCGGCTTGGAGAATGAAGGGTGCTCATAAGCAGAGTTACCACGGTACTGGTTGACCGACTTCTCTTGAAGCGATTTATCGGCATCTTTCGCGTAGTTCGATGGAGCGTGTGACTCGACACCGATCTTGTTAACGAAATCTGGTTTTTCAGCATAACCCGCAGCGGTGTTTTCGCGCACCAGCGCGCGGCCTTCCATCGACCAGTGCTCTTGGGTATTCGCGAGGTGGTATGTCTTTTCAGTCAGTTTGATCGAGGCCCCGAGTGCGCAACCAAGGCTAGCAGAGGTACGGACCGCATAGGCATCAAATCCAACACCTTGACCAACCCGACCGACTACCTTGCGGCCCATCCCGAGTGGCAGCACTACGGTATAGTTCGCAAGACCCGGAACAACATGGATCGGCGCTTCAATCGTGACGCCGTTAACAGTCAATTCGACAACAACCGCGTCTTCTTTTCCGCGGCGGAAGTTCGCTTTGTTGGTTTGAAGTGTGCCCTTAGCCGCCTTAAAGAACTCACTGTCCTTATTCATAGGCTTTTTGGACGGGAAAATCTGAATACCTTGAGTACTTTCGAGTTCCTTCGCAAGTGTTGGGCTAATCTGGATCGCATTATCCCAAGTTAACTTGGTGATCGGATCTGGACACTCCATCATCCACCCATTGTTAGCGAAGCTACCATCATAAGCGTGTGAACTCGGTGCAAAACGAACTTCGAGCTTATCCGCGCTGAGCTCGTAAGCAGTCAAGCCGTCCAACTTGACGACAGCGAAATCGATTTGAGGTGAGACTGCCTTGTACGCAGAACCTTCAAGTACACCGTCACTGAGGAATTTGTTATAATCGCTACCACCCTGTGCAGCGAATGTCGCTTGTGCGATCGAGTATCCATCCGTAACGGCCGCACCTGCGAGGCGTGCCAATACTTCCAAATCATTGAAAGTATCGAACAGTGGCTCAATCATCGGCTGTACCGGAACCAGTGTGCCATCGAATGTGCGACCATCGCCCCAAGACTCTAAGTAATGAGAGCGTGCAATGAAGAGGTTTGCGGCCTCAGAAGTTTCATTTATCGAACCACCAATGTAGATGCTCTCAGCTGCTTTTGCTTGAGCTTCGGGCCAGTTCAGATCGATCGGTGCGTCATAGACCGGGTTACCACCAAGGATAACGAGTGTCTTAACATCACCTTGATTCAGGCGAGCTGCGGCAACTGCGATACCCTGCTCTGCAGCAGGCACTTCGACATACTTGATCGGAGCAGAAAGTGCTTCGTTAATCGCAATGACGATCGCGTGGACAGCCTTTGGAAGGTGCTCACCAGCAACGATTAATGAGTGGCCAGCATGGTCAACTAAGTCAGTCGCGCAAGCGTCGACCCATTGAGCGTCGACCTTAAGCGAAGCGCCGACCTTAGCCAGTTCAGCTGCCAAAGGACCACCGACATGCTTCTTTTTGAGAATTGCCGCACCGACTTGAGCGATAAATGCGCCCATCTGGCTAGAGCTAAGGCGGAGACGGTGATCAGCCATAGAGCCAGTCGATGTCAACGTGCTCTCGACCGAGTAAAGGCGGCTCATCTTGCTCGCATCCTTCGAAGCCTTGACCTTACGAGTCTTGGTGAAGTCGCGCGCTTGGCTCAAAGAACCATCGGCATTAATGAGGAACTCCGCGTCGAGTGCGAGGACTCGTTGCGCTTTAGTAAATTCAGGAAGTGCGCGTAGTGACTTGCCAAATACTGCTAACGCAGCTTGCTCGGAAGTGCTTTGGTCGATTGCGGTATTCTCTGTCCAAGTTGCCTGCGGGAAGGCTTGCTTGATCTGTTTAACCAATGCAGCTCGACTTGGTGATGTGCTCGGCTCAGCCAGAAACACGAGGCCCTTACCTTGATTTGCACCATGTGCTTTGCGAATTGCTTCGAGGCGATCGCGAACAGCAGCAGGAGAAAGTGTCACTCCCCCCTGTTTGCTCTTCGTCGCACGGTCTGGATCATACAGATCCAAGATGCTCGCCTGTGTATAAACAGTCGTGGCACCGCCGTAAGGCGTGAAGCTTGGGTTGCCCTCGATCTTAGTTGGACGACCTGTATGCGTCTCAACGATCACTGGCACATTATCACGCGCACTCGGCATCGAGGACGTATAATAGACCGGCACACCTGGAATCACATTTTCAGGTTGCTTAGAGTAAGGGAGAATATTTTGTTCTGGTCGACGGCAACCTGCCATACCTAGGCCAGCAAGACCAAAGGATGCAGCCATCACTTTCATGAAGTGACGACGGTTGACACCTTCCATATCGGAAGCGCCGGCGGGGAATTCGCGCTCGACCCAATCTGTAAATGCGGGAGTTTCCGCTAGATCGTCGAGGCTTTTCCAGTAACGTGGGCCTGAGAATTCAGAGTTCTTCATTATCTAAAAGGGTGCGATTAACGGTGGCAGCCTGAGCAGCTTTGCGGAGGATTGACCTTCCAGTCGTGAACGAAGCCGACAGCTTCTTTTTCAAATGCTTCTGTATCGGGACGTTCCCAATCAAGGTTATAAACTTCTTCCATAGGTCGAATGCTGTCTTCAGGGTTACGGTGGCAGTCCAAGCAGAAACTCATGCTGAATGACTTCGCATGCTCGACGACTTCCATCTCATCCACACGGCCGTGACACTCGACGCAGCTGATACCACGGTTTACGTGCACCGAGTGATTGAAATAAACGTAATCAGGTGTCTTGTGGATGCGCACCCAAGGGATCGGCTCACCAGACTCATAGCTCTCACGTACTGGTGCCAAGATCGGATCATCTTTACGCACCATACTATGACAGGTCATACACACATTGGTGGCTGGCACATTGGAGTGCTCGGAACGGTCCACAAATGTGTGACAGTAGCGGCAATCCAACTCAAGTTGGCCAGCGTGCAGTGCATGGCTGAAAGGCACAGGCTGCGTCGGCGCGTAACCTACCCTAGTATACTTGGGTGTTGCATAGTAAGTAATCCCCAGAGCGACTGCTGTCACGGTCAGCACAAGTGCTACGATTACTTTAATAGGGATCGTGTTGACCCACCTCGGAAATACGTTCGCCATCAGCTTATATAATAAAAAGTTATAACGTCTAAATTAGACGATTTTACGCTCAACTGCTCCCTTAGCAGATCGAATGCGAGACATCGCACGCGGCGTCCCAGAAGAGGCAAGATTAAAGGATTCAGGCTTCGCTTCCGAGCTGGCTGCACGAGTCAGCGCAAATACTCCAGCAAATGCCAGACCTGCCCGTTTTAAAAATCCTTTGCGTGTAGTAGTTTTTTCGCTGTTCATCAGAGTTAAAGCGGTCTGTTAAAAGTGCGCCGAATTGGCATGGCAACCGTTTTTTATCAGCAAATTCAATTCGCAATGAACCAAACGGCTGATGAGGCGTATGTTAAGGGTTAAATATAATAGGTAAAACTAGCTTCTATACGTACCAGACCTGGTGAGTCGTAAAATAAGCGCAAAGGATTAGGGGTATTATTTTTTTGTAGCAATGACATGTTCCTGAACGAGTGCATCAATTAGCAGAACAGATACTGGCGATTAACTTTCGTTATACTACTAATACGAGTACCCCGCACACGCTCGACCAGGTCGTCTGACGATAAAGGTGAAATTCAGGCTTCTCACTTTCGGATTCTCACACATAACTACCGGCATGAGCGGCATAGAAAAAACGAATACAGCACCAGGCACTCCCGGTAAATACGTCGCCCTCGGCCTCTTTATATTTACTGCGATCGTTGGCAGCCTCTTCATTTACCTTGGGCCCAAGGCGACTGAAAAGACACCTGGCATCCTCCACGTTGGCATTCGCTTCGCCAACGAGCACATGGTCGAGTTTACGCAATACAGCAAAACTGGCCCTGGGGCGCGGATTGAATTTATCGCCGCCGACGGCAGCATCCCCCATTCCGTCGAGCGTCTAGCAATGGGTCGCAACCTGGTGCCGATTAGTAATTTGTCCGATGGCCTCTATACGGTTCGACTCAGCTCCGAAGATTATATCAGCGTTGAAATGCCAATGATTGCAGAAGGACGGATGCTCAATCCACCCAAAGACGCACAGTTCTCGCATGGCACCCATGCCGATTATAATATGATCGGTGTGCGCTTCGCACCGAAAGTCGGCCTCAGGAAATAAGACCGCTCAGGCCTAACAGGCCGAATCAGTCCGTTAGCTGCCCTAGATAGCTGAGAATCATTTAGTACTCGTCACAGGTCAGCCCGCGACTTGCATTGAGGATCATTTGCGATGGCAAATTACTTCGCCTCCTTAAGTAGCAACTGATCCTACACTGCTTGGCAGTAACTGCGTAATCGTTCCGCCGCAGACGATGGCTATATGTGCGCACCTCAAACTATCTAGACTGTGCTCCAAAAAGAGGCGACCATTGCCACGGCCCACAGACCTAGGAGCTGAGAAGTGACTTTGAACCTGCTTCCCCAGCCGCCATCGCCTCTTTTTACAGCAGGACTAGCCAAGTCGCTCAAAGCGCAAACTAAGTAAAAAGCTAAGAGCAGGTATTTGGACAGATACAGCCGCACTTTTATACCAGAATGGCACCACTTTTGATTCTACTAAAGCATCGCTTATTTGCACCATTTTTTCGCTAAATAATCGATTTCGAGCTACAATTAATTAGATCAATGAATTTTCGAATCCGCTCAAAGTTTATCGGAATCCTCGTCATCGCATCCCTCTTACCCCTAGGGATTGCGCTGATTGTCTTTCGTTGGTTTGGCGAGCACTACAGCCGCCAATCCGAGGGCATTCGCTTTAAAGAAGCTGCGGTGCATTTCTCGGACTCGATGACGCATTCTTTAGCCAGCGAGATCAAGCTCTTCAACCAATGGTGCGAGCTCCGCAAAATTGCTTCGTCCGTGAATGCCGAGCAGGCAGGTCAGCCTGCCTGGGACGAGGCTGAAGATGTCGCTGCGATTCAAGCCACCGAAGCACTCTGGCCCACGCTAAACCCGGACAGCCCACGCTTACAAGCGCTTCTGCAGAATGAGCTATCACTTAAGATGCAGGCATTCATCGCAAATAACCCTCATTTTGCTGAGATATTCATCACCGACCAAATGGGTCGTCTAATCGCTGCCACGCAAAAAACCAGCGACTACTGGCAAGCTGACGAAGCATGGTGGCAAGCAGCAATACTTTTGGATGAACACATGCTAAATCTCGAAGCTCTCAATTATGATGAGAGCGCACAGGTTCACTCGATCGATATCAGCCTCCCCTTGTATCAAGTAACCGCAACAGGTCGCGAGATCGTCGGTGTCATTAAGGCAGTGCTGGATGCTTCTACCATTTTTTATAATTCTCCAGTCCTAGACGTTAAGGATGTCCCGACTCAAGAAGTGGTGCTCAACAGCGGGCAAGTGCTCGTCAATATTCAAAATACTCAAATCGCACCGCTAACCAAGCAGATCAACCCCAAGGCAGCTGCTCTACTACAGGGCAGAAAACCAGGCTGGGCACTTGAATATGTCGACCACGACGAACCGTCGGTCATCGGCTTCGCGCCGATCCGCTTGCATTTAGACGACAGCGAACTTCAAGTTTACGGACTGCGCCCGATGTGGGCGGTAATATATCGAGAGGATACGCTCGTTATGGCCCCAGTGAATCGTCGAGTTCGCCTAATCACTCAGATCGGGATACTATTGGTAGGTTTTTTTGCTGTGACCGGCTATGCCATCGCCTCCCGTAAGATTATTCAACCAATCACCAAGCTGCGCTTAGCCTCTGAGGCAATTTCTCAGACGGTACGCTTAGAAGAGCAGCCGAAACGCCGCTCCGAAAAGCAGGCGGCCCAGAAATCTTCGATGCTGCTTAAAGAAGTCCGTTCGGTCCAAACGAAGGATGAGATTGAGGAGCTTGCACAGGAATTTGCTTTCATGGGCCAGCGTATTCTTAGCTATCAGAAAAAGCTGGAAACCGAGATCGCACTCAAAACCGATGAAATCGAACGTGACCTCGAATTTGCCCGTGAGTTTCAAGTCAAACTGATGCCACAAAAATATCCACATCTTCAGTCCCCCCTGAAAAGCGACAGGATGGGGCTGGACTTTTATCACATTTATAAGCCGGCGAGCTCGGTCAGCGGCGACTTCTTTGACGTCCTAAAACTAAGCGATTCAGTCGTCGGTATTTTTATTGCTGATGTGATGGGGCACGGCGTGCGTTCGGCCCTAGTCACTGCGATTTTAACGACATTAATACACAATCTTAAAAGTCATGCCGATCAGCCTGCAGAGTTTTTACAGCTGCTGAATTCGCATTTTCATAAAATAATATACCATCCTGGAGAGCTCATTTTCGCTTCTGCCTTTTATCTCGTGCTAGATTTAGAAAACAAAACCGCTCGCTATGCCTCAGCTGGCCACCCGTCTCCACTGCTGGTGAATCGTCGCGATGGCAGAGTCATACAGTTGACTCCGCACCTCACTAATAACCCAGCACTGGGCCTGTTACCCGAAAGTGATTACCAGACCTTCAGCCGCGCGACCAACCCACACGACTTGTTTCTCATGTTTACTGATGGCGTTTTCGAATGTTCCGATAGCGCTGGTGTCGAGTTCGGCCAAGCTCGCCTTAAACAGCTGGTGGAAGACAATCAATCCACAGACTTACACACTTTAATGGCTCTGATCGCCAGCACCATCAAACAGTATTCCGAGCCACACGGACTCGACGATGATGTCTGCCTAGTCGGTGTTGAATTCCTTGAACGCAACGGATAACGCCATGGGTATTTCCTGTTTGCTAGGCGCAGTACCATCTCGTTTACACGACCTGTCGGCTGAGCAGTGCCCGCTTTTAAAATTATGAATTTACCATTCGACCTTCGGTGTTCGATGTTCAGCGTACGATCTTCATGATCACTTCTATCCTCACTCATCCGGGCGGTGCCCATAAAGACGAATTCTTAGCCTGTGCTGTGCTACTCACTCAAGCACCTGTCGCGATCGAACGTCGCGAACCGACCGAAGCCGACCTCGCAGACACATCCATCGCCGTGCTCGACGTCGGCGGCGAGCATGCTGCCGAACGAAACAACTTCGACCACCATCAATTCCCGCGCGACATGGTGCCGACTTGCGCTCTCTCACTGGTACTCCAACACCTCGGGCTTTACCAAGATGCACACGAGTTCTGTAGTTGGCTTGAAGTTGCCGAATGGTTCGATTGCCGCGGGCCCAACGACACCGCCGAATGGCTCGGCATGGACCGTGAAACCATTGGTAAACTGAACTCCCCGCTCGACATTACAATCCTCCGCCGCTTCGCCAGCCAAACCGAGCACAAGCCAGGTCAGCCGATCTGGGAGATCATGCGTATGATCGGTCAAGACTTGGTTGATTATGTAACCGGCCTGCGCACGCGACTCGACTTTGTCGCTCAGCATGCCGAGGTTTGGACGCTCGGCCCTACTGACGGTACATTTAAAGTCCTGTTCATGCCCCGTACAGAACCGATGCCAGACGAAGCTTCGGCAGGTCTGGGCGGTCATGTTATCGCCCTCGGCCTCGAAGAAGAAGTACTCGCACTGATCTACCCAGACAGTCGCGGCGAAGGCTACGGCATGCGCCGCTTCAACGACGATCAACGCATGGACTTTAGCCCGCTCGACACCGAAACAGACGTGCATTTTGCACACGCGCGCGGCTTTATTGCCAAGACCTCGAGCGCGGATGTCGAGCGCTTAAAGGCTTTAGTCAATTCTGCCTATATTGGCTAAATCAATTTAGCTGGTACCAACCCCACTCTCTTAGTCTCCTCGAGTTTCGAACAACGGCCGATATATTCATCCAAGTATCACGCCCGACTAAGCAATTGCCAAAATATACTAGAGCAGATGTTGTCAAACTATGATGTTTGAAAAGATCGCAAATAAAATAGGTAAATACACCGTATTACTCATCAGCCTACTCATCGCGCTCATACTCTACCCCGCGCTTGAGGAGTATAAGATTGGACACATTTGCCTGACTCTGTGGAGTCTAATCACAATCGTGGCCATAGTTATCTCATTAGATGAGGATAAAAGAACGTATAGACGCATTCAGTTAGCGAGCGGAATTCTCTTCTTGCTCATCGGCACTTTGCTCACTCGCCAAGTTTTAGGGCTCAGCCAAGAGTTCCTCTACCATTTGATCCTGCCAATTAGTTTTCTATTTATAGCATACATTATATGGATCATTTTATCTTCCGTCTTTAAAAAGAAATCATTGGGTGCCGATGAGCTGTCGGGTGCGATTGTTAGCTACCTATTGTTGGGAATCATGTGGGGTTTGTTGTATTCTTATATTGAGTTCATCAGTATGAATTCATTTTCCTTCGCTTCTGCGCATGACTTTCAAGCCAAAGGCTCCGCACTGTTCTACTATAGCTTCGTAACACTCACCACTCTCGGCTATGGCGACATCTTACCAATCAGTCGATTTGCACGTATGGCTGCCTATCTTGAAGCGGTCACAGGAGTGATGTATACCGCGATTCTCGTCGCGGGACTAGTCAGTCATATCGGGCATAAGCAAAAGTAGGGCCGTCGCGCCAACGCCTGTAAAGCAGATTTGCGTCGCTGCCACGTGGCCCTTTTAAACAATATATATACCAATAGTCCGAAAGATTGTCATAATCCTCTCGATAGTTATCTATTTATTGGCAGCAAACGCTTGCAGCCTGATTGAAGAACAGAGATTTCAGCTAAATCAAGCGACGATACAGAATGCTACGAATGGTATACTATATGATGTAAAAGTACTACATCAGCCAACCAGTGCAGTTGGATCGACCCAGTCCTTACTGCCTAACAGAGCATTCACTGTCGGCTTTAATCGCAGAGAGATAATGGCGGACTATAGTGTTATAACTTGGTCGGACAATATGGGTAATTCCTACAGGCAGCAGATTGAGCTACCGAAGAATATCGATAGAGACACACAGCCAAAAAATTTAACTTACACTATCTTCGACGATAATACAGTCACCATCACGCTGAACCCATCAGAATGATGCTATCGACGTGCAGTAGAATCGCACAGTAGTTCGAGCGGCGCAAAAAATGTATCGCCCACAGTCATATACTCTGACTAAGACTAATACATGAAAAGTATGACAGGATATGGCCGTGGCTCTGCGGATGCCTCTAAACAGAATGTGCGAATCGAAGTCGAGATCACTTCGGTAAACCGTAAAACTCTAGATGCTCAAATCTCCTGCCCGCGTGAATGGAACGGGCTTGACCAACAATGCAACGGTTGGCTCAAGGACGCTTTTCAGCGCGGTCGCGTAAACATTCAAATTAAGGCAGAGACGACCGAGGGCGCTCAGTCAGGCTTGGCATGGAGTGCCCAAAGTATGAACGAAAGCTTGGATCGACTGCGCAGCTTTGCCGAAAGCCAAAATATCCCCTTTGTTGTCGATAGTCAGGTATTACTCGATCTAGCAAAAACACTAAAAGACAGCACTGCACTCCCAGACTGGCGCGAAATTGAAGCTCCCATCAAATCAGCATTTGATACTGCACTCGCAGATATTGATTCCATGCGAATTAATGAGGGCAAGGCACTTGCGGAAGACTTACGCCAACGTATTCAAGAGCTCGATACCATTCGGCAGCTAATTGCAAAACATGCAGAGAACACAGTCGCGAGCTATCGCGATGCTTTGATGGATCGACTCAAGCAACTAAAGCTCGAACTAGACATAAATGATGAACGTGTACTCAAGGAACTAGCTATTTTTGCCGACCGCTCGGACATCAGCGAGGAGCTCACACGCTTGAGTAGCCACTTCGATCAATTCAACGAATTCATTGCTGCTGACGAAGCGACCGGTCGAAAGATGGATTTCCTCTGCCAAGAAATACACCGAGAATTTAATACCACTGGCAGTAAGTCATCACCGATCGAAATCACCCGTGCCGTGATCGAAGGTAAAAATGCCCTCGAACGTATCCGTGAACAGGTGCAAAATATCGAGTAACACAGACACCCTGCACTCCACTTGCTGAGCTCAAGGCTACATCAAGCCCTAGACCTGCATAGATCGAGAACATCGGACCCTCTGCTTTTCTAGATCCAGTCTTCGCCGTGAGACTTTAACGCTTGCGCCAGTACTTTGGCGAAAAATGGGCCGCGATAGATCCAGCCTGTATAGATCTGTACCATCGATGCCCCAGCATCCATTTTTTCGCCGGCAGATTCGACCGAATCAATCCCACCCACGCCGATGATCGGCAATTTGCCTTCAGTTGAGCGGTGAATGAAGTCAATCACATCGTTGGAACGCTTGTGAAGGTCCGTGCCGCCACTCATGCCGCCAGTCTCGGTGGATGTAAAGCCGCGCGGGCGGCCAATCGTGGTATTGGTCGCGATAATCCCGTCGTAGTCCAAATCAAGCAGCACTTCTACAATTTGATCGATCTCGGCGTACGTCAGGTCTGGTGCAATCTTGAGCAGCAACGGATGTGGCTGGTGCCCGAGTTTTTTGGCGTAACTACGATTCTCATCGCGCAGTGTCGTCAACAAATCGCGTAGGTAGCTCTCTGTCTGTAGTTCGCGCAAGCCTGGTGTATTCGGACTACTGATATTAATGGTGAAATAATCGGCTTGATCCGCCAACGTACGAAACGATGCCACATAGTCGTCCACTGCATGATCCAGCGGTGTGGCCTTGGCCTTGCCGATGTTCACCCCCACCGGCATCCTACGCTTGCCCTTCGGGTAGTGCTTCGAGAGGCATTGTAACATCGCCTCGGAACCCTTATTATTAAACCCCATGCGATTTATCAGTGCCCTTTCCTCAGGGTAGCGGAATAAGCGCGGACGTGGATTACCAGGCTGACCTTGTGGCGTGACTGTACCGACCTCAGCATGACCGAAGCCCAGCGCCTCAATCGCCCGCGCAAATTCACCATCTTTATCCATCCCAGCAGCGAGACCGACACGATTTGGAAACTCTAAACCGAACAGTTTTACGGGCTTATCCTCTCGGACTTGATTGCAAGCGCGCAGCAACCGACACAGGCCCGGCACCTGACTCAAGGTCATAAGTGCGGTGCGGCCGCAATCATGCGCCTGTTCCGGCTCCATTTTAAAGAGGATTGGGCGGATAATTTTTTCGTAGATACATCCCATAGCGGTAAATCTGTTAGCCTAAATTAAGAAATGGGCAAGTTAACAAGGCATCGTCACTAAACAATGAAAATCATTCGTTTGAAAATTTTCTAACAAAGCACTTTACAATTCGGTTTTGGAAGTTTTTACCCCTTGTATATTATCTCATTAAATTCCTAGTCACAGCACGAAGCTACTAATAAAATATACTTAGGAACCACGCCTTAAAGCATGCCCAATACATCTACAAAACTCACCTGGTGCAAAGCACGCATCGGAGAAGACATGAACTGGTGGATCAAAGAGATCAGTGATCCAATTCATTGGGAAATCGACGGCCTCGGCATCATTGACCCCCGCCAGTTCCAGCACATTCTCGATTTACTCGAGCCGCTCAACGAATATGGCCTACAAACGGATCTTGTCGCTGAAGCTTTCTATTCTTTCGGGATCGACGAAATTCAGGACGACAAGTCCGTCTTACTCAAACGCGTGCAGGACAACATCCTCGACAGCGAAGATCCACTCTTTGCTCTCCCCGATGTACTAGACGAAGATAAAGGCCCCTACGCCGACTTGCTCGACCACATCACTAAGCTGCGCATTAAAATGCTTAACGACCTGATCGATTTCGCGCAGAAGCTCACAGTCGAAGAACTTGAAGAAGAAATCCGCGAATCCCAAAATGGCGACTTTCTCGAAGGTCGAGCGACGCACTACTTTACCGAACTCACTACGATCTTAGAATACGTGCCAGAAGGATTCGAACTCGATGACGACGAAGAGACCACTCCAAAGTCAGAAGACGAAGAACTCGTAAAAGACCTCGAAGATGTAGATGCAGGCACCGACACCGAAGAAAAGATCGTCGCCGACGAAACCATGAAGTGGGACGAAGAAGAGGAAGATGAGGAACAGCAGTACGAAGAGCACACCACTCCACCGGAAACTGAGGGAGAAGAGTCTGCCAAATAAGTCACAGCTCATATTTTCAAAAGCCTCGGGTATCACCGAGGCTTTTTTGTGCTCTTCATCGATAACCAAGAAAAATGCCCTAGCGAGCGGTTGGCTCGGATGCTTCATTGTAAAGCACGGTGTACAGCACACCGAGTAGGTTTCTGCGAGTGACGCGCTCTGCATCTTCGCGGGTATTATTAATCCCCTTCGCGATCCAAGCCTCGGAGCCCGCGCGCCGTACCA
>Ga0206125_10003308_pt1 | contig 15609 bp, 13 predicted proteins | sample Helgoland_Spring_4_FD_148598 | JGI IMG/M metagenome (GOLD analysis project Ga0206125, IMG submission 148598) | Pelagic subsurface seawater microbial communities from Kabeltonne, Helgoland, North Sea - Helgoland_Spring_Bloom_20160331_1 | ecosystem: Environmental > Aquatic > Marine > Epipelagic ... | reverse complement strand
CAAGACGATAACGATGTGGAAAAGTCAACCACTTAGTGGATTTGTTCCGGTACAAATCCGTTAATTCTCTAATTACGCGTATATGCTCTCGAAACGAGATACTAAAGGATAAACCATTGATTTCTAACCATGGACATGTACGATTACTCCTTCTTTCTCTCAACGATGTGGGTTGGACCGTTCTGGTTTGCTATGTTGGTTTTCCCTGAACATGAAATGACGAAAAAGGTCATGCAGGGGCCATGGTTCTTCCTTGGCCCGATTCTCATATGGTGGGCTGCAACGATCGCTTCGCCTCAAGGATTGATTGACTTCGCAAAAGACTCCGCAGACCCAACTGGGATTCTTGAAAGCCTTGCTGCATTGATGGGGACAAAGGCAGGTGCCTCGGCAGCATGGGCCCACATGGTCGCCGGAGATATTTTCGTAACCCACTGGATGTGGAAGCGTTGTCTTGAAAACAACAGCCCGCGTTGGATATCAGCAACCACCGTTTTCTTTGGCGTCATGCTGATGCCGGTCGGAATTGCGATGCACATGCTGTTGGTCCGACCCAGTTCGGCATCCGAATGAATCCGGAACAACGACTAAATGACGGCAACAGGCAACACTTCCCTGAAGATGTTGGCGTCACCAAAGGCGGTGGCATCGCTGATGCGGAAAGGATGTACGACTACGTCAAGCCGTGGCCTGGTAGTGCAGATGGGCCGAAAAATCTCCCCGGAATCTCCATCTTCAAGCGAGATGCAGAAGGTCAAGTGTATCACACCTATTCGGTGTTCGGGACTGCTCTTCTCGAATTGGTTCAATACAATTTCATGTTTGATTTGACGCCTGAAGGCCGGCCCGCTGGTGCGCAGAAATGTCGTTTTTGAAGCACAAGGATGCGTACGAGTATCTTGGTGGCGTTTACTGAAACCGCTCAATCATTCCGTTAATCGGGGAACACGATGATATCTCCAGAGGCATGTGTTATTTGGCTACGTTGACGGAATACTCACTAAATACTACTAAACTCTGTTAGCGTTGTGAGCGGAGAGGGAGGGCTACCTTGGAAAATTCCAGAAGAGGTACAGAGGACTCCCCCAACAAAACGTCCTACTGAAACTAAATTGCCATGGACGACAAATCTGACCAATCGATCTCAGCAAGAAGATTCAATTAATTGGAAACTTGATCTCTTTTTCGCCATTGATTGCACGGGAAGTATGGCTGGAGAGATAGAGGGTGTCAAGCAATCAGTAATCGCATTTTCAGAAATCATCCAAGATGATGGAATTAACATACGTCTTGGTTTAATCGAGTATCGTGATCGGTTGAATCGTGAAGAAGCAATTTTGCATTCTTTCTCGGATGGCGTATTCACAACAGATGTCCCCCAATTTCGCGAAAAAATAGGAAACCTAAGAGCCAGCGGCGGTGGGCCTGAACCTGAATCAACTTTCGATGCAATTCTAACAGCTATAAAGTCCATAGAAGATATCAACAGAACAAACGCTCTTGTGATCATAACTGACGCTCCACCAAGAATACCGGACAAAGAATGTAAGAGTGTGGAGCACTTAATTGTTGAAATTCAAGAGATGAAATTAGATCAACTGTACATCATGTATCCACTTGGCCACAAGAAGTGCCAGGTTTACGAGGAAGTTCTCGACACAATTTTGGGACAATCATTCGATTTAAGAGGCGACAAATCATCTTTCCATGATGCGTTGATGAATTTGAGCAGAACAATTTCAACAAATACAAGAATCGGTTAGGCGGGAAAATAATGGACAAAAAAAGCGATGAAAGGCCAAAAGGATACAGAGATACTCACGACCCAAATTTAGCATACAAAGGTGAGACATTTGATTGCGTTGTGATTGATGGATCTAATTGTATTGTGGACGGGGATCGTGCTAATATTAAGTACACATTCGACCGGTTATTGAGGACGGTAAATGCTGTGCATGCTCTTGGTTGGCCCACGTATGTTGGACTACAAAGAGGTCAATATGATTTCCTAACAAAATTTTCCGAATTATCCGATGATAAGAAAAAACAATTAATTGAAATTAAAAAATTAACTAACGCCTCCTTAATTAACAGCAAGGAAGACGACCAATGGCTGTTGAAACAAGCCGTTAACCAAAATGGTTGGCTGTTAACACATGATCGGATGAGAACTGAGAAAAAAAAGTACATCAAAGAAAACCCGAGTATTGTCAATGAGATAAACAGACGATTGTGCGTTTTGAACTTTGTAGGGGATGAACCAGTGTTCAACTTACCAAAGCGAGATACTGACACAATTATATCAACAAAAATGGCCATGGTGGAAGACGAAATCAAAGAGATGATCAATAGACTTACATCGATACCTGTTACTTTGAAAGTTCATGAACAAGTGGTTGAGACCGAGTTTAAACTTGGAGTCCCAATTGGTAGAAAGGAGTTTGAAGCCCTGACGATTCATGAAGAACTGGGAAAAGTCTCTGGCGCCCACTTTAGGTTGGATGTCAAAGATGGTGCTGTACTCTTTACTGATTTGAGTTCTACAAACGGTTCAATGATGAACAAGGTGCTCTTTGCGCCAAATGCAAAGAATATTTTGGAAAAAAATGAGGAAAATGTAATTTTTATTGGTTCGAGGAACATTTCAATTAAAATCAGTTATTGATATTATCAATCTAAATGTTCTAAAACAGACCTGGTTTTTCTTGCTCCAAAGACGGGATTGAATCTTTGGGTATGCAGACTGCAATGAGGAGGAAGCACAAAAAGGCCACAATGCAAAAATTTTGTTTTTGCCCATGCATAGTTTTGACACCTCTACTTGGATTTTAGTTGCATCCTTCCAATGGAATCAAGTTGTTGGAATCTCCGGCGGAGCATACTGAATTACTTTGTAAGGACCAGGTAGAATTGGATCACCATTCTTATCCTTCGCATCTGGTGCCTGTTTTGTGTATCCAATACCGATCTCAATGTAAGAGGACATCAAGGGAAGCCCTTGTTCGGGAAGATATCGCCACTCATTGGTCGAATTGGCCCTCCAAACAGTTCCGTTCAGAGATTGTGTCCTTCCGTTAGAACGTGCGAATCCGGCATCAAAAATTCTGTAAATTCCCAGATGATCTTTCTGGACAACTGCATGTTTCCGGGAGATAAACCATGTTCGTTCTAGTGGGTCCGTACGTTCATCAATTTGAATGATATTGTCTTTTTTGATGTGGTTGGTCTTTCTACAAATCCAAATTTCATCTTCCTCAAGAACATGCACATCCCCAACAGATACAATCCTCGGCATTTGATTGGTCATTGGCTTTCCGCGAATAGCAAGAATCAATTCATCCATGACCATGTATCGATGAACTGGATTGTCCCATGTTGCCTTTTCGATGAGCAAATTAAAATCATCAGACACATCAACTCCGAAATCTTGTGGCTTATACCTCGAATCACGTCCCGGATTCCTATTACCCCCGGTGAGCAGAAAGAACGCAATTGCTCCGATTGCGAACACATCTGTGCTCGGACGTGCTTCATTCAACGTCTTTTGTTCCGGTGGCGCATAAAAATGGGAATGCATGAGGTTGGTGGCGATGGCATGTGTTTTCGAGTTATCAAAAACTGCAGAAATACCAAAGTCGATGATGGTGAGTTGAGGATCGTCAAGTGGACCATCGATGAAAATATTTTCATCTTTGATGTCTCTGTGGATATACGTCGCTTTGTGAATACCGCGCATTGCTATTGCGAGCTTTTCCAAAACAATTTTGACATGACGCTCTGCCATAGCCCCATTATTCCCAACCCAGTCTTTCAGCGTAACACCTTTTGCTTTCTCAATCAATAATATTTCCAATGTATCACCTTTATTTTCAATTTCAAACGTATCCACGAATCGTACCACAGAGGGCACATTTTTCAATGTTAAATCTTGAATTATCTCTGCTTCCTGACGTTGTTTCTTCTTCACAGTATCAATAGCCTTAGGTTCTCCGACGTGTTTCTTGAAATTTGGCACTTTTGCCACAAAATACTCATCGGTCGAAAGATCTTTTACGAGATAGACCTCGCCAAATCCGCCCTCACCAAGTGGACACTTTGGACCCACAACTTCGAAATTCTTGCCATTAGATATGTTCGTAAAAACGTCGCCCTCAAAAAAATTATTTTCGCCCATCACTCTACACCTCTTTAACGCCCAATTCTATGTATCTCAGTTTAAAGACGAATTTGTCACCGAAGTAAATAACACTGTGTTCCTTGTTGTACTTTGGCTTATCCTCAACACCTGGTACGTACAAGGAAATGTTGGATTCCCCGCTCACAAAATTCTCCTCTAAGCCAATGTGAACCGTCAAAGCTTGGTCTGTATCGCCAACTTTAATCTCTATAGGTGCCATCTTCCCTTTTATCTGTAATGTATCAATCCATTGAACATGGACTCTTTCCTTTGAGTCAGAATCAAGTAATTCAATTAATGCCTTTAGGAAGACTTCGTCGTGTTTCTCTAATGTAAATTTAAGCTTAATAAAATCGATTTTGTGGACGCCCTTTTGCCAAGGTATTACATCCTCAGGTGTTGGGAGAATGACGGCGGAGGCAGTTCTTTCCTGCGTAGGACGCGTCTTTTTTGCGCTTGATATGTTATTCTTCGAATCTTGATTGTGGGGTGAATCATTTGATGGTTGGGAGTCCTCGATAACCGAAGCAATAATCGCCTTACCGGTTTCTATTGCCTTGTCCACAAACCTCTTCGCGCCGTTAGAGTTGGTGACTGATCCCTTAGATCCGAGATTGGGTTTCGAACGTATTGGCTCGTTAGAAGGTACAAACTTTGACGGTTCAGGGGCTTTCCAAGGTAGAGGCATTGATTTTTCGGGTTTGTGATTTTGCTTTGTAGACTTGGTTTCTCTGAGAGGGGGATTTCTCTTTGACGTGAGGTTAGATTTCTTCATAGGCAAACCGTTTGGATTCATTTCGACATTGGGCGATTGGCGCGTCTTGGCAGGAGGTGGCGGCACGGCGGATTTTTTACGCTCGGGAGGGGGTGGAGGCACAGATTGATTTTCTTTGGACGCAGTTAGGCTCGCTGTTGTTTCTTTCCACTCAGGCAGAGATCCTGAAAAAACTTTTTTCAACTTTTTTAGTTTCCTTGTTGGCTTTGGCCATACGACGAAATTCAAAGAATCCGTATTCGTGAGGGCTCCAGCAGCCTCGCCCTGTTTTTCGAGAGCCATGAAATGTTCAAACGTCTCGAATATTCTTTGCGGCGTCTTACCACTAGAAAGAGAAATCTCGATTGGCGCATCTCCAACTTTAGCAGATTTGAATGAAAAATGCTCCAGATGGAAGGACTTTGCTGCAATTTCAACGGTTTCTACATTGGAATGTGGAATTTGAGTAAGCGGATGCAGAGCAATTTGAAGATCAATCGAGGAGCCGTTTACCACGAAAACTCTAATTGCCTTTGAATCAGAAAATACAAACTTGACATAGCATGCGCTGAGGGATTTAATCAACGACTGCTGGCCAAAAGAACGGATTGAATATTGCAGAGGTCCAAAGCGATTTCTGGATTCAGGAACAACCTGATCAATCCATTTATTTGCCCCTTTTGGCGTAAGTGAGTCCTGTGTTCTACTGCCTTTAACGTCAAAAGAGTCGTAAATACCATCCCAAATGTGCTTGAGTATTTCGTCCAAAGGTCGGTTTTCGATTCGTCCGTTCACATTCATTGGAATCCTTGCTGGACCCGAAAGAAGGCCGTCGTTTGCAGGGTAGAGCAAGAGAGTGAAATCTGAATGAATCTGTTTCGTTGAATCGACGAGAAGTCTCCAACTCGAAAACAGTGAATTTGGAGGTAATGCGAGGGAATTGCCCCAATGAGAAAGGGGCGGCATCATCATATTTGAATAGCTAAATGCGCCAATGCCAGATGGCTCGAACAAAACTAGCTTTTCAGGAACAAAAAATGGCAATGTTTCTGTTTTCTTGTCCAACGTGTAGAGCCACTCAGATTCTTCTGATTCAATCATTCCGCCGCCTTTATGCCCGTGGTACTTGACTGATTCGGGATGTAAGGCCAGTCCAATAGGGATACGAGTTGAATCAAAAATATCTTCCTTTCCAATGAAATATGCTGGGCAAATACCCTCGTCAATCATGTGAATACGAACACTTCCTTTCGCCCTGCTTAGCGAATTGTTCGGACTTCTGGCCAAGTAAGAAATAACACTGGACCCCGAGAGATGATCAAACCAAGAGGCGCTGTTCACTGGTGAATGGCCGTGCACATAGTGGCGGATTCCAGGTAGATCTCTGACGATGTTTTGAATGTATGAAGCGCATGCAGGTGCCGGAGGGGATGCGTTGGCCCCACGGGAGCTGTTTCTTTTCCACAAAAGATTAAAATCGGGCGTTGCTGTAATATCGCCCCCTGCTAAGCGATATTCAGAAAAGACCAGTTCTGTTGAATGCTTCTTAATATGTTGAAAATTCAAAACTTCTTCAATTGAGGTTTGTTTAAATGCCTCAACCTCGGCATGAACAAACAGTGTGTGCCCAATTCCGATGCTAGTGAATGCTCCAGGGAAAATTGTCTTTGATTCTACGAATGATTTCTGCAAGTAATTCATTGCACACTCGTAAGCACTGAAACCGCCCCGTAGTATTTCTTCTTGGTTGATGCCGTCTGGCAATTTATACAACCCAAGTTTCGCCAACGCACAAGCTTGTGTCAAGTAAAGAACTGCCGCTGAACTCTGATACAATTCAAAGACATCTTTGTGAAAATGATTATTTGAGGCCTTCCAGCCATGCGTAGACTCATGAAATCGTGTGTGAAATCCTTTCTTTGATTTCAGATGCTCGGTGGTAAATGCCCACTTTTCTTCGTTGAATTTCCAGTTTGTGAAGTCGTTTTCGAACAAGAATTGCTCGTGATTACCCGCCAGAACAAAAACTCTTAGAGGAGCCTGAACGATTAATTGACGCAAAATTTCAGCCGCAAGTTCACTGTAATCAGAACGATCGAAAACGTCGCCAACTTGAACGAAGCATGCCGATGGATCACGCTCACAACCTATCCATTCTGCTTTGATTGAGCCTGCTCCATAATTCCATTTTTTAGATCCATAAGGCTGTCCATGAAGGCCGGCGCCTTCGAATTGTCCGTTCTTATTGCCTTGGAGGTACTCGATTGGGTCGGGGAAAATGGAGGCCATGTTGGCGATGTTCACCGAAAGTTTTCCTTCTCGTTCATGGTATGTTTTCAGTCCATTTATCTCAATTTTTGCGAGTTGATGATGTGTAAGATAGGTGATAAGGCCTGGCGCCCATCCGTGAAGGTCTCCTAGTGAAAACACTTTTTTAATCGGTTCGAGGGGGGCTTCGATTTGGAGAGGAATCCACCCCTCCGCCTCAGGTCCACTTGGATAATTCGAGGGGAGTTCAGCCTTTTCTTGTGTAAACACAAGAGTTGTTTTTCCAGATAATTCGTCAGCGGCTTCTTCCTGCATGACTTCGTCCTTTATCGCAGAGTCATCAGGCTCTTTGGAATCATCAGCCATCCCTTTCCACCTTATTGTCCGATTTTGAATGATGCCTTTCCAACGTTAAGATGGACTACATCGACCTCTTCTAAGGTTAGAGAGTCAGTAACATTGATCGCTTGCTCATTTTTCAATTTGATGATGGTCCCAGAAGCTGAGAAATTGGTGATTGTGAAACTAAATTTACTCCCGCCCCCATCCATCGTCGATTGAAATTCGATGGAGAAATGTTTTCTTGATACAGTTTGAATCACTTCATCCACCTCGGAACTCGGAAGACCAGATGCCAACATGTGCGCTCTTATGTCGCGAAGGAAAGGGTGCATCAAATGATATCCATGGGGATCCCTTCCAATGAGGACTTCTTCCTGAAACGACAATGGAAATCGTATCCCTGTGGTTATTTCCTGTATCCAACATGTTGGATATTTGTGACCTGGTTCATTTTTGCTATCATTGATGGTTGCGTAAAGAACAATCCCTCTCCCTGCCAATTCAATGCGTGAGCCAGTGTAAATCACTGAAGATTTTTGGGGGTGATCTGCTATTTTTTGGCCATCCACAATTGTCCCATTGGTTGAATCGAGATCTTTCAAGTAGTACTGCCCCTCCTCCACATACACCTCAAAATGGGACCCAGACACCCGATCGATACCTTCGAGAGTTGGCCCGAATACAGAGCGCAGTTCTTTTCGCCCATAGGGCGCGTCGAGGTTAATCGCAAGAGTTGGGTTTCCAGCCGTATGCCTGCCAAGATTGAATTGTACCTCAGCGTTCTTACTGCCAGATTTCCCTGATTTAGTTCTCTGTGCCGGTGGTGGCGGGGGCCTAGGGATGTTCGATGTATTCTGGTAACTTGGGCCAGTGGGTGTCGCTTCCATTTTTGGATCGCTCCCACAAATGTAACATTTTTTCCCGCTGTTGTAATCTTCGAGTTGTTTCCCATAGAATTCAACTCCACATGACCTACACTTCTCTGTCTTTGGAGTTGCGGCTGGAGAGGGTGGGGGGGGCGATGCTGCCTTCGGCTTATTCTGCCCTGCGAGCCCCTCTTTGGAAAGAATCGCTTCAAGATTTTTTTTACTCAATGGAAAATCACAATCCAAACACTTTTTTTTCAAACCAGCCTTAAGGTCGAGTTCAGCGCCACAACCTTCACACATTGGTTTGAACATAATGCTCACTTCAAGGTTCCATCTGGATTCGTTTTGGTTGAGGTCAAATCTTCAAGAATTTCACCAATATCGACGCCTTTGCCGCCTGCTTCGGTGATTTTTGTAGCAATTCCAGTCGCAGTGATATCGCCTAGAGTTGTCCCAATTTTGGTGAGGGTGTTGGCAAGTTTCATCGCTCCTGTTTCGTCGCCTGCCTTCATTGCAGCAACTGTTTTTCCGATTGTCGATAGGACTGTCGGCCTTGTGTTATGAGCCGCCATCAAAACCGTGCCCTGGTCAGCCCAAACAATGGACGAAACGACTGGAGGTTGGCCTGGAATGCTCCATTGGAGAATATCTTGCTTTGTCCCGATTGGTTGCTGTTCGGCATAGACTTCGTATACGAGTTCGAGCGGAGAACCCAGTTCGATGTCAGGTAAATCGATAGAATGGACGCCTGGTCCGGCTTCGTCCAAAACATCCATGCCAACCAATGGAACGCTCACGTTCGTAACCTTGACACCCGGGAACACCTCCATTGTCAAAGTAGGCGATGCATAGGCGATGTTCTGAGACAAGGAGACAAGTTTGTCCATTTTATCAGCCAATTCTGTTGGCTCATTTGCGTTGAAGTATTGACCTCTTCCGACTTCTGAAAGAGTCATCAATCGCGGCTTATCGACAGAAGACTCATCGCCAAGTCCGAGGGTGTTGAAGGTGTAACCTTGGCCCGGATGTTCACTGGCAAGATCGAGCGAACGATTGGCTGTAGAGGCTGGGTGAGGGTGTCCATCGGTCAAAAACAGTACCTGTTTTGCGATACCGTGACTTGTTTTGGCATCCGTAAGACCTGGCAAGCCCCGAATGGTTGAGAGTGAGAGTTCGATTGCAGCATCGTAATTCGTCCCACCGCCGACCATTGAAAAAGGGTTGAGTCCAGTGCTTTCGATGGTTGCTTTGTCCCACTCGACAAAGTCAACTGAGGCATCGCCACCGAATCGGATCATTGATAATTTATCTTGGGGACGGAGATTAGTGAATACGTGACTTAGTGCTGCTTCGAGCAGTTCCATTGGACGGCCTCGCATCGAACCAGACATGTCGAAAATCATGATTAATCGAGCAGGTAATGCGGGGGCACTTGTTCCGGGTGCAACTTCGAGTCGCAAAGAGCCAGCTTGGTGACAGGGTTCTGATGCATCCACTTCTTTCTGCACCAGTAGGGGTTGGATATCGAGAAGCGGTGGATTGGGCATACATGATGATAGATGCGACCTAATATAAAAATGACGCCAACCCTCAGTCATTTGAACGGCCGAGTTTGAACCATGGTCGTCGCCGGTTGGAGCAATGAAGTTTGCTCATCATTCAATTCCTCTAAGAATAATTCGTAATTCTCTGGATCATAGGCAAGAACCAACCCGCACAGTGCTGCAACGATATCGTTTTCTTCAGAGAGATTGAGTTTCACACCCTCCCCACGAACAGCAAGGTATTGGAAGAATTTAGAACTTAATGGCGATGTACCACAGTACAACGTATGTATTTTCATTTCTGGATGGCGATCCTTCATAATGCAAATTGCCTTATCGATATTCGGCCTGTGGACGTGCCCTGTTTCACTTTGAGTGTGGAGCTTCTTGAGTAGCGGGTTGTTTGTGTCTATGATTTGTGATCCTTTAGCACCATGATTGTCGCGGGCTTTGAAGTTGTGAGTTTCAAACCTAGTCCAGTCATTTTGGCGATGACCGCCATGTCGATCGCAATATAGATGAAATTGTTGCTTAAAGGTTTCAACATTTGCCTCTCGCTCCTCACCCCATGCGCCCCTTTGGTACGGCAAGCGATTCGAAAACCCATGCGAAAATGAATCACCAATGACGAGGGTCAACTTCAATGCGTCCTCCCTCCATCGATGTGTTCTCGCAAGGATTGAGAAGACAAATTCGTAGGCTTCTGCATCATCTCCACCACCAGGGATTGTTTTCATTTTCTTGAATGCATTCTCTAGTTTCTTTCTCGTCGTAATACCATCAATTTTCTGAAGAATATCCACGCTTTCATAGTCCCCTAAACCAATCACTGTGATTTTCAGATTCGTATAAACGCTGAACAATAGATTTGCCAATTGTTCCAAGTCTTGCTTCATTTTGAAAAGGTGAGGTTCCATCGTTTCGGTCGAGTCCATCACGATAACAAGATCGAATGGTTGGGATGAAGAATTAAGTGTGTCGACAGTGTAATTTCGATTGTTTACTATCTTGTTCTTGTTAATGGAAAAATCGTCAATCCAAACGTCAACTTCTGGGGGCTCAATCAAATGCAGCGCATCGATGGCTTCTCTAGCTGTCTTGAAGCGAAGTTTCAGCAACGGGTGGGTGCAATTTGCAATCCAATCATTCAACCCTTTGTGGAATGAATTCAATTCAGCCCGAGGGTGCAAACCTAAATCCGACGGTACATTTGGAGGATTTTTCATTGTAGCGCAATAATACATGATGGCACCAACTGAGTACACATCAAAGGCTTCTGTAACTGATTGGCGTTCATCGGCGGCTTCTGGTGGGGAAAATCCACCAGATTTGCATTGGAGGTGCTTACTTGTAGGCAAATCAATCAACGCTTCGCCCAATTCCAAACTAATACCAAAATCCAAACTCACTGAACGGTAGTATTCTTCATTGTCCGGATTATACATGATATTTTTCGGTTTTATGTCACGGTGAATGATGTCCATCACGTGTATATCTTCAATGGTGAGCAGGAGATCCGTCGCCATGAGGACAAAATCTGTGAAACCAAACGGTTTCTTTTGGCCTTTCAAAAAATGATGGAGGTCATGTCCTTCGACAAGTTGTAAAATCATAAACGGGTGATCCAATCGAACCCCCGATGAGACCATTCTACAACGTCGGCCTTCTTCGAGTCCCAATTGTAAAAGAATTCGGATTTCATTCTTGATATTGTCTTTTGCAACATGCGTATCACGTGAGATTTTGCATAAATCGGTTGAATTGATTACGGAGTAAATTTCCGCCATGCCCCCAGAATCCTCGACCAATTCACCAAGTTGACGAACCTGTCCATCGTTCGATTCCAGTTGATGACCTGACCACTTTCCATCCATCTGATTCAACCTCGGTTCAAGTCGGGCCCCGGATGCGTGGTTTCGATATGGCGTACGATTGTGGTGGGAACCATCAATTTTCATCTCTCAGGGCTGCCCCTGTACAGCGAAATTGAACTCCGACCCCACACATGCCATCCCGGGGCCCATTGTTGACTCCATCTACAATTTAAAAAGACATTCGCTACAAAATGACGACGTTTATTTGAGCTCAAATGACACCAATAGATTCATATTCTGAATCAAAATGATTCATTTTATGCCCGAAGATAGCAAGAAATTTGACGCACTGCGAAGGTTGCTTTCAGAGGGAAAATCACAGACTGCTGCGGCAAAGGAACTAGATATTTCACGATCATCTGTTATTCGAATGATGAAAATAATCAAGCAGACCACCACAAGTAACAACAAAGAGATTACAGCAATCCACTTATTGAAGCCTGTTGAAAATGCTACCATGCTCCACATAAGCCTTGATGACTTCAAAAGTCAACTCGTACCGTCCAAACCGGTATTCTTTACTAAGATTAAGGCTAGTTATGGAGGAAACAAGAATGTCATAAATTTCATGCAAAACCATGGAGATTACTGGGTAAGCTCTGAATGGAACCATAGGGGTATATGTGAACTTGGTGATAGGCTTGGAACACCTATCACGATTGGCGGATTTAAATATGACCCTTGGATCGATTTGATAATCGATGATACCAACTATTTTTTGTTCGAACTAACAAGTACGGTGGATGCGAACCTCATCATAAGTTACTTTGACAAGGCTGCCCCCCGCATCAGTCGCACAATGGATCTCAGGTGGAACCTTGGTGAAGATTGGGGACAAGTTTTGCGCCATATGCCCGTTAGCGGGAAAAAACAGGTCGATGATTTAACCAAACTAGCAAGTCCTAATACACCCGTTCGGGCGCTTACTCCAATCGTGCGTACGATGATTATGGAGAGTAAAGAACCAGTCCATGACTTGCTTAAACTTTGGATGACAAAACCAGACATAAGTGATTTCCTAAAAGCGGCTTGGACAGTTGAAAATCAAACTCTTCATAGCCAGTATAACGGGAATTATCAGCAAAAAATATGGGATTCTCTAATGACGCGAGACGTGTTTGAACGGTTCCTTGAAGACCAGGGCGGAGTTCCTAAGAAATACGTCAAAAAGATGATAGATTTGGGCCGATATAACCTGAAAGAACTCAAGATTGCAATCGAGGGCGGATTCAAAGATCCAACTGACCTCGAAGCCGCATTGTCTGGTAAATTCATGAACCTCAAAGCACTCACAAAAGCAAGAAGGCTCAAGTGCATGACAAATGATGAGCTCGAAGACGTCGTCAACAACGGTTGGAAAGACGGAGAAGAGATGCGACAAGCACTTAGTCTCGGTTTCGGCTCCGGAGAACAAGAAAAGTACGGGGTCCTAAAGTCACTAAGCCACATCGAATGGTTCAGCAATACTGCGATGTTTAATTGGTCGAAATCTCAGTCAATTGCAGTGTTGAAGAAACTGAGGAAGTTCCCTTCTCCAAGAGCCTATGAAATGGCAGAATTCATTGGTACGATCAACGAACCAATGTATCGAACTGATAAACTTCAAGTCGTATTCAACAAACTTCCTGCTCCTGGTGAAAGTTTTGGAAGCCACCAAGAACAACAGTTTGAACAATTCTTGAGAAATGATTGTTTTACTGGACTGCTTGATGTTGGAAGTGGAGGAATCGTTACAATCCTGAAAAAGAAAACTAAGAAAATTCCAACTGTTCCTGAGCCAAAGAAACGGAAGGAATAAACCCTATTAATTTTCGATATTCATCAGTAAACACGGCAAATTCACCATTTTCTAAGGTTTAATATACCAGTTTGTTAAGCGGTTATCAGAGAAAAGAGGTTCGGCACAGTCCTGCCTGTGATTTTCCCATACCCAAAGAATGAGTACAAACTCGACAAACATCAGCGCAAGCATCGCCCAAGGGATATTTTCCAACCCCTCTCTAGAAGCATGTACACGAGCAATTCCACTTGCTGTGAATTGGCACTTTTGGCCATGGTGTAACTACGGCTGTAAATTCTGCTTTGCACGATTTGAAGATATTCCTCGTGCAGACCGATTGCCCAAAGAAATTGCCGTAACTGTCCCTCAAATGCTCGCAGATGCTGGTGCAGATAAGATCACCTTTGTTGGAGGCGAACCTACGCTTTGTCCATACCTTGAAGATCTATTGTTGGCCTCGAAAAAGGCTGGTTTGACCACGTGTATTGTCTCCAATGCCACAGGTCTCACTGAAGAATTCCTTAATCGCTGCGAACATCTAATTGATTGGGTTGGCCTATCAATTGATGCTTCAAATGATAATCTGCATGTTGAAATCGGGCGCGGGTTGCGTTCAGATCTTAAGCGAGCAAGCAGTCATCATCTCATTGAAGCAAAGGCTGCTTGGGAACGTTGCACAAGTCGAGGGATTCGGATGAAATTGAACACGGTCGTGTGCCGAGCGAACCTTCACGATGATATGTCAGACCTCGTATTGGAACTTCGTCCTGAACGATGGAAGATTTTCGAGGTCCTCCCTGTCAAGGGCCAAAATGACGGGGATATCGAGCCGCTGCTTCTCGAAGAAGGTGAATTCCAAACATGGGTCCAACGCCACGAACATGTTGCTGACGAAGGTATTCAATTCGTTCCTGAATCAAACGACTTGATGCGGGGATCATACGCCATGATGGATGCATTGGGGCGTTTCTACTCAAATGTTGATGGGGGGCATTCATATGGCCCTTCAATTCTTGATGTTGGGGTGTTGCAAGCATGGGGGCAGAATCGTTTTCTTGAAGACCGATTTCACAACCGAGGTGGGGTTTACGAATGGAGCACTAAGAATGGACAGTTGCCCATGGACATATTGGAACGAGTGATTCAATGATGAGTAAATCTGTTGTCGCTTTGTCAGGACCTAGGGCCTGCGGAAAGAGTTCGATAGCTAAGATTCTTCAAGATGAATATGGTTTTGAACGAGTTGCATTTTCTGATTGCCTAAGAGAAATAGCGGCGCTTTCAGGAGCGAGTTTTGTCAACGACAGAGAATTTCTGGCTCAACTTGGTGATATTTTGAGAGGTTACGATGAAGACTTTATTGTAAATGCGATGAAGAAGAAACTCGAAATTACTGAAAAGAGGGTTGTCATTGAGGATGTTCGATTTCCAAAAGAGGTAGAATTTTGTTTGGCTCGTGAAGTGAAAATGGTGTCCATTGAAGTTGAACACTTTGAGCAAATTCAAAGAATCATAAACAGAGAAAAGTGCAGCCACAAAGAGGCGTTAAACTTAATCGAACATAAAGATAATTTCCTTCTTAAGAGTGGTGTTTCGTGGGACCTTGTTGTTCAAAGCGAAGGTGAATTCTCCAGAATTGCGAAGAGGATCGTGGCTTTGTTAGAGAATCAGCACGACCTAGACGATGGTCAAAACTGGTCTCCGCTCCCATGAGAGAGGATAAGACTGGAAGCGCTCAACCTCTCGATAGAGCGTGGACTATCCGAACTGATGGAATTAGAGTCCCCGCTCCCATGAGAGAGGAAGCAAATGAAAACGAATAACCTCTCGATTTAGCGGGGAGTACGATAAAATCTGATGCTATCGAAGTGGTCCCCGCTCCCATGAGAGAGGAAACAACAAGAAACGCTCAACCTCTCGATTTAGCGGGGACAATCCGATGCTCTGCAAATTGAGTCCCCGCTCCCAGACTTGAACTGGAGTGTGGGGGAGGGTCGCCTG
>Ga0206125_10003304_pt1 | contig 15622 bp, 10 predicted proteins | sample Helgoland_Spring_4_FD_148598 | JGI IMG/M metagenome (GOLD analysis project Ga0206125, IMG submission 148598) | Pelagic subsurface seawater microbial communities from Kabeltonne, Helgoland, North Sea - Helgoland_Spring_Bloom_20160331_1 | ecosystem: Environmental > Aquatic > Marine > Epipelagic ... | reverse complement strand
CTATTCCTGGCACTGTAGACAATTCAGACTCTGCACGCACCTTAATGTCACAAGTAGCTAAACACAAAAACATTGGCACTGATTCTGCAATCTTTAATGCTGGAATAAACCAGTTTCGTGACAACATGCACACCTTACTCCAGCGTTATGGTCGGGCTAACATTCCCGTATTAATTGCGACTATCGCCAGTAATGAACAAGACCATCCACCATTTGCAAGTCATCCGATCCCAGTCGATTTACTGCGCCAATTACAACAATTACCTAAGTTAACAAAGCCTAATCAAGTCACCACAGATTTAACCTCGCTAATAAATGCGGCCGGTGCGTTAGCCCAACCTAGTGCTGAGTTGCATTTTAAGTTAGGCCAGTACTGTGTGGTTCGCCAACTCAATGCATGTGCACAAGCCCAATTTGCCTTAGCAACCGAACATGATCTATTACGGTTTCGCGCACCAGCGGCTATCAATGAAGTGATACGTGAGCTTGCCCGGGAGTTTTCACATGTGTCACTGGTTGATGCGCAAGCGGCATTACGCCAACGCAGTCAACAGAATCTGATTGGCCGGAATGTCATGCTGGAGCATTTACACCCGAACGTCAGTGGCTATTTTGTGATTGCTAATGCATTTTATGAACGTTTATGGCAGCTCGAACTATTAGCCGACAAAAACCAACGGCAATACTATGTTGATGCAAACACAGCTTGGCAACGTCGGCCAATATTACCAAGTGAGGAATACAAGGGATTTGCTGATGTATTAACGTTAATGGCTGATTATCCATTTACGGATTCGCCACAACCGATAAATTTACCCACCCCACATAATTGGGAAACCGCATTAGGTAAAGCTGCTCATCTTAAACAAGTGAGTTGGCTGGATATGATGCAGACTGCGTTAACTCGATACAAAGAAAACAAAGATATCGAGATGGTCATTAAGACAACGCTGATCCTTGCTGATGCCCTACCCCATGATGGATACATGAATTTGCAAGCCGCTCGAGTATTGGATAAACGCCAACGTAATATTGAAGCTTTATATTATTATCTTCGGGCCCAACGTGCCGGTGGGATGAACCTAGAATCACATATAGCACGGTTACAAAAGACTCGTTAACTGGCATAGCTTTTAGGTAGGTGTTTTCGGTAAATTAGTCTTGTTAAGCGATTTTTGGCTATCCACCTGAATTTGTGCGAACGACCAGTTTTTTTCGTGTCACCTTGGTTCATTCAGTCATTAATAAAAATTTAGAAAGCCAAAATTAAGATTGAAGATTATAAAATGATTACAAAGATGCGCTTAACTGTAATATGAAATACCCTATTTGTGGTAGAGCCCGATATCTAATGTTATTGCATAGCATGGCGAATTAATGGATTATACGCATACGGTATAACTGAGAATACGGTTAAGTGATAAATAAGATAAGAGTCTTAGTGCTTGATGACAACGAGGTATTGGCCAAAAAATTTTCTGGTGTCGTTACTCAATGGGAAGATGCGGTTCTTGTCGGTTGTTTTTTTACACTCAAAGACGCTTTGGACTTTATCAAGGCAAATGATATTGACTTACTCATTACTGACATCAATCTGCCAGATGGTTCTGGTATTTCGGCCATAGAGACGATGACCTTGCTGCATCCGCAAGGACAGTCCATCGTGATTTCAGTCTTAAGTGAGAAAAACGTCGTGGTGGCTGCCATAAAAGCTGGAGCGGTGGGATATTTGTCGAAAGATGACAAAAGCATGAATGTCCTCGCGTCGCTGAAGTCTGTAATGGCAGGGAACTCTCCAATTTCGGTTAATATAGCCCGTCACATTATCTCTATGCTCAAACCCAATAATGCTGCAGTTGAGGCTCATAAAAATTCAGATATTTCACTTACCGCAAGGCAAACCGATGTGCTTTTTGCTATATCTAAAGGCTACACTTACCGTGAAATCGCTAAACTATATGGGATCTCTGAGCAAACTGTTCCAGTTCATGTGCGCAACATCTACCGCAAGTTACAGGTTAAAAACCGTTCTGAGGCAACTTATGAAGCATCGCGACTAGGTCTTATTGGTTTATGAGGTTCATAACAGGACACGCTTGGGGAATACTGGCAGTCTTAATTATTCTGTTGGCTGTTGACCAATTATTCACGGTACAGCAAACTGAAATACTCCCTAAATATGAACTGGCTTTAGTCGTAAGTAGTGAAAATGTATCTCAACTACCATTTAAATGGAGAACTGACAGGGATAAACTTAGCACACGAAAATTTGTTTTTAGCGTGCAGCAAGCATCCTTATCCATCGGTCAAAATGCCTTATACATCCCTTACTATGAACACGCTCTTGAACTGTCTATTAACGGCAAGAGCTTAGATTTATTCGGAGCTCTACCTGGTTTGCATGGCTCCCTTGATCGCCCTTCAGGTTATATCATATTGGACAGAAACTGGTTTGATCAAGAGCAAAACAGGCTTGAAATTCAGGTACAAACCGGCGGTTTTGTTTTTGCTAGCTTATCCAAAGTCTATTTGGGTCCAGCAGACGAACTAGCAAAAGCCTATCACGGACAACAATTCTTTAACAAAGACATAAAAATTCTTTTGTTTGGAATGCAATTTATTATGTTTCTTTTTTGTGCATTGAGCTTTTACTGTCGTCCTCAAGAGCAAAGTTCCGCTTGGTTAGCCTCATTCTGTTTAATTTCATGTATTATTGGTTCGGGCGTTTTTATTCCTCGAATACCTTCATTATCTTACGTTTTACCTTATCTATTTCTGCTTACCCCAATCATCGGTCTTAGCATTTTTGCATTTCGAAATTCTATTTTAAAGCAAAACATGCCGCACTGGACTGGCGTTTTTATTATTTGTTATTTTCTTATAATTAGCTTCAGCATTTTATTCGTTAAAGTCCCAACCAATGTGTTGGTACTTTTTGTCGCGTTGCCTCTTACGATTGCGTTTATACTTTGTGTTGTGTTGTTATACTTGCGTGATTTATGGCGTGCAGATAATCCATATGATGCACTTATGTTTGCCAGCTGTGTGCTGATCATTCTTGCCTCTTCGCACGATGTGACAGCGAGGGTATCGAGCTACAGTTCGGATTTAGTTTTTGCCCCAGCAGGACGTTTATTGTTGTTGGTGAGTTTGACCTTCTTGTTAGTGAGGAAGCAAACAAACACAGCCAACACCTTGGACAACGCATCGCGAGAAGCCTATCTCAAGTTGACTATGCGAGAACAAGAACTTGGTCGATTGTTCGAAGTGCAGCGTTTACAATCATTGAAAATAGCGAGCGAGCAAGAACGTAAACGTATTACTGAGGACCTACATGACGGCGTAGCTGGGCATTTAACCACAATTTTGGCGCTGATTGAGATGGGAGATGCTGACAATGACAATTTGAGTAGCATCGCGAGTAGTGCTCTTACCGATCTGCATATGGTGATTGAGACACTCTCATTGCCTGACGGCGAGCTGCGAAGTGCGCTCGCAGCTTTCCGAGAACGCTGTGTTGCGCCGCTGCACTATTTAGGTGTTGAGATAGAGTGGGATTTTATTGACTTACCTGAGATTGAGTATCTAGTTTCTGAACAGGTGCTTTCAATCCTGCGCTTCATTCAGGAGGCCTTAACCAACTCGTTGAGGCACGGTAAGGCCAAAAAAATTGAAATACATGCTAGCGTTACCGCCTCCAATATGGCCAAAATAAGTGTCATCAACAGTGGCGGTGAGGCCTTGGGTTGCTACAAAGAAGGACATGGTATTCGGAATATGCGTAAACGTGCAGAAAGTCTTCAAGGACATTTCAATATCGATGTTTTGAGCGACGGCGCTGTGGTTGAACTATTGTTTCCAGTATCTAACGAAAACGCTACTGTAATAGCCTAATCCTTTTGGACACCTCGCCAGTTTCGGTTATATTACCTCTAACTAGGTGTCTATGATAATTAGACCACCACAATACCTTTTAGAATATGTCACAAATCATTACTCTCGGAAATACCTAAAATCGGGTATATTCAATTTTTAGAATTGAGCTTAATCTTCTAACCTGAAATTGCTCGTGTAATCATGGTGCACTGCTAGATTTAGAGCTATCACTGGATACTTGACTTCACTTTCAAAGATCTAGTTGTATTTATAAAGTAACTAATTTGTTGTAATTATACCTTTCTTACCCTTATGTTAATGGGACAGATTTGTCGTGATTTAATTATATAAAAGTTTAAAGGAAGTCATAAAATGCTCGGAAAATACAAACTTTTCCTCACTGTAGGATTAGTGATGTTACTAGTCGCTTGTGGTCATGATGATAACAAAAATACCAATACTATTTTTGCTATCTCAAACGTCAACATTGATACTGAATTAAAAACAGGAAACCCTGCCACACTGTCCTTTTCTCTGAATTCGAATAACCAGCTAAAAGATACCGCTTTAAGCGTGTTTATGACCTCTATCGAGGATGATACCCAACAATTTAACGTTCAAGCAACTAAAGTTAGTGAAGATTCTAACCAGGCCTTAGTAACCATCACCTTTTCTGTTCCAGACAACGTTCCTAGCGGTGATTACAAAATCAGCATTAATATCACTAATAGCAGCGCTTTGCCGCTTGCTCTAACGATTAACGAGACCTTAGAACTTGCCCGGGTTAAGGTTATGATGCCTAGCAGGCCTGAGTTAAACGTTGAAAAGGCCGTATTAACCAACAACTCATTTCGTTTGCCTAAAACAAAACCTAATGACAGCAGCATGGAGCTAAAAAGCGAAGGCGACTTTACGCTTCAAGTCGCCTTGCAATCTAAATATGGGCCATTGAGCGATGACATCGAATTAAGCTTCAATCTCGAATTGACAGGTTTAGGCCTATTTCCCCTAGATACCACTTCGCATATATTAGTCTCTGAGCCTGATAGCACTACTCAACATCGTGATGTAAATAAAAATGGGAAAGTGGTTAAACGTATCAAAGGGCCAAGCAGGTTGATAAAACCCATTTGTAAAAATAGTAACAATACCGAACTATGCCGTGTAATTGGTAAAAATGGAAGCCGGCAACTTAGTATTGATTTGCATGTTAATCAAGACACCTATGCCGCCCTTGTAGAAAATGCGAATGATACCTTTGGATTCGTGGTTATCGACATCAATACCACAGCTGATTTAACACAATCACAATACCGCTTACCTATCGTTTATTTACACCAATCCACAGTTATACAAAAAAGTCAGCGCAGCACAACTAACAGCACTGTATCAGCAAGCAGCACTGTATCAGCAAGCAGCACCAATAATGTCAACATACAAGAAACGGTTAGCGCAGGTGATAAAGATTACCTACATCACACAACAACAGGCCAAGCGAATACTTTTCAAGATAGTGCGGGCCATGCTAATTCAACTCAATCTAAAGATATTTCCGTCATCATCAACGGGCAGAACTACGAAATGGCAACGATGGAGACCTCCATTACTACCGGCACCAACGATGATATTAACAATACCTCGCTGGGTATTACCTTAAACGCAATGGGCGGTGCCGTTTTTGATTTTGTTGACACTATTGTGAATAACCAGGCGAAGAGCGCAAGCTACAGTATAAGCAATCAACAGCCTGTCGCTGTTGCTAAAAGTTCCAGTTCAGTTACCACCTATAACCCACAGGATGAGATGGTATGGATCCGCTGTGCCAATCAACATGAAAAATGCAATATTGATACGAAAAACTTACCCGGTTCTACCCAGGTACGATACGGTGACCCGGTTTCGAATCGCTGGAACTACAGACCAGTTACCTACTATAACGTTTGTAATGATGATCACTTTGGTGACCCAGCTAAAGGCGTGGTAAAAGTCTGTGATTATTTGATACAACCCTCATATGCGCCTGTATGGAAACGCTGCGCAACCGAAAATGGGACCTGTGTCATTAATAAAACTTCTACCGTTAGATTCGGTCGCGATGAGCGTTGGGTTAGCAATGAATTTGACCATGACTTTGTCTGTGATGTAGCAACGCAAGGTGACGACCCTTTCAGAGGTCAGCCAAAAGTATGTGAAATTATGGTGGATGCCGGTGCACCGCCGTTAGATTACGAGTATGAGTATTGCGCAGAGGAAAACCAAACCTGCAGTTTTGATGGCTCGGCTGTGGTTCGATTTGTTGCTATAGATGCGCCAACCGGTGCGGTATATACTATTTATGCCAGCAAGCGAGGACCGACTCCCTGTACTAATGATAATAATGCGTTTAGTGATCCTTACCTAGGCTATGTAAAATATTGCGAATACCTCAAATACATCGACCCCAACACCCGGTATGACCAAACCGACCTAGCTTGGTCAAGTAAAAACGTAGACCAAACGGGTAATTTTGCTAACTCCCAAGTGAGTGATCCAAGTGAGGTACTAGGCGAAGAGCAAGTGTTGGTAGAAGTCGAATATTCTAAAGACAAAGATATGCGCCTATATTGGGGGTATGTTTTTAACGCCTCAATAACCGTGCATGGCGAAGTTGGCTTAAAGCTTAACGGCTATTTAGATAACTCACAAAAAAGCTTTTCTTTGGTGGGTGGCCCCTACGTCAGTGTCGACTCAGAAGCATCCGGTAGTGTTAGCGATCTATTGGGACTGACAGAGGTGGGAATTAAGGCCCCCATTCAGTTACTCGATCTCTATTCTCCCTTTACGGTTACCTTTACCGTTAGACCGCAAGTATTATCGGCAGAAATTAGCCTAGATTATTTTTTGGATCTAATTTATGGCGAAGTCGAAGTTTATTATAAATATTCATTCAAAGATCCGATCACCGGACTTGGTGTTACCGATAACGACAGTGTCACCATTTATAGTTGGAATCCACTCTATCAAACCACAGGTAACCTTTTTCAAGGCTTAAAAACTTGGGATATTTCTCCTGTTACTAATTATATTGTGCCAGCCGTTAAGGACGCATTTTATAAGGCCAGGATTGGATTTGAAGCAACAAAAGATGCACGAGAATACGTGCTGGAAATTCGTGGCACATTAACCAACAATGAAATATGGGATGCAGCCAATCCTAATGAATACGTTACCGTTGATATTGTTTGTGCCGATGAAATTATACAATCCACCGAGTTTACCGGAAACATAGATGAAGTCATTCCACTTCTTGAATGTGCTGAAGTTGATATATCAGGTATTCGGGCAGCGGCCTGGGACAAGGGCAGCCAACTCACCTTTGGTGTAAGAGAAAAGTAAGATCATTTATCAACGTTCGCACAGCCACCCAAGCATACCACAGTGGTGGCTGAATTTAGTCCCGAGGAATTAACCCCCAATGATGCAAAATAAAGCGTTATATGCAGTAGTGTTCAGTCTTTTGTTTGGCCTAGGAGTGGTCGTGTTCAAGGCCACTAATAATGAATACAGTGAAGCGCCAAAGCCTGCCAGTATGCAGACACCTTTCGCTTACAGTGTAGCACTCAAGCGTGCCGGTTATATCAATAAAAATGTGCTCCAAACGGACTCAAAAGACACCGGCAAACTAGAGGTTGCCAGCCATCTCACCGGCACCCTTAACCTAAAGGTAATAGAAGAAAACAACGATGGCCGTTTATTATTCGGCCAATTTAGTCAACTGCATCACCAGCCTAATAAAGCGCTTGAAGCTTTATTCTCACAACCGTTTGCTTTTTATATCAAAAATAATGGCGCAATTGAGCTCTATGAAAAAAATATTAGCTACGCGGCTGATACTAAAAATATGTTGTTGCAGGTTTTACATTATTTCCAAGTTATCACTGAAAGTCCATCATTAGGGGAATCATCCCAGCAATGGCAAACCAAAGAGACCGACTTAATTGGAGACTATATAGCCGACTATAGCGTGGTGAAAAATGCCAAACCACACACCCTAAAAAAACAAAAAAGCAATTATTCGCATATCAATGCCTTACCGGCAGTGTTCAGCGCCAATAGCCTACAAGCCGATATTATGCAGCACAACTCAAGTTTTATTATCGATAATGCTGCGCCACTCCCCATTAATGTAATAGCTTCGGAGCAAATAGAGCTAAGACGCGCAAGTGAATTTGTTTCTGATGTCGCGGTGACCTTTACCGCTCAGATAACATCCATAGGTAAAGATATTCGCTTTCCACAATCTTTGGCCGAATTAGAACAGCAATTATTGTTGAGTACGACTGAAAACCCTATTAATTTGTATGCTATCAGCCCGGATTTATCCGCACTAAGTGAGGGTAAAAACCCCGATGAACTGCTGTCATTGTTTCTTGAAACATACGCGTTATCCCCCTCCAAAGCGCGCCAGTTAGTTATCAATTATTTACGTCAGCATCCTGAGAAATCAAAAGCGTTTGTCGATACCCTTTATGAGCAGCGCAAACAACTCACTGACGAAGAAGAAGTTAGACTCTGGGCTCTGCTCGCTAAAGCCGGCCACAAAGAAGCTCAGCAAGCCTACATATATGCCCTAAGCAACCCTGATTTTGAACAAGTTGTACAATATCGTGCTATTTCGCATGTTCGTTTCTTTAAGCAGCCCAGTGCAGAGTTTGTTGAAGGCTTATGGCAAGTGCAAGCCAATCTCTCTAATGCTACAAGCGGCAACTACCGAGATAATAAAACACTGTCAAGCGCGGCGCTGCTTGCTCTTGGCACATTAACAACCAGCGATAGCATTGACACCGAGGTTAAAAATACGATTTTAGCAACCCTAGACGATAGGCTTTCAAGTGAAACTGATACGATGGAAGTCAGTGCATTAATCACAGCCGCAGGCAATACCAAAAATCCCGAGCTACTCGATAGCATCACGCCTTACCTTCAAGATGAAAATTCGCAGTTAAAAGAAAAAGCTTTTATTGCCATTGCGCGTATCCCTGGAGACAAGAGTCAAACGCACCTTATACAAGCTTATGAAACTTTGCACTCGAGCGAACAAAAGTTGCAATTTGTGGCGCTTGACAGTTTAAATAAAATGCCAATGACAAAAGAATCTTTGTCTTGGGTGTCAGATAAAGCTTTAGAGCTTAATAATCCAACAGAAAGCGTGGGTCTGATTCGTATATTGGGCAACCACCGTGATACATCTCCCACCGCCGAATTAACATTTAGAAATATCTTGGCGCAGGATCCCTCTATTAATATAAAATCAGAAATATATCGTTTTATTAGCCCTTCAGAAAATCACAGTTTGTCAGATCAGGATTGAGTGTAAACGGTTAAATTTTGCCTAGTTTTATGACTAAACCCAGTCGTTGGCATCCACTCCGTTTTTAAACTTCTAAAAAACTGTTCCATAGGACTGTTGTCCTAGCAATTTGCCCGACGAGTCATACTTTGTGTTAGGCGAAATAGGCAGCCGTATTTTGTCCTTATTGTTTAACTTTTTATCTGTTTTAGCTACGTTTGTACTACAATGTATAACAATAGAAACTATTTGGAGACTGCAAATGCCATTCTCGAACTTTCACAAGGAAAAGGACATAAAGCTGAAAATACCCAATGGTGTTTCTTTATATTGATAAAGCTGCCTTATTTTTTCTTTTTTGAAGATGAGACAGCTATGAATATAATGATAAATACAACTACTACTCCACCTACTGCTGCCCAAGTCATAACGATTCCTTTTAATTTAAAAATAAGACTTATAAAAACTTAAACTACCACTTAAGCATATAAATGTCACTATGTTCAATGAAGCACCTAACGCCCTAATCAGCGGCGAAAAACGATCTTGTTTTTGTCCGTCTTCAACTTTTTGTTATCCTTTAACTTGACTTATCTACCACGAATACCATAACTAGGTATATATTGGTACAAAAGGTGACGTTATGGCTAAAGATACAAGTATAACTCTGGGCGACCATTTCGATGACTAGCAAACAAACCATCTTTAGGTTAGCCTTGCGAAGGAATTGCAAAAGATTACTTCAGATATCCTCAAGATAGCCGTGTAATATTCTTCAATAAACTCAATTCTAATAATATTCTAATTGTCAGAATTCTACATAAAAGGATGGACTACACGTCTAACCTGAATGGATGACGCCTGATTATGGCGTGTCGGTTGCGAATGCAAGCGGCATGACATGGGCTGGACATTTCTGTTTAATCATTTGTTAGCGATCCGATCCTCAAGACTTCCAACTACATATTTGTGTAAGATACTTGAAACTAAGGTTTGATAAGGAAGGCCTTCTTTTGCCGCGCGTCGTTGAAGCGCAAGAAGATCACGACTAGATATACGTATATTGATTCGTTTATCTTTCTTAAGAGTATCTTCCGCGGCAGATTGAACGGTTTGTTTAAGAACGGGAGTCATAACTGATTTGTATTCACCAGCCTCGAAATCGTCTAATATTTCCTGCTCTTCTGGATTCAATTTAACTTCTCGCATTATTTGTCTCCTAAATAGTTTTTTGTCGCTTTTCGACTCGGAATTATAGTCTTAAGAAAAATCTCTTCGTCAGTTTCGACAAAAGGTATTAAGTATGCGTAATTATCAATCTCTAAAACAAACACCTTTTGATTTGGATATTTTTCTTTATTCGAATGTTCAATAATATCAAGAAACTCACCCTGCTGAATGAATACGACAACATCCTCGAATGAGACACCGCGCTCTTCAAGCAGAAGTTGATTTTTTTCAGAATTCCAGTTTATCAATTTCATACTTTATGAGCTTAGCACCATGTGTGCCGAATGTCATCATGAACTTAATATGGATAGCTAACACCTAGCTCACATGCAACCTTTGCGGAGAAAATTTTGTGTATAATGAAGCTACGCGACATACACAAAATGAGCGTAGCAAAGGTTGTCAGCGTGCAGCTAATTGTTAGATTCTTCATCTTGCTGAGGCTCGGTTACAAGTTTATTAAGTTTATTAAGTTTATAGCTAGCCTCATCATTGAGAGTTACGCACTCGAGAACTTTTTGGTGTAAATTAGCGTACATTTGTTTAGCCTGCCAGTCGGATATACTTTGATTTCCCTTCTGCTCTTCGATGTACTTAATAGCATTTGAAATTGATGGGTCGACTTCCTTTCTCCGGAGGTAATTAGGTAGGTTCATAGATACAACACCTAACCCAATGAGGTGACACATTTTGACAGCCCCAAAATTTAAAGCCTCTACGCCCTTTATAAGTGGAGAGAATAATCCAAGGATTCCATCCAGAATTACCCCTATTAATACACCAATACTTGTTCCACGCGGATTAGCAACAAAAAGAATGTTAATGGATTTTCGTATGAACTCAGTCATTTTTTCTTCATTCATCCCACAACCCCACCCACAATGCCGGAGCTTTGCCTCTCTGTTTCCGCTTCAGGGATTGGTATGACTCTCTTTAGCCCTCCAGAATCATTGAAATCATCTTTATTTGCATGGCTAACTATAAAATTAATTATTTCCTTCGCTTCGAATTCATTTTTCCCGTACCAGCCTTTTCTAACCCTATGGTCGATTAGCTTCTGATCCAAATGAATTGCCAAAATCATCACTGAAATCAAAATAAACAAAATGTAGCTAAAGCTAACAACCGAGAGTGCGGAAAGGACAAAATTTAGCACAAAGCAAATAATTAAAACAATCTGTGATTTCATGGACTTTTTTAATTTTTCTTGCAGCATTACGCCAACAATAGTTTTTGATTTTTTTTGCTCATTAGAGGAGTCGTTCAAGTCTTCATGGATTTTTGAAATTGCTGATAAGAGGCTGGAATTTAAGTAAATAAGAATCTTTTTATTGTGTTTAGCAAAAGGGATTGTGTCATCCAAAACGATTTCAATTACCTTAAGGTAAGCTTCGGCACGTTTGGGAAGCTGATTTGAACTGTCGCTAAAGTATTTTAGGGCTGACCTAAGGTCTTCGTTTCCTAGAATATCCTTTGCTTTCGAAAGTGCCACTCCGGCTATAACCGAAACGCCTACACCAATCGCTATACTTTCTATGATGTTCATATTATTCCTCGGTTGATATATAACAACTTATTACGAAGACCCCATAGTAACTACAATATAGTTTCATTTCGCAAAGCCCTCATACTTATCTAATTATAATACCTTACTATTTTTTCGATGAAAATTTCTACAATTTTTTATGTATTTACTATGGATGCACAGTAAGCGCGTACCACATTGGACGAGAAGTACATTAAAAACAATAACGTAACGCAATATCACGATTAAATAAATGTTGTTACTATGACAATCCTACAGACGATAGCCAGTTGAAAGATCCGCTAGCCTACTATGATAGTTATGCTATATTAATGCATCTGTCATATAAGGATATGTAAAATGAAAGCAATGGCTGCTGTTATTTGTGTTTGTTTCTCCTGCTTTTTTAGCACCTCTGTTATTGCCAATACCTTAAGTATCAATGTGCATTCTCCGGATCAAACTGGACTGTATATTATTGGGCAAACGCCACCGTTGAGTATGGATACCCCCATAGAATTAATCCGCCAAGGTGATCATTACCAACTTTCGTTATGGCTGCCAGCGACGCAAGCAGGGCAAACCATTCGCTATCAATTGGTCACACTCGCACCCGCTGAGCAGCTGGGTCAAGCTGATGTAGTAGAACTTGAGCCGATCCAAGGATTTCGTCAAACTAAACTCACTAGTGCCCATACCCAAGCAAAACATACCTTTGGCGTCCCTGACACGATTAACTTTAGTGATATTGACTCTTATACGCCTGCCCAACTTCAAGCTGATTTAGCAATTGCACGTATAGCGATGACTCAAGTGCATGCAGGTGCTGATCGGTATTTAGATGAAACCCAACTCAATCAAATATTTTCTCAAACCAAACAAGACTTTGCCCAAGCATTATCTGTCAAAGACGCGTATTTAAGTTTTAGTAAACTCGCTGCGAGTTTACACTGCGGTCATACTCACACTGGCATTTATAATCAGAGTGCGTTCATCGATCAACTGACATTAGCACCAGCAAATAAGCTGCCATTGTTATTTCAAAATCTTGCTGGCCGCTGGTACATAAGCCATAACTTATCCGATAAATCGATTATTCGACCCGGTACAGAAATCATCGCAATTAACAATATAGAAGTTGCTACGATTAACCAACAGCTTGCCCCCTATCTCAGCGTTGATGGCGATAATGCCGCGCGACTTTCATATCTAACACAGTTATTACCTACTACAAGTTATCAACTATTTGATGCTTATTTCCCTTTATTGTTTGGCCAAAATCAAGATGAAACTACCTATAAATTAACCTTGCGCTTACCTAATACAGGTAGACAGTTAATTGTTGATGTGTCCGGTAGTACCTTAAAACAACGCCAAGTAGCTCTCTATCAACAGCTCCCTGACTTAGCAAATATCCGCAATAGCTTGCAATATAGCACCGTTAACAATAATCAAATTGGCTATCTTAAAATCGGTACTTTTGCGACATATAATATAGATTTTGATTGGCCGGCGTTTTATACCCAAGCATTTACATTGTTTAACGATGCTGCAGTGCAAGATCTCATTATTGACATACGCGGCAATGGGGGTGGTTTAGATTTACCAATGTTACAGTTAGGTGAGTATTTATCAGCGACGGTGAATCAATCGTTACCATTTACTCCACAACGACCGTTCCCTTTGGTTCCACAGTCAATTAAGCCATATTTAAACACTTGGGATCAACGTTTATATACTCAAACGAGCATGCCAATGCCTAACTTAACGCCAGTAGAAAAACCATTTACAGGCAAAGTTTGGCTGTTAGTCGATGGCGCCAATGCGTCGGCAACATTTATGTTAGCTAAACAATATCAAGACCAAGGTTTAGCCACGATAGTCGGCCAGCCTACAGGCGGTAATTTGCGCGGTATTAATGGTGGGGGTATATTCTTCTTAACTTTACCCAATACGCAAATCGAAATCGATATTCCGATTTTTAAATACTTACCTAGTGGAATATCATCGAGTGAATTAAGCTCAATCCCTAATCAAGGAGTCATTCCTGATATGCTAATTGACGTCCAAGTGACAGATATTCAACAACAAACTGATGGTGTCCTCGATACTTTGATCCATACCATCACACAGGCTAACGCTAATTAACAGCCAGTCGCAACCAACGATGTGATCGGTAATTGCCCGATTGCTGGAGCCTATCGATAACGGATATTGGCATAAAAAAACCGCTCATATGCATAGAGCATAGAGCGGTTTGACTTTTATAAAGAGATTAACCGATTAGATAGTTAATCTCATTGCACACACAATTTAGTTTTGCGTCACTGTCACCGTCGGTGATAGTGGGTTTGGACCACGTACCGTAAAGGTATATGAACCTGTCGCAGGTGCATCTAACACTAAGTTATCATTGCTACCTTGAAGCATCATTAATGGTGCTCCTAACGTCACGGCTTTGTTATCGCCATCAACTGCACCAATATTAATATTAGCCCAGTCTGCATCAGCAACCTTAAATTCAACGCTACCAGCAGAAACATCTAACGTTAGACTATACTCACCTTGACTATAGATAAACTGATTATCTGTACCCCAACCATTCATGCCACCACGTAAATATACTGGAGTAGCACCAAAGAACTGAGATTTGAAAACAGCAATCGTATTAGTCATACCAGAAGTATCAAAGATAAACGCATACTCTTCGGCGTCAGTTATTGCTAGACGGAAGTTATCGCCACCACCGGTGCTAGTGTCAAACACATCACCCGGTACCATGTTACGAGCTTCATCAGTATTTTCCGGCGCACCAAAATCTACCGTTGACCAATCTTCTGAAGCAACTTTGAACTCATAATCCCCTGCTGCAACATCGATATAAGCCGTAAAGACTTTATCGCCGACATAAGTCATTGCGTTTGCAGTGCCCCAGTCGTTCATGCCACCACGTAAGTAGACTTGAGTACCAAAGAATGGGTTATCTTTGCTAATTAATAGCGTTTGATTATCCATATCTGCAGCGTCGAAAATGAACTCATAAAGTGCTGTATCCGCTGGCGTGAATTGTAGATTTTCACCGCCATCCAAGCTGTAAGTAACGGCTTCAGTTACTGCAGTTTGACCGGCTTGACCACCTAGATTAGGATTATCCCAATCGGCATTAGCGACTTTAAAGTTATATTCAGTACCCGCTTCTAACGTATAAGTCGCACGGTAGATACCGTCACCTTCATAGTTAAATTCAGTGGCTGTGCCCCAGTCATTCATGCTTCCGCGTAGATAAACAGCAGTTGAACCGTAAGGAACAACATCCGGCGCACCCGCTGTAGCGAACGCAGAGATCCCCATACCTTGCTCAGTACCTTGTGCTTTAACAAACACTGCTATCGTTTGCGCTGGCACTGTGAATAAACCATTACCTGGATTATCAACATCACCTTCAGCAAAACTTGCACCGCGAACCACACTATCAATTGAAGAAGCTTGAGTGGCATGTAATGCAAAACCCGTCGCCGTATTAACACTAACAGACTGCTCATCGTAACTTGCGTTAACGATAACCATTAATGCGTCGTTCATTGGATCGATATCAGTCATTCCAGCACTGTCATCAATACTCATTGCTATGACGCCAGGCGCTTGGCTGCGGCCAATATTGT
>Ga0206125_10003301_pt1 | contig 15634 bp, 15 predicted proteins | sample Helgoland_Spring_4_FD_148598 | JGI IMG/M metagenome (GOLD analysis project Ga0206125, IMG submission 148598) | Pelagic subsurface seawater microbial communities from Kabeltonne, Helgoland, North Sea - Helgoland_Spring_Bloom_20160331_1 | ecosystem: Environmental > Aquatic > Marine > Epipelagic ... | reverse complement strand
CCTTCTCGATGAAAACTTCATCCTGCCTGGTGAATCCACGTGCCTGCAACGAGACCGAATTGAACTACCTGCCGACGACACAGAAAAAGAAGGTTGCCGTCGTGGGTGCAGGAGCTGCCGGGATGCAGGCTTCTATCGTCCTCGACGAGCGCGGCCATGAGGTTACCCTGTTCGAAGCCTCCGACAAGATAGGCGGGCAACTGAATATGGCGGCTGTAGTCCCTGGAAAGGAAGAGTTCCACGGCATGCTGGCGTACTTTGCGCGTATGATTGAGATATCGGGGGTTACAGTCCGCCTGAACACGCGGGCCAGCGCCGAAGATCTCGAAGGCTTTGACGAAGTGATCGTTGCCACAGGGGTCACGCCGCGTGACACAGAGATCGAAGGGCAGGATCACCCCAAAGTGCTCACCTACATCGACGTTCTGGCCGGAAAGGCCAAAGTTGGTGAGAAAGTTGCCGTCATTGGTGCGGGCGGCATCGGGTTCGATGTTACCGAATACTTGGTACAGGAACACCCTTCGCCAACCGTCAACATCGAAGAATGGCTCGAAGAATGGGGCGTAGTTGACCCGGAACAGGTCGCAGGCGGCCTGTCGCCGCAAGGTCCACAGCCTTCTGCCCCTGCTCGGCAGGTCACATTGCTACAGCGTAAGACCAGCAAGCATGGTGCTGGACTGGGCAAAACCACGGGCTGGATCCACCGGGCTTCCCTGCGCATGAAGGACGTGAACTTCATCGGTGGCGTCAACTATGAGCGCATCAGTGATGAAGGTTTGATGATCTCTGAAGGTGAAGCGCGTGAGAATCCGCGGTGGCTGGATGTCGATAACATTATCCTGTGTGCCGGTCAGGAATCCCTGCGTGACCTCGCAGCACCGCTTGAGGCCAAAGGCGTCACCGTGCACATCGTCGGCGGCGCCGACAAAGCCGCGGAACTTGACGCCAAGCGCGCCATCAATAAGGCCGCACGCCTGGCGGCGGTGATCTAGCTGCCTGGCCGCCAAAATGGCCTAAACGACCAGACTATTCCGGTTCGCCCGTGGCTTGCTCCAGCACGTCACGGGCACGGGCCAGTGCGCCTTGAACCAGCGCAACTTCACCCGGTGACGCGAGCTGCTGGGCCTGGCTCGGCGGCGACCACTGGTCCAGCGCTCGGTTCAAATCATCAAGCGCCTGCCCCATCTCGCAGTGGAGTCTTCCCAGCGCATCAGCGGTAAAGCGGCTCTCCGCACACATTTTGGCGGCTTCGAGAACCACCCCGGCCTCGACGTCAAAGCCTTGCAAGAGGCCTGAAAGCGACTGCAGTGAAGACACCTGATCGGAGATGGGCCATCGATCAGCCGTCCAGGGCAGATCCGGTACCGTCAGCGATAGCTCCTGCGCCAACCCGGCCGTGGCTTTCAGCGAGGCGGGCACCTGAGCCGGGAGGGCGTCACGGGTCGCCATCAGCATCATCTGACCCTGCAAGGCCGCCGACAGATTCTGGGCCAACCAAAGACCTTGCACCTCAAGCTGATGAACCTCCGTCAGGGTCAGCAAAGCGTCTACGCTTTCCCCGAGCAATGCGCTGAGCGCGGTCAGGCTATCCTGACAGACAATCATCAACGCCGTGTCATCAAGCGAGGGATCAGACAGCGCCGGGTGACCAGCAAACCCGGCTTCGGCCAGAAGAGCTGGCAGGGCGGAACCCGCGTCAGACTGCGCGAGAATGATGGCGCTGAAATCGAAGGTCGGTGCGCTCAGCGTGTTATCAAGGACCGTCGCTTCCTCCAGACCAAGTGCGTCGGCAAGAGCAACAACACTGGCGGCCAAAGCAGCAGTCCGCCCCTCGACAGACCACAGGGCCTCTATGTCATCCAAGGCTGATGAAGGCACGGTTTCAGCTGCGGCGGCGACGGTTGCCGCCGCCCCGCCGTGTAGAGCTTTTTAGAGCATCTTGGCCAATGGCAATCTGTCGGGCACCATCCGACATCCGACCCAAGGCCAGTTCGATGGCGAGCACGCGGAAATCTGAGTGCTGTTCTTCGTCCAGCGCGCTGCGCATTGCCCTGATATGCTCCGGCTTTGTTCCACAGCAACCACCTATGATTTTTGCCCCCGCTGCCCGCGCGAGTTGGGCGTAGGCGGCCATTTGTTCCACGGTACCGCTGTAGACGATCCTGCCGTCTTCGTAGCTTGGAATGCCGCAATTCGCTTTGGCAATGATCGGCTGGGTTGGCGTCGCGTCGGCAAAGCCGATCACCGAACTCATCAAATCCGAAGCGCCAACGCCGCAGTTTGCGCCAAAGCCGTCTAGGTTGAAGTCGGCGGCAAGGCTGGCAAAGGCGCGCGGGGTCAGCCCCATCATGGTGCGACCCGCGCTGTCAAAACTCATAGTCGCGCAAACCGGTAGATCAAAGCTACGCGCTGCCTCGGCCGCGGCCTCCAGCTCATCGGGTGCTGAGATGGTTTCGATCCAGACTAAATCGATACCGCCCTCGACCAAGCCCTCAATCTGTTCCTTGAAGCTGTTAACCGCATCGGTTTTTTCCAACTTGCCCAGCGGTGTCAGAAGCTCTCCAGTCGGACCGACCGAACCGGCAACCAGAACCGGTCGATCAGCCTCGTCTGCGATACCACGCGCCAGCCTGGCAGCCGTCCGATTGAGCGAGGTAACCTGATCGTCCAAACCGTGCAATTTGAGTCGGTGACGCGTTCCGCCGAAGGTGTTGGTGAGGAAAATATCACTGCCGGCATCAACAAAAGACTGATGCAGCGCCTGAACCCTATCCGGGTGTTCGAGAAGCCACGCCTCCGGCGCCTCTCCGCTCTCCAACCCCATGTCGAAGAGATTGGTCCCTGTTGCACCGTCAGCCAGCAAATAGCCCCGTTCGCTGAGAAGGTCGTCAAAAGCCGAGTTTGATGCCTGCGTAGCCACGTAATTCTCCAAGTCCCAGCTCGCCTCGACCGAAGAAGGAAAAGTGCCGCGTTAGTGCGAACTCTGCCTCAATTCCGGAGACGAAATAGGGTGTCCAGTCATAGTCCTGGCTTGGATCATTGATATCAACAAAGGACAGCATTCCCGCTCCCCCGCCAAGCCCGAGGCTCAAGGGACCTGCCCCCAGAACCGTGAGCCAACCTGTCGCATCTAGAGCAAGAGAACAACAGGCTTGGTCATGCCCTGTCGCCAATACAGATCCCTCTACCTTGATCCAATCGAGGGGCTCTGCGCCCAGCGCAAATCGTCCAGCCAGGCCAGAGCTTTCCAAATTGCTGTAAACGCCTCCAGCTCCGTTCATGTAGAGTTGCGCCACCGCCGGGCTGGATACGCTCAGCGCAGCCAGTATCGAGAAGACAAGACCCAAAAGGCGAAGGCGCATTATGTTCACTCCTACAAATTCAAACGCGGCAGGTTCGGACCCGAAATATAACCACGCGTATATTCAGCGGCATCAGGTGTAATCCCGATTTCAGAGCAGATTGACTGAAGCTTCGGCAGCCGGTTTTCATAGCCCTGCTGCGCGTGGAAAACGCCCGTCTGATACCAATTCGCCTCCGTACATAAGCGCTGATCGCCGCTATCGCACGCAGAAAGCGCTAGAAAACCCGCTATGACGCCCAGAACGCCGCCCTTTTGCATGATGTTCATCTCTTTTTTCCTTTCGATGCCGCTAACCCGGACAGCCGCCAAGTAGCGTGTAGTAAACCCAGCCTTGACGGCCAAATTGTGTGCGGACCTTGTGCCAGGTGCCATCACCGGTGCGCTTTTCCGTAAACACCGCTAGCCCCTGCTGCATGACCGTGACGATGTTGAATTCTGTGCCTGGTCCGGTTCGGAGGTTGGAGGTGCGAACCACGCAGCTCCGTTCCAGATCATCGTTAACCGAGTTCGATGAAGCCTTGACTGGTGGCGCGCCAGGCAAGGTGGCGTTCTCGCCCAAAGCCACGACGAGAGGTTCGAAGTCGAGGGCTATCACGGCTTGTCGTTCAAGCAGGTCGACCAGAACCGTGTAGTTTTCTCCTTCAGGTACGTAGTCACCTGTTGCTTCAACAATCCGAACACCGTCCAGGCGGCAGGGACCGTCAAAAGCAAACTCCCGGATCCGCTGGGAGATGCGTTGGCCGTCCAGGTTATTAACCGAAGCGGTAGTTTGTCCGACAATTTGTCCCTTCGACGACAGCTCGACCACAAAACGGGCCTCTGCCAGAGGGCTCGAACCTAGGGCGTCCACAAAGAACTGATAGTAGCAGCGCTCCGAGGTTAGTGGGAATTTGACCGAGTGCACCAGGCGGACTGAAAACGCGATCTCGTTAGCCAGCACGCCGGAGCCGGACCCCCGCGCGTTGGTCTCTGTGAGCGCAAATAGATCAGAGCTATCCTGAGCCTTTGCCATCACGGGTACACCGAGAGCGAGCAAGGCGGTGAGGATGGCCACCATCATAGTGCAAAGATGTGGCACCTGCGTGCTCCTCATGACTCCTGAACCCGTAAACCATTATCCACCCTCTTTTGCCAAAATTGGGTCGCATAATCTAGCGTTATTAGAGAAGTATAGTTGTTTTTTTCTATCAATGAGTTGATTCGTGTTGCGTGTGGAACGCCACTGGCCAGCCTCAGCGTCAACGCTGCACCCGTGGACAGTCCACCCCTGCCGCAATACACAAAAAGGAAGCATTTCTGTTCCCACGCAAGGACCTAGCACTATGGCTCACAACATCCTCGTACTCCCCGGTGACGGCATCGGTCAGGAAGTGATGACACAGGTTCGCCGGACCATTGACTGGTTTGGCGATAACCGTGGTCTGGACGTGAACATCACCGAAGACAAAGTCGGCGGCTCGGCCTACGACGCCTACGGTGCGCCGATCACAGATGAGATCGTGGATCAGGCGTTGGCGGCTGATTGCGTGCTGTTTGGTGCCGTTGGCGGACCTCAGTATGATACGCTCGACTTTTCCCTGCGGCCCGAGCGCGGCCTGCTGCGCCTGCGCAAGGATCTTGAGCTGTTTGCTAACTTACGTCCGGCGATCTGTTTCGACGCCCTGGCTGAGGCATCTTCGCTGAAGAAGGAGCTGGTTGCCGGCCTGGACATCATGATTGTGCGCGAGCTGACCGGCGGGGTCTACTTTGGCGAGCCGCGCGGGATCAGCGACCTGCCCAACGGTGAGCGCCGCGGCATCAACACACAGGTTTATGACACCTACGAAATCCGTCGTGTGGCGCGGGTTGCCTTTGACCTGGCGCAGAAGCGCGGCAACCGGGTCCATTCCTCTGAAAAGAACAACGTCATGGAATCTGGCATTCTCTGGAAAGAGGAAGTGCAGTGGGTTCACGACAACGAATTTGCCGACGTGCAGCTTGAGCACATCCTGGCGGACAACTGCGGCATGCAGCTGGTCCGCGCGCCCAAGCAGTTTGACGTGATTGTCACAGACAACCTGTTCGGCGACATGCTTTCCGACGTCGCCGCCATGCTCACCGGCTCGCTGGGCATGCTGCCCTCGGCATCGCTGGGCGCACGGGACGAAGCAACGGGCAAATCCAAAGCGCTGTATGAGCCGGTCCACGGCTCAGCGCCCGACATCGCAGGTCAGGATAAGGCCAACCCTCTTGCCTGCATTTTGTCCCTCGCCATGGCGTTGCGCTACTCGCTGGACAAGAGCGACGACGCTGACCTGCTCGAGGCTGCGGTGGACCGTGTTCTCGGCTCCGGCGTGCGGACGGGCGACATCATGTCCGAAGGTGCGACGCTCACCAGCTGTACAGGCATGGGTGATGCCGTTCTTGCCGAACTTTCAAAGTCAATTTCCGGTTAATCGAGGAAAACAGAAATCATGGGTTACACCGTTGCAGTTGTCGGCGCGTCCGGCAACGTGGGTCGCGAGATCCTCTCCATCCTCGATGAGCGCCAGTTCCCGATCGACAAGGCCCACGCCGTAGCCTCTAGCCGCTCAGCGGGCCAGGAAGTCAGCTTTGGTGAAGACAAGATCCTCAAGATCGAAGACCTCGCCACTTTTGATTTCACGAACGTCGACATCGCGCTGTTCTCCCCCGGCGGCAAAATTTCCGCTGAATTTGCTCCGAAGGCAGCGGCGGCGGGCTGTATCGTCATCGACAACACGTCGCACTTCCGTATGGACCCAGACTGTCCGCTGATTGTGCCCGAAGTAAACGCCCAGGCACTCGAACCTTGGGCAGCGCAGGCCAACCGCAAGAACATCATCGCCAACCCAAATTGTTCGACCATCCAACTGATGATCGCACTCAAGCCGCTACACGACCGGGCCAAGATCAATCGCGTGGTGTGTTCGACCTACCAGTCGGTATCTGGCGCGGGCAAGGAAGCGATGGACGAGCTGTTTCGCCAGACCCGGGGGATCTACGTCAACGAACCCGTCATGCCGGAGCAGCTGACCAAGGAAATCGCCTTTAACTGCATTCCCCACATTGACAGCTTCATGGACGATGGCTCGACCAAGGAAGAGTGGAAAATGACGGTCGAGACCAAGAAGATCCTCGACCCGAAAATCAAGCTCTCCGCGACGTGTGTTCGCGTGCCGGTATTCATTTCTCACGCCGTTTCCGCAAACGTCGAATTCGAAAACCCCATCACCACCGAAGAAGCCCGCCAGGCCTTTGCCGCGCAGGAAGGGTGCATCGTGGTCGATCACCGCCAGGACGAAGGCTATGTCACGCCCAAGGAAGCAGCAGGCGAAGACGCTGTCTACGTCTCCCGCATTCGCGAAGATGCAACAACGGAAAACGGTCTGGCATTCTGGTGTGTTTCAGACAACTTGCGCAAAGGTGCAGCGCTCAATGCTGTGCAGATTGCCGAAAAGCTGATCGAGATGAAAATCATCTAGAGATCAGCAGCTGACAGAGGCGGCTAAAGTGCCGCTTCTGCTGCATCGGCGAGCGCCAAAATCGCTTTGAGTTCGTTCTTGGCGCCACTGTCGATCCCCAGAACCCCCATCCACATGCGCATTTGCCTGTTGTTGATTTTCATGGTGTCGGTCACGGTCACCTGCGTGACACCATTGCCCTTGTCGAGCATGAGGACTTCCCGCGCCGTCACCACGGGCACCTCCTCGGGTGTGATAGTGTAGGCATAGACCCATTGTGCGCCGCCTTGAGGCTGTTCAGCCCGGGTACGCTCGAAACGGGTGAAATAGTTGCGGTCTTCGTGCCGGGAGGTCCAGCTGACCAAGCCCTGCGCGTCTTCGGTCACCTCTTCAAATTCAACCTCGTCAAAGCGCTCGGTAAGGACGCCCGAGGTATTTAAAACCATCCAGACTGCTGCTACCGGCGCGTCGACCGTGTCCGTGACTGACGCAGTCAGGTCTTCGGGCAACTGCGAGGCTCTCCAGAATGCTGTGCCGACGAAAAACGCGACAGCCAAAAGGAAAGCAACAATGGCCCAAGGCAGAAGACGACGGATCATGGGAATGGAGTGGCCTCGATCAGGAAGGTTTCAGGACGGGGTTTAGGACTGGGTCAAGCGGGACAGTTCAGCATCAACGCCCTCTTTGAGTTTCTGCTTCATGCCCATGCGGTGGACCACTTCATAGATCAGAAACGTCGGGCCGAGCAGTCCTTGAAACAGATTGTCGAGCAGCGCTGGACGCCGACCTTCAAAAGCATGGCCCACCAGCTGAAAGCCCCAGCCTACGACCTGCAAGCCAATGGCAATGATGATTTTCCACATCACCGAGAGGCTCGGGTCGTACCAGGTGATCCCCAGCCAAAGGAACGGCAATGCCAGCAGGACCACAATCCCGCCAATCAGCAGATCCATGGACATCCACAGGATCGCGAAAGCAACAAACACGTAAACCGAAAGCGGCAAGCCCAACAGTTTGGGCCAGGAAGCGACAAACAGCACACCGATCACAATCAGGGGAATGCCGACGAAGTGCGTGGCTTCGTTACGTTCGTCCTGATGGTAGCTCGCGTATCCAGCCAGCTGCTTTGTGTAGAGATCCGTGAACATGATTGACCCTCCTAAATCATCCTATAATGGGGTCTTCTATCACAGGTTTCGAGGGGCTTAAACAGCCCTACTCCGCGCTGAAGAAACCTTTGACCTTGTTGAGGAACTTCGCAGCCAGAGGCGAGTGAGCGTTACCCTCCTTCTCGAATTCTTCCAGCAGCTCTTTCTGACGCTTGGTCAGATTTGTGGGGGTTTCGACCTCGATGCGGACATAGAGGTCACCGCGTTCCTGTCGCCGGTAGATCGACATCCCCTTGCCGCGCAGACGGAGCTGCTGGCCGGACTGAGCACCGGCGGGGATCTTGACCCGGACCCGCGCACCATCGATGCTTGGCACTTCGATATCGCCACCTAGCGCCGCCGCACTCATGCCGACTGGCATGGCGATGAACAAGTGCTGCGCGTCACGTTCGAACAGGTCGTGATCGGTGATGTTCAGGAAAATATAAAGGTCGCCCGTCGGTCCGCCGCGTTGCCCCAGCTCGCCTTCGCCAGAAAGACGAATGCGGGTGCCGTCTTCGACACCGGCCGGGATGTTGACGGACAGTTGCTTGTCTTTCGCCACCTTGCCCGCGCCGCTGCACGAGCGACAGGGATCGCTGATCACCTGCCCTTGACCGCCACATGTCGGACAGCCGCGCTCCATGGCAAAAATGCCGTTCTGCGTGCGCACGCGACCACGTCCACCGCAGGTCCCGCACGGGGTCGGGCTGGTGCCAGGCTTGGCGCCGGAGCCGCTGCAGGTCGAGCAGGATTCCGCTGAAGGCACTTTGATTTGTGTGGTTTTGCCTTCGTAGGCCTCTTCGAGGGTAATCGACATGTTGTATTGCAGATCTGAACCGCGACCGGGCTGGCTGCGTCCACCGCCTCGGCGCCCGCCGAAGGCAGAGCCAAACATCTCCTCGAAGATGTCGCCAAATCCATCAAAACCCGCTGCACCAGCGCCGCTGCCATAGGGATTTCCACTGCCGCCCTGTTCAAAGGCTGCATGCCCAAACTGATCATAGGCTGCACGCTTTTGCGGATCCTTGAGCGCGTCGTAAGCCTCGTTGACCTCCTTGAAGGTCCTTTCCGCGGCTTCATCACCGGGATTGCGGTCGGGATGATGCTCCATGGCCAGCTTACGGAAAGCCGACTTGAGCTCCTTCTCGGTCGCGGACTTCGAAACACCCAGAACGTCGTAGTAATCGCGTTTTGACATGGGACTGCACTCCAGACTTGAAGAGGACCTTTTTGATCAGCCCCCTTCCGTCACTCCGCTGCATAGCCAGAGCGGTTTCTGGCACCGCGCCGGACATGCTAGCGCTGCGGGTTATTTGTTGTCGTCGTTAACTTCCTCGAAGTCAGCGTCAACCACATCATCGCCGCCCATATCCGCACCGCCGGCCATGTCTTCAGGATTGAAGCCAGCACCGCCTTCTGCAGCGTTCGGGTCACCGTAAATCGCCGAGCCAATCGCCATCATGGCTTCCGACAGCGCTTCGGTCTTGGCGCGGATGTCGTCAAGATCTTCCGTCCCCGAAGCCACCTTTAGCGCATCAGCCTTAGCCTGGATATCAGCTTGAGCCGCATCGTCGATCTTGTCCGCGTTATCCTTGATGGTCTTTTCTGCCTGGTAGGCGAGACTGTCAGCGGAGTTGCGGGCTTCGATCAGATCTTTGCGCTTCTGGTCATCGGCAGCATTGGCTTCGGCGTCCTTGACCATGCGGTCAATATCATCGTCCGACAGACCGCCAGAGGCCTGGATCGTGATTTTCTGCTCACGCCCCGTACCCTTGTCTTTGGCTTCCACCGACACGATGCCGTTGGCGTCGATGTCGAAGGTTACTTCGATCTGTGGAACGCCGCGCGGCGCCGGTGGAATGCCTTCGAGGTTGAATTGACCCAGCATCTTGTTGTCGGCTGCAATCGGCCGCTCCCCCTGGAAAACCCGGATGGTCACGGCAGATTGGTTGTCCGCAGCCGTAGAGAAGGTCTGTCCTTTGGAGGTTGGGATGGTCGTGTTGCGGTCGATCAGGCGGGTCATCTGACCGCCCAGCGTCTCGATCCCCAGCGACAGCGGGGTCACGTCGAGCAGCAGAACGTCCTTCACGTCGCCCTGGAAAATACCGCCCTGAACGGCCGCACCGATAGCGACCACTTCATCAGGGTTCACGCCTTGGTTCGGCTCTTTGCCAAAGAAACCTTTTACCAGCTCCTTGACCTTCGGCATGCGGGTCATCCCGCCAACCATGACAATCTCATCAATATCACCAGCGGCGAGGCCAGCGTCTTTGAGCGCGTTTTTCACAGGCTCCATCGTGCGCTGCAGCAGGTCATCGACCAGAGCTTCCAGCTTAGCACGGGAAATCTTCAGCATCAGGTGCTTTGGGCCGGTTGCGTCCGCCGTGATGAACGGCAGGTTGACTTCGGTTTCCATCGAAGAAGACAGTTCGATCTTGGCCTTTTCTGCCGCTTCCTTGAGCCGCTGCAACGCGTCGGTCTGCTTACGCAGATCAATGCCGTTTTCCTTTTGGAACTCGTCCGCGAGGTAATCCATGATGCGGATATCGAAATCTTCACCACCCAGGAAGGTATCACCGTTGGTGGCCTTGACCTCAATCACGCCGTCACCAACTTCGAGCACGGACACGTCGAAGGTACCACCGCCAAGGTCATAAACGATGATCGTGCCTTCACCCTTTTTTTCCAGGCCGTAAGCCATGGCTGCAGCTGTCGGCTCGTTGATGATCCGCTTGACTTCCAGACCGGCGATTTTGCCGGCGTCCTTGGTCGCCTGACGCTGCGCATCGTTGAAGTATGCCGGTACAGTAATCACCGCTTCGGTCACGCTTTCGCCGAGGTATGATTCAGCGGTTTCTTTCATCTTTCCGAGGATGAAGGCCGAAACCTGGCTGGGGGAGTACTTTTCGCCGTCCACTTCGAGCCAGGCGTCACCGTTGTCAGCCTTTACCACTTTGAAAGGCGCCATCTCAGCATGCTTTGAAGTCTGCGCGTCATCAAACCGGCGCCCGACAAGGCGCTTGATGGCGTACAGGGTACGGGCTGGGTTGGTCACGGCCTGACGCTTGGCCGACTGGCCAACAAGCCGCTCGCCACCGTCGCTGAAAGCAACCATCGAAGGCGTTGTACGCGCGCCTTCTGCGTTCTCGATTACCTTCGTGTTGGAGCCTTCCATAACGGCCACACACGAGTTTGTTGTACCCAAGTCAATACCGATGACTTTGCTCATATTATCAATTTTCCTTTCTTCAGCGGACGCACGAACCAGTCTTCAATCGAAGCCCCGGTTTCCGGTCCCCTCCAGGTGCTTTCCTCTGCTCCGCATAGGCGGCTGAGCGAGAGCTGTTTTTAATGGACGGAACGCACGCTGACGTTCCTGTTTCATGTGGAGATATAGGCACTCGAAATTCTGCTGCAATGGCTTGATCGCGCAGAGCGGTGCCCTAAGCGCATACCGAACCGTCGATAACTTCACGTGTCTGGGGTTCAGTCGGCGTTTTCTTCACCGCTCTCGTCGTCACCGGCATCCTCAACGGACTGCGAAGCCTGTGCGACAACCACGGTCGCGGGCTTTATCAGGCGATCGTGCAGGCGGTAGCCCGCCCCGATCATTTGCACGATCTGGCCTGGCTCGATCCCTTCTGGCGCGTCCACGCGCGATATCGCTTCGTGAGCATTGTGGTCGTAAGGTTCGCCGGGGTTGGCTGTGATTTGCTTGACGTTGTTGCGTTCGAAGGCGTCCAACAGCGTTTTTTCCGTCATCGCAACCCCAACGCGCAGGTTCTTCAGCAAGGGGTCGGCATCGGCCTGTTCTTCGGTCACACTCTGCAAGGCCATGCGGATGAATTCGGAAACCTGCAGAAAATCGCGAGCCAGCGGCTCTGCGGCGTATTTCCGCACGTTGGCGATTTCGCGCTCAGCACGCTTCCGTGTATTTTCAGCTTCTGCCACTGCGCGAAGCCGGTCAGCTTTGACTTCAGCCAACTGCGCTTCAAGCTCGATCACCACGTCGTCAGCGGTTTTCTCGTCCGGAGCTGTCTCTGGCGGCAGCTCCTCGTCTTCGGGCACAATTTCAATACCTGCCGCTTTTTCAGCAGCTTTGATGTCTTCAGGGTCGATGTCTGGCGCGCTCTTTTGATCGGACACGAATGTCTTCCTCAATTAACAATTATTTTGGGGTGACGCAGCAGCAGGATCGCGGTTCACGCGGATGCACTGCCCAGCGCACGGCTTACAATCTGGGCGGTATAGTCCACCATGGGAATGATACGCCCGTAATTCATGTGCATGGGCCCTATGACGCCAACGGCACCCACCACCTGATTGGACTGGTTCTGGTAAGGAGCGAGAATCATCGAACAGCCTGATAGGCCAAAAAGTTCAGTTTGCTCACCGATGAAAATCTGCACGCCCTCCGCAGTATCCGTACTATCCAGCAGCTTGAGCATAGTCTCCTTGGTTTCCAGCGCCTGAAACAGGGTTTGGACCTTATGCAGCTCTTCGAGCTGACGCACGTCTTTGAGCAAATTCGACTGCCCTCGCACAATCAGCACGCCGTCTTTAGCGTCGCTGCCCGGCGTCGCCAAACCCGCCTCAACAATTGATGCAGTCAGGCGATCAATCTCGGCACGGTTTGAATTAACCTCAGCTGAAATGGCAGTGCGAGCCTGGTCGAGCGTTTTTCCAGCCAACCGCGCCGAGATGAAGTTCCCCGCCCGGATCAGAGCATCGCTGCCGACACCGACCGGCAGTTCCAACAGCCGGTTTTCGACATGCCCGCCCTCGAACACCAGAACCACCAGCGCCCGGCCCGGCGAGAGCGGCACAAATTCAATGTGTCGAAGCGGCTCTTCCACCGTAGGCGCGATCACCAGACCGACACAGGAGGAAAGGCCACTCAACACGCCAGAAGCGTCGGCGAGAACGGCATCAACCGAGCGACCCGCAACGTGGCACTGAACCTCGATATCAGAGCGATCGTCGTCGCTGAGATTGTTCTGTTCGAGCAATCCTTCAACAAACAAACGCAAGCCCGCTTCAGTCGGCATGCGACCAGCAGAAGTATGCGGCGCGTAGAGAAGACCGGCTTCTTCCAGATCAAGCATGACTGAACGGATCGACGCCGACGACAACTCGAAACCCGGCAGCTTGGAGATAAAGCGCGAGGATACCGTCGAGCCGGTTTCCATGTACTGTGCAACGACACTGCGCATGACACTCTGGGCGCGCTCTGACAAAGACGTCAGCGACGAGGTCGACTGTTTGGGATCAAACTGGCTCATTGCTTCTATTTATGAACCCGTCAGGGCAAGGTCAACGCCGCGGCTGCGCACCGCTGTGGCATTGCTGTGGTACAGGCGGTTGCCCTAGTCGCGACAATCTTGACCCGTTTAGGCCTGCTCCGTCTGACACGATGGCCCAAAGTGATGCCAAACCAGCGAAGCGGAGCCCATGCCTGATGTTTGACCAACAAAGACTGACCCCTGCCTTGGGGGCCGTCCTCCATGATGTTGATATGGGCGCCGCGTCTATGGAACGCTTGTCGGAGGCGATGTATCAGGCGCTGCTCGATCATCAGGTCATCTTCATCCGAAACACCGACATTAGGCCCGAGGTTCATTTGGCCCTGGCCGAGACCTTTGGGGCGCTCGATGAGCCGCATCTGCTATACCCGCATGTCGAAGGCTTTGACCGGATTGTGAAGCTGGAAAACGACAGTGGTGCGCCACCAGACACCAACAGCTGGCACACGGACCTGACCTTTAAGCTGACCCAGCCCTTTGCCAGCATACTGGTCGCGCGGACCGTCCCCGAAGTTGGCGGCGATACGCTGTGGTCCAGCCTCTATGCAGCCTATGACCGACTGCCGGAGGGAATGAAATCGGACTTGCAGGGTCTGGAAGCGATCCACGACATGGGCGACTTCCGCAATACCTTTGCCGAGCAAAGCAATCCCGACCAAAGCCTCAACGATGCAGTGGGACGCTTTGGTCATCGGGTGCGCCCGCTGATCGATCATCATCCGGTCACCGGGCGAGCCTTCCTGAATTTCAACGAGGCCTTTGTCACTCACATCAAAGGGCTGACCACGAACGAAGCCAACAGCCTGAAAACCTGGCTCGCAAACCACATGAACCGCCCGGAACTGCAAGTGCGCTGGCGCTGGCAGGCGGGGGATCTGGCCATGTGGGACAACCGCGTGACCATGCACTACGCGGTTGCTGATTATCTCCCCGCGTACCGCTGCATGAACCGGGTGACAGTCGTTCACGACAGGAGAGTTCCGAATTAAGCCATTTTCTGCGACAACAAGGGGCAAGCCGCCGCTGACGCGGCTGTCTTCCCCTACTCGTGAAACAGGAAATCTTCCATGCCCTATTCCCGTCCTTCTGGCCGCAACGTCGATCAGATGCGCGACATCACCATTGAAACCGACGTCAACAAATACGCTGAAGGCTCCTGCCTGATCAGCTTTGGCGACACCCGCGTCTTGGTGACGGCCACCGTTGAAGATTCTGTGCCGGGTTGGATGCGGAACACGGGAAAGGGCTGGATCACCGCCGAATACGGCATGCTGCCCCGTTCCACCGACCAGCGCATGGGCCGTGAAGCGGCACGTGGAAAGCAGTCGGGCCGCACGCAGGAAATCCAGCGTCTGATCGGTCGGTCGCTGCGGGCTGTTGTAGACCTCGGCAAGCTCCCCGAAGTGCAGATCAAGGTTGATTGCGACGTCATCCAGGCCGATGGCGGTACGCGCACGGCCTCGATTTCCGGCGCATACGTCGCCCTGCAAATGGCGTTCAAGCACATGATGAAAATCGGTATGCTCAAGGAAAGTCCCATGACGGGCCAACTCGCTGCGATTTCCTGCGGCATCTGCGAGGGCACCGCGCTGCTTGATCTGGACTATGCTGAGGACAGCAGCGCTGAAACCGATGCCAATTTCGTGATGGTCGCCGACGGGGGCATTGTCGAGATCCAGGCCACGGCCGAAGTAACACCCTTCGCGCAAACCGAATTCATGGCGCTGCTGGCACTGGCCAAAAAGGGCGTGGCCGATATTGCCGTAGCTCAGAACAAAGCACTCGCTGGATAGGGAAAACCATGCCGCGCACCTTTGCAGACCCCAAGCTGGTTCTCGCCACCCACAATCCCGGCAAAGTCGTCGAAATCGACGCCTTACTGAAGCCTTTCGGCATTGAGGTTGTCTCTGCCGGTGAACTGGGCCTGCCCGAGCCCGAAGAAACCGAAAACTCGTTCGAAGGCAACGCCCGCCTGAAAGCACAGGCTGCCGCCTCAGAATCGGGCCTGCCTGCGCTGGCCGATGACAGCGGTCTCGCCGTCGCGGCCCTGGATGGCGCGCCCGGTATCTATTCCGCGCGCTGGGCAGGACCGAACAAAGACTTCACACTGGCCATGGACCGCGTGCGCAGCGAACTGGGCGATAATCCAGCGAGGGAGGCCATGTTTGTCTGCGCCCTGACCCTTGCCTGGCCTGATGGCCACGATGAAACGTTCCTTGGGACCATCTCCGGCGCACTCAAGTTTCCACCCAGCGGCGATAGGGGCTTTGGGTACGATCCGATATTCGTGCCAACCGGCTTTAATCAGACTTTTGGCGAAATGGACCCGGATAAGAAGCACGCCATGAGCCACCG
>Ga0206125_10003300_pt1 | contig 15635 bp, 19 predicted proteins | sample Helgoland_Spring_4_FD_148598 | JGI IMG/M metagenome (GOLD analysis project Ga0206125, IMG submission 148598) | Pelagic subsurface seawater microbial communities from Kabeltonne, Helgoland, North Sea - Helgoland_Spring_Bloom_20160331_1 | ecosystem: Environmental > Aquatic > Marine > Epipelagic ... | reverse complement strand
ATCAAATCTTTTGGTTCAATTGGACGCATTTTTTTAACATAGTCTTTGTCTTTAGCAAACATTAATTCAGCAAATTCATTACATCCTTTTGATAGCTTTTTTGATTTTATATCAAATAATCTAGCAACTTCTTCATTAGAACGAATCAAATTATTGTCTTTTAATGCATTAAAAAAACAAGCAGCAATTAAACTTTCACGACTTGTACCTCTTTTAATATAATCTTTAGAAATAATTTGATACATTTTCATTGTGGCGTCAATAATAGATTGTGGAACATTTCCAACACTCGCTTTTTGAGCAATTTTATTAATTATACTAATTAAACTTTTTTCTTTGTAAGTCAGCCCATTCCAACTATTTAATTTTCTATAAACTTCAAATCCATGTCCAGTAATAACTGTACTTAATGAAGATTGGCTTATAATTTGATTAGATGGCATACCACATCTATTTGGGTCACTGCTTCTTTTATTATCATCAGAACCATAAAATCTCCATTCCGGGTTATAATCAATAATTTTATTATTTTCAACACCACAATTTGTACAAACAATCATTTCCCCGTCATTAATTAAATAATCGAATTCATTACAACCAAAACATTTTTCTTGTATATTTGTATCAGTATCACATTTTATAATATCATCCTTTAAAGATGAATTAATGGTCTCGTATAGTTCCCATACTTCACTATTCATTGCATTTATATATGTTTTTAAGTATTTTTACTTTATATCTTTTTTTTTTAATAAATAATGTTCAATTTTAAATTTTTTATTAAAAAAATGTGGATATATATTAATGAGTAAGATACTAAAAGGTGGAAACATAGATAATCATTATTTACAATTACAGACTTTTTTAAGTATGGTTATATTAGGATATTTTGGTGTAAAAGTAGTATATGGAATATTTTTTAACTTTTATCCTGAAAAATATTATTATAGAAATATTGATATAAACACAAGTGAATCAGAAGAAGAAAGTCTTAATACTAAAAATGTTGTTATGAATGCTTATATGCCAGGATTATGGAATACAGAAATTACTGATTTTGTTGTCACAGTTATACTTTCATTAATTATTTACATTTACACCAATATGGCTAATAGAACTATGATAGATGATAATGGTAATTTAAATAGTGGATTATTATTTGGATATATAATTGGATTAGGATTCCCACCATTTATGAAAACAATTGCACCATTATTGACGGTAAATGAAGATAATAATTTAGGGCGAACTGTATTAAATTGTTTAAGTATAGCATTATTCATTATTTTATTAGTAATAGTGGTTATTACAAATTATATATCTGTAAATAATGATTTTAAGAATACAATGTCTTATACAACATTTATTGCTGTTTTATTTTTATTAATATTTGGATTATTTGTATCTAGGAAAAAACACCAAACAGTTGGACCAATAGCATATTATTTCAGTGATAAAGAAAATTGTAAAACAAAGAAAAATAAATATATTATGTCAAGCGGTGATGTAATTAAAATCACACCTGTTTTTTGTACATTTGTCTTGTTGTTATTATTTAGTTACGACCCAAAAGATGCGGGATGGAAATACATGTATATATTGTTTTATGGATTATTTTTAGGTGTTTTTATAAGCGGTATATCTTATTATGGAATTGAATATTTCTTGGTAAAACAACCTATTAAACAATGTGATTCAGCTTCAGAATGTAATACAATTAAAGATAGTGATGATTATAATGATACAATGAGTGAAGATTTAGAACAAGTAAATGAAAACAAAAAAAGTTTTAATGTTATAAAATTAATTATGATTATTGCTTTAATTATTGTTGTGGGTTATTTATTGATTAATAATATGCGTAAATAATAATGGAAATATTACCTCATTTTTGGATTTCAGATAAAATAAAAAATAGCAATTTTCTAAAAACAAAAAATATAAAAGCCATTATTTTTTTATCAAAAACATTAAAATATTATAAAAATATTGATATAGAACAAATTCGAATTCCTTTAGAAGTATCTGATAATAATAAAAACGATAATGTAATTATTTACCAACACTTATATGATGTAACAAATTATATATTTGAGAAAATATATAATAATAAAAATATATTAATTATAGGAAATGAAAATGATGAAAGTATGTTATATTTAATAATTACTTGTTATTATATTCGTTATGGAAGATTAGATATAAAAAATAGTTTATTATTTTTGGAAACAAAATTAAAAATGAAATATTTTAATTATAATAATGCATTATTTAAATTTTATAATCAAATTAATAAAAATATAGTATAAAAATTTTATATATATTTATTATATAAATGGGTGCTGCCAATAGTACTAATAATAGTAAAAATGATCCTAACCAACAAATGGAGGAAACATTAACTAATTTAGAATCAAACAAAAATGTGGATTATTCAACACTTTCTTCTGAAGAAATGAAAGAAACATTTAATAAAATAACACTATTGTCCAATCAAATATTAGATTCCTTTTCTGATAATTTTTTAGGCGAAGAATTTTGTAATAAAGTATCTTTAATTTATCAAAAAAAGATGGAAAAACTTAATATTAAAGTATTAAGAGAAATTAAAGAAAAATTGGAAAATGATGACAATACATTAAATTTAAAATTAATGCTACAGCATATTCCAAAAAATAATAATGATAAATATTTTGTTGATTTCTTTCACGAAAGACTAAATGAATATTTTTATAAAAAAGGAATTAAATACCAAAAACGTCTATTGGAAAGTGAAAATGTATCATTAAGTAACATGAATAATTCAATCGAATCTGAATTAAATTACATTGATTTTAATCATGTTAATCAATTACTTAAACAAACAAATGAACAAAGTGGGGGTCAAAATGGACTACCAACAAATTTTGCTTCTAATTTGAATGCAAAATTACAACAAGTTCATCAAAATACATCGAATAGAAGTAACAAACCAAATAATAATGGAAATAATAATGTAAATAATTTAAATAATAATATAAATAATAATGAAAACAATTTAGATATTTTAAGACAAGTAGAAACTACAATCAATAAAGGTATGAATCAAAGTCTAAATCAAAGTAAAACCAACCAAAGACCTAATCAAAGTCAAACTAATCTAAGACCTAATCAAAGACAAAATAGACAAGCTAATCAAAGACCGAATCAAAGACAAATTAATCAATCTAATCAAAGACCTAATCAAAGACCTAATCAAAGACAAATTAACCAAATACAAAATAGTCAAGCTAATCTAAAACAACAACAAAATAATCAAACTAATAAAACACCAAATCAAAAAGAAACTAATCAACAACCAGTGCTGAACAACCAAAAGTCTAGACAAAATCAACCTAAATCTTATCCACCTAAATATGAACAACACAAACGTAATCAAAAATATGAACAAAAACAAAATCAATCCAAATATGAACAAAAACAAAATCAATCCAAATATGAACAAAAACAAAATCAACCCAAATATGAACAAAAACAAAATCAGCCCAAATATGAACAAAAACAAAATCATCATAAACATGAACAAAAACAAAATCAACCTAATCAAAAACAAAGATTAAAATATTCTGTACCAAGGAGTTATAAAGAACCGGAAGATTTATGTGAAGATTCGAATAACAGAGGTAAAAAATGTTTAATGACTAAAAAAAGTTTATGTAAAGCAATTGGACAAAACTTCGTAGTAAGAAATAATATTATAGCAGCAATATTAACAGCTATACCAAGAGTAGTAAAAAAGAATGGTGTAACAGAATATGTAGGCGGAATATGTTTCCAAAAATTTTTGAATTTAGAAAAGGCAGTTATATGTGTTCCATTAAATTTCAAAGAATTAACTAAAAGTGAAAATTTAAGTAATGTTATATTAGCTTTATTGGATAAATCAAGATATATTGATGAAAAAAGTTGTGCACAAAATAATGGTTATTTCTTAAGATTAGACAAAGAAGAAAAAGAAACATTACTTACTAGGTCAGCAGCATCAGAAGAAAATTTCAAAATTAATCCTAGTTGGAGAGCGAATAAACAATATATGGAATTTATTACTAAATTAAAAAATAAATACTTCGAATCACTTAATTTTTTAATTACTATTCTTGAAGAATTAAAAAATAATCCTTTTATTTCTAATTCAACATTAAATCAAGTAAGTATCAAAACTAAAAATGTTATTGATGATATGTATAATTGGACAAATTATTACTATATTTATGCAACATTATCATTAATGAAAAGTGATTATTTAGTCCAAGCAACACCAGGACTAAACCAATTAAATAAAATAAATAAAGCATTAGAAAAATAAATTATTTATAAACTAGCTTGAATACCACCTCTATTATATTTAGGCATTTCTTTAGGAGGTGCTTGTGCTGGTGGTGCGGGAGAACGTTGTTCAGGAGGAGGTACTGCTTTTTTCAAATCAGCAGGCATAGACATAATTCCACCCATTGCTTTGAACATACTTTCACCAAGGTCTATGCTTTGAACTACTAAATTTATACCAGCACTAAAAACATTACCCCCTTTTTGTTTTGTTTTTTTATTATTTTTTTTTACCATTAATAGTATATTATATAAAAATAAATATTTCTATATAATTTAAAAATTAACTAAAAATAGATTTATATTCCAGTAGAACCAAATCCACCTACTCCTCTTTGTGTTTCACTTTGTTCCTGTACTTCTGTAATCTTAGCATTATTTGGACTAATTGTCATTGTTGGAATCATTTGTGCGATTTTCATATTTTTTGTTACAATAAAATCTTCAGTACCATTATTCATTAATACAACTTTAATCTCGCCCCTATAATCAAAATCAATTACTCCTGCACCTACATCAATTGAATTTTTAACTGTCAATCCTGACCTCGGTGCTATTCTCATATAATAATTCATATTATCATAACTCATTGATAATCCAATTGGAATCATTTTTCTTTTACTTGGTTCAATAATAATAGATTCTTCGTTTGATGAAAACAGGTCCATACCTGCAGCAAAATTACTACCATATTCAGGTAGTTTTGCACTTGAACTTAATTTTTTAAATTGAAAATTAACTGACATTATTAAATAAATATAATAATATTATCTTATATTATTTTTTATTAATAATTTAAATCTTTAAAATATTGTGGTGTAATTTATTCATCCAGTATTACTAATATAAGATTATTTATGCTGAGATAAAAAAATTTATTAAAAATTTATAAATAAACTTATTTTAAAGTTTAATTACTATATTATAATAAAAATGTCAGGTAATGCTTATTTAATTAATCATCCTAATAAAGATGATAGATTTATTTGTAACATATGCTCATCATCTATTAAAGATAATATTATAGGATTAAAATGTAATTCTAAAAAACATGTATTTTGTTATGAATGTATAAATGATTGGTATATGGAAATCAAAAATAATATAAAATCATATAAAAGTAATTATAATTTTATTAGAATGTGTCCAATATGTAGGAAAAACGGTGGTTATTTACCTAATTTAAATCACAAACATGTAAATCAAATTCATTATAATGGAGATTTAGTCAAAACATGTGGTTATAAATTAAAAGGTAAAAATGATTATTGTATGAATAGTGGTAAAAAATGTTATAATGATTTATGTAAAAAACATTATATTATTGATAATAAAAAAAATCAATTAAATGAACAATTAAATAATTTATTGGATAATAAATCATGTGTTTTGACTGAAAAAAAGGTTTATAAAAAACGAAAAAATAGTAAAAAAATTATAGATAATAATGTTAATGATAATATAAAAGAAGTTAAATCTTTATTAGAAAAAAATAATATATTTATAAATATTGATGATAATAGTACAATAAATATAATTAAATAATCTTAATATAAAAGCATAAAAATAATATTTAAATAAAAATAAAAGTTAGTATAATTCATAAATTTCGTTTTTTCAATTACATTGTTTAAATCTTCTAATCCATGTAATAAAAATAAAAAATCAAAATGATCTTTTAACATCTTTTTGTTTTTTATACAATAAATTCTTTTTTTAAATAATTTATGTATAATTATTCCCAATTGAAATAAAAATAAATTACCCAATATAATAAATTTATTAAATGATTTTATATTATTATTAAAATATATTTCATTAAACAATAAATAGTCAAAGAAATAAATAGAAACTTTATTTAAAAAATTAATATTATTTTCAGACTTTATTTTATAATAATTAGTGTTAGTCATACATACTTCACCTATTGTATGTTGAAAATTTAAGAATAATGAATAATTTAATGTATTTTTTCTTTTAAAATGATATAAAAATAAATAAATTACGTAAAATCTTAAATATAAAAAATATTCTAATTTAAAAATATTTGTCTTCAAATTTTGAAGGGATTTATTATTTTTATAATAATTATTATAATAATTATTTCTTAAAAATGTATTTATATTTTTTAATAAATAATTATACATATATTATATTTACCTATAATTTTTAAGTTTAAATATTAATTATAATTTTTACAATTAAATATATTTTTATATATTATAATGAAAAATAATTTAAATTATTTTTATAACTCTAAATTATTAATATCAACTTTAGTTTTATTAATTATTGTTGGTATTTTATTATTTATAGTAAATTTATTTCAATCTAATTCTAAATTTAAAATGAAATTCTACGCAAAAGGACATATTGACAAATTAAGTGGTCAGTTTAATATTGAAAATTTTACTGATTCAAAACAATGGTTTGTAAAAATTCCAAATGATAGTATGAGTTGTCCAAGTGGAACTAATAGTAGTACAAGGGGTGAAAATGAAACTTGTTGTAGTAGTCATGAATCAACTAGTAGTAAATATAAATCATTAAATCCTGATTATGATAAATATATTGTAGATTCATGTGGTAATTCTTCAACTGCTGCTGGTACTGATTCTTCAGCTGCTGCTGGTACTGATTCTTCAGCTGCTGCTGGTACTGATTCTTGTTCTAAGGATCCTCCGGGATGGACAGTAACGGTGCCTAATGGTGTAACTATGGATTGTCCTCCTGGTACAGAAAGAATAGAAGATAACATTAAAGATAAAACATGTGTTGGATTACCAAGATGTAGTAATGAATACAAAGAATTATCATCTTGTTATGACGGATACAATCAATTATATAGATTATTATAAATTATTTCTATTTATCTTAAAAAAGTATAAATAGAAAATAAAAAAAATAGTATATTGATTCCAATAAATGAATAGAAATATATTAAATTAGTATTAATTTTTTTAATATGATTTTTAAATGATTTGTATTCTTTATCGTTTAAAATTAAACTCTTTTTCAATTCTTTTAATTCTTTATTTTTCATATAATAACTTTTAATAGTTTCATCTAAATCTTTATATTTTTCTTCAAAATCATTTTTTAATTTATGAAAATTAGTTTTAACTTCATTATCAGTTTTTTTATATTTATCTTCCAAATCCAAACAAAGTGTATAATATTTTTTTACAATATTATCTAAATTATCATATTTTATTTTGTATTCATCTTGATATGTATTCAATTTTGTATCTATATATTTTTCATATTTGTTCAGATTGTCTGAAATCCTTGATTGTATTACTCTTACAATAGTATTTAATCTTTCCATACTTTTTTTATTAAAATCACATATATTAATACATCCTTGTATTTCATTTGATATTTTTTGTATAAAATCTTTTTTACATTCAATTATACTATCATATTTTGATAATAAACTTGAAATACTATTGTCATTTTTATCCACATAAATATTTAAAGAAATAATTTCATTTTGTGATTTTTTTATTAAATTAGTTACTAAAATATTATTCAATAGATTTTTTTTATCAATATTGTCTAATTTTTTATCAATATCTTCTATTTTATTATTAGTATCTTTTATTTTTTTATCAATAATTTCATGTTCTTTAATAATATTTACTTTTGATATATTATTTCCCAAAGTAATAATTTTTGAATTAATTTTTTGAAAACTTAAAAAGTTCTTTTGCGTCAGATAATTAATTTGCTCATTTATATAACACATCATATTTTGTTGGTCCACTATATTATTATTACAATTAACACATAAAAATGATTTAGATATTTCATTTAGTAAATTATCTGTACAATGGGTACTTATACTGACTGAAATAGAATTATTACATTTTGTACAAGAAAAAGTTGTGGGGATAAATTCTGTACAATTATATACTTCAAATTGCTTGTCCATATTTCTTTTATTATTTAAGTTTTGAAAAAAAATCAATTTTTAATTATAAAATAAAATATATTAAGAATTTTTATTTACGTAATTGATTTATAAATAACTTTATTTATTTAAATTAATAATTAAATTTGAAAAAAAAAATAATATTATTAATTATAATGGTAAAAATGGAAAATATAAGTAATAGCTTAATGTCAAACCCTTTAACACATATTGTTATAGTACTTTTTGTATTATTAATCATCTTAGGAGTTATTAGAATTTTTAGTCCTAATTTTAGTTTAGGAGCTAAAGTCGGTGGTCATTTCGGTACATTAAGTGGTAGTGTTAATGTAGAAGGATTTACGGAACCTGACGATGATGCTCCTGTCGTCGATATGCCTGGACAAGATATGCCTGATACATTTATTGGAGGTCCTGACGAATATTCATAAATTATTATTAAATAATTTAATTACGTCCAAAATCATCTTCATATCTAACAATATCATCTTCTTCTAAGTAAGAACCAATTTGTGTCTCAACAAATTCAAGATTTTCTTGACCAATATTTTCAATCCTATGTAAGGTTTCTTTTGGAATATATATATTTTGATTTTTATGTAATATCAATTCATCTTTCCCTAATGTAATTTTTCCTGTACCCTTCACCATTACCCAGTGCTCACTCCTTTTAAAATGACTTTGCAATGATAACCTTTTTCCTGGATACACACAAATATGTTTTATTTTAAAACATTCTTTTTCTTCTTTAACATTTATATACCATCCCCACGGACGTATGAATTTTTCCATATTATATTATTTAACAACATTTTTTTATTTACAATAATGAGTTTAAATATTTAGTACTATTATTTTATAAGATGAATAGACTATATAAAGAATCTGTAGAAATACAAAATGACCCTCCACATAATATATCAGGGGGTCCAAAAAATGATAATTTGTTTGAATGGGAAGCAGTATTAATTGGTCCTGAAGGCACACCTTATCAAAACGGTGTATTTATGTTAGATATATTTTTATCAGAAGATTATCCAATGAAACCGCCAAATATTATATTTCGTACAAAAATATACCATCCTAATATTAATCATTCAGGTAACATTTGTTTAGATATACTAAAAAAAAGTTGGAGCCCGTCTTTAACAATATCAAAAATTTTATTATCGATTTGTTCATTATTAAATGAACCAAATACAGAAGACCCTTTAGTACCGGATATAGCTAAAATGTATAATGAAAACAAAGAATTATATTTTAAGACAGCAAAAGAATGGACGTCTATATATGCGTCCTGATATTAAATTTAAAATTATTATTTAAAGATTTTTTTATATTAAAAGATTAATGGATGATACTGATATTCAGATTAATCTAAATGATGAAAATTCTTTATTACAATTACAAAATATATTAAATGAATTTCAAAATTCTGTACTTAATATTCAAAATACGAATGACAACACAAATAGTGCTAATCGTTTTGTTATAGAATTTGATTTTAATATAGAACAACAAATAGAAAATTTACCTAATTATTTTAAGAATATTAAAGAAATTAATGAAATATTAGGTAAGCCAATTTATATTAATAAAAAAGATGAAGTTTTAAATGACAAAGAATGTTTGATATGTTTAGAAAAATTTGAATATAAAAAATATAAAAGAGTATTGAAATGCTGTAATAATATTTATCATAAAACATGTATTGATAAATGGTTAAAAAAAAATAGCACATGTCCAACTTGTCGCCATGACTATTTAAAAGAAGAAAATGAAGAACAAAATAATTAATTATGCCCACTTTCATTTAAGTAAGATGTCATATTACTATAATCTTTTACATTATACTTAATTGTAAAGCCATAAGAAATTTGTTTTTTATCCTGGATAATAAACAAATCATCATCTTTAAAATTATTTTCTTTTATAAAAGTCGGAAGATTTTCGTATGGGTAATCAATTTCAATAATGTATTTTCCTAATTTATCATCTTCATCCGAAGTATTATCAACAGTTATAACATTGTATCCACATGTATAAAATAACGATTCTAAACTTTCATTATTGGAACCAGCTTTATTACCTTTAGATAACCCAAATTTCACACTATTTTTATTAAAAGTAGGTAAATTATCATAATTTTCCAAATAAATAAATTCCTCTGTTACATTAGATATTTTTAAATAATATTTATTACCTTTGATTATAACAATAAAATAATAATTACTAAAATCTTCATTTACAATTTTAAAACTTCTAAATAAATTTAAATGATTTACAATATCTTTTTTATTTTCAATTTTATAACTTAGAGCTAATTTTATTTCATTCGCTGTCTTTTTAAATACATCTAATTTAATATTATCTTCAAAGAATACTAGTTCATTTTCATTTGGAACAATATGATAAAAATAGATTAAGTCTCTAATAATTAATGGATTATTATTAATTGTATCACAATCTTTTGTATTATAATATTGCTTACAAATTTTTATATATTCAGGATGTTTCCTATTAACTTCAAATATTGTAGAATATTCTTTTTTTCCACAAATACCTAGATTTTTTAAATTTCCTTTTTGAAAATTTTTAATAAATAATTTATCTATACCAAAATTATACATTCGTCCATTTTTATTATTTAATTTTAAAGTAAATTTATCTAATTTACCCAATGATGATGGTTCATATAACATTATTTCATTTGGTACAATTAAATTTGTAAAATTATTTGAAAAAGTAATTGATGTTAAACTACTTCCATGATTAATTCTTAATACTGCAAATGATTTTTTGAAATTAGTATTACCTCCTTTATAGGGACTTCTTAATTCAGGTATTTCTAATAATAAATAACTATCTTTATATATTGTTAAACTCAATTCAGATAATAAATCGTTTCCATTTTGCTCTGTATTATATTCATAAGAATGTACTGGTACAATAACATTATCTAAATAAACTGTATTGATATTATCAAATGTTTCACCAACATCATTTTGAGAATTATTACCAATAACAATTTTTTTTTCTCTTAAAATTACAGTGTCTTGTTCTTTGTATGTTTTAAAAATAAAATTATTATCAGCAGGGGAAAAATTAAAAACAAAATCACATTGATTGGGATGAATGTAAAAATTCCTATATCTTGAATCTATGACAATATAATCTGTTTTTAATGATGTTTTATAATCCGGTTCTTTTAATAATATATTTTTTTTCACATTATTATCTGAAAATATTGTACCATTATTTTCTAATATATTTTCCTTAATTATACTTTCTTTAACTATATTTTCTTTTTTAATTTCATTATTATTAGTTGAAAGAAATTGTTGAAAATTTTTTATAGAATCTTCAAAATCAGTTTTATTATTCTGATTATTATTCATATTTATATTATCTCTGTCTTCAATATTGGCTAAACTTGTAATAGGCGTCAATTTATTAATATTATTATTTTCTTCTAATATATTAAATTTATCTTCTACATTTTCATTAATTATTTTTTGATTATCTTCATAACTTGATAAATCATTTACTTGTTTATTATATGTAGTAAGTAAGCCATTATATAAATCTAATGTATTATTATTTTCCTCTTCATTATCTAAATTAAAATTAACTTCTTTTGCTTGAGGATATATTAATTCTCTTTCTTCTTTTAATTTTTCAGTATGCTTATTAATTGTACTATTATCCATGCTAGATGATTTAGGATAATCAATAACTTCACTATTATTTTTATAATTTTTTAAAATTTCACTATCAAATAATTTATCTTCAACTTTTGCAGATTCACTATTAATTTTATTCTCTTGTTGAATTATATTTTGTTGAGTATTTTGTTGAGTAATAAATTGTTTTTTATTTGTTTTGTAATATGATATTACTAAACTATATACTTTTTTGTTCATTAAATTTAAATATTCATTATTATTCATATTTTTGGGAGGAATAGATGAAACATTATTTTTAACATATTCCATGCATTTATGTATTTGTAAATTCGTATTAATATTACTTAAATGATGATTTTTTAATAAATCATCATTTATAATCTTTTCTAAACTCTTTTTATTATTACTTGAATAAAATTGATTATATATCATTTATAAAATAAGAAGATTATTTTTAAATAAACTATCTAAAAATAATAATAATTAATTTTAAAATAAAGAAATAATTGTTACAAAAGTGTAATATCCTCCAACTAGACTAGCTAATGTAACTGATGACCCTATGATTATCATTGAAACTAATAAAGTGTTTTCATAATCATAGTTACGACTCATTATTATATATTCTAATAGTTATAAAAAAATTTAAATAATTTACAAATATTATTTACTATAATAAATTAATCCTAAAACTCCATACATAAATAAAAATAATTTTATTTGAAATGTCAATATTAAATATTTATCAGTAAATGGATTAAATAAAATTATTAATAATAATGACACAGATATTTGAAAAACATAATAACAATATTCTTCTAATGTATTCGCAACTTCTTCTGTTAAAATATGATGATTAATTATTTGTTTTTTGAAGAATTTTAAAATTACTAAAATTAATTTACTTAATAATATAAATACTAATAAAATATTCATAAAAAAATATTTAGATAACATTTCTATATATATATCAAACTTAATTTTTTATAAAATATATTTTGTTAAATATTTTAATACAGTCTTAACAATACTTTCATTTTTAGGAAAATTTTCAAATAAATTATTAAACGTTTGTGAATTATCATTGTTTTCTTGTAAATTAAACATATCATCAAAATTATTCATTTCTTTAAAATCATTTAAGTAATTATTGAATAATGGTTTATTCCATTTTTTATTAGGTTCATTTTGTACATAATTATTAGATGAATTGTAATTAATTAAATTAATAATTGAAAATATTATGAAAAATATTATAGTACATATTAAAAATTTAAATGTATCAATACTCATAAATTGTCCAATATTCAATAAACCATTATCTAAATCAATATTTAATAAATCATCACTATATTTTGATTCAGTATTTTTTTTTTGAATATTCACTTTTATATTTTGTTCTTCATTAACTTCTTCAAATATATCTTTTTGTACATAATACTTATCTAATATTTTTTGTAATTTTTCAATTGGATAAAAAAATATTCCATTGGAATAAGTTATCCAATTTTTCAAATTAGATAAAATTACTAATGCTAAATCAGTATAATTAGGATAATTAAATAAAGTTAATAGAAAATGAAAATCATCTTTTTCCCAAAGTGAAAAATCTTTAAATAATTTTTTTTTTATTAAATTATCTAAATATTCATTTGTTAATTCTGACATTATTATAATTTATAATTTTATTTTTAATTTTTTTAAAAAATTAATTTAAATGAATAATCTTATTATAATTCATAGATGAGTCGTTTTTCTAATTTAGATAATGCTTTTAAAAATAATTCACTAAATGATTTTGATTATAATACTGTAACTATAAAACCACCAGCTAGAAATAAAACTCATGGAACAATTACAAAAACACTAGTAATTGATAGTAGAGATAGAGATTTCATTAAATTTCCTGATTCAAATTCATTTCGAGTTGAAATAACGGAAGAATTCAGAGATGTAACATCATTAGAATTAGTGTATGGACAAATTCCTAATTGTAATTATAATATTAATAAAAATAATAATATGTTTTATATTAGTGAAAATAATGAAGTTAAAAGTGTTGAAATACCAGAAGGGCAATATACAAATCAACATTTATTAGATACATTGAATGGTAATAATGGTAATTTGTTAAAAGATTTAGAACATAAATATAATTTTACAAGAAATGTAAATAATTTGAAAATAAGAATACAATCAAATAATCCTGACAATTTTATTTATAATTTAAATTATGAATTAAATAATAATTGTAGTCCATGCCAATTTAAAAGTATGGATACAAAACTAGGATTTTTAAATAAAGCATATCATTCAGAAATTATAGATTTAAGTTATATTTATGTAAATAAAAATAATATTGTTTATCAAAACAAAAGTAGTCTAAGTGATTATAAAGTATATAAAATATCAGCAATATCAAACACAAATAAAACACTAGATTTTAAAGAAATTTTTATGGTTAATGATTATATTATTTTAAATGGTGGTAATATAAAATATTCCTGTAGAATTCATAATATTTTAAATGAAAATACAATTGAGATTGAATCATTGGATAATAATAATCCAATTGCATTATTTGGAAATATATTTCAAAATATAAATTTATTGTATAGTCCAAATATTTATAATGTTGAAAATAAACCATATTTGATTTTAAAAGTAGCAGAAGCAAAATTATTAACATCTTTAACTTCAACATGTAATAATTCTTATACTGTAATTTCATTAGAACAAAAAAATAATACATTAATTAACCAGGCAACATTGCCTGAACATGGTGTTATTAAATATTTTAATCCTCCATTAGGAAAATTATTTTGGTTAGATATTCAATTTTTAAATTATGACGGCACATTGGCAGATTTTAAAGGACAAGATTTAATGCTAACATTTGTAATATCACAATTAAATCAACCAGGAAAATATAATAATATTATTGATAGTTGGTAATAAAATTAAATATGTATTTTTCTTGTTGCAATTTTTACATATTGAGGATTTTCTCGAATACATTCAAGAAAATCATTGGGAGTAAATTTATCACTATATTCTAATTCATCACAATGATGACAATCTCTTGTTTTCCATCTTTGTGCATTTGAATTATAATATGTTCTACAATAACAATTTGGAAGAATATATTGAGTATAGCAAAAATTTTCATATAATTCTTTTTTGTAGTATAAATAACTAAAATATTGTTGTAGCATTTTATAAGCAATTTCATTAACTAAATAAGATTTTATTACAACTCTTATTTCATAAGAAAAGTAATTATTAAGAAGTAAATCAACTGAAGAAATCATTTTTATAATATAATTAAATAATTTCAATTTTGAATAATATTTTAAAATTTTTTATTTTAAATTTAAGAAATAATTAATAAATAATATTAATGATTTGTTTTAATACAAAATACTGGCCATTAGTATATTTCAATATAGATGACAATGGGATGAATGAAAATGATTTTGAAGAATATAAAAGAACTTATTTGAAAATATTATTAAAATGTAAAAAAGAAAAAACAAAAATAATTTTGATTAGTGATTTAAATAATCAAAATAAGTTAGAAATGAAATATGTTATGAAACAAGCATATTTTAATTTAAAGATTGAAAAATTTAATAAATGCTATGTGAAAA
>Ga0206125_10003299_pt1 | contig 15636 bp, 15 predicted proteins | sample Helgoland_Spring_4_FD_148598 | JGI IMG/M metagenome (GOLD analysis project Ga0206125, IMG submission 148598) | Pelagic subsurface seawater microbial communities from Kabeltonne, Helgoland, North Sea - Helgoland_Spring_Bloom_20160331_1 | ecosystem: Environmental > Aquatic > Marine > Epipelagic ... | reverse complement strand
ATTATGAGTCAGGTGCTCTAACCAACTGAGCTATGGGCCCTAATTCAGTTTTATACTAAATTGGTTGGCAAATTTGCAAAAAAAAATCTAATTACTTTAAAGTAAGACCAATAATTTACTCTAGTCTCCAGCTTATTCCTCCCATTAACCATCTTCCTGGCATTTTGGCACCTAATATATTCTGGTATTCTTTGTCCAATAAATTAAGTATCTGAACATTTAAAGAAAGTTTATTATCCAATAACCCATAACCTACTCTTGCATTTAAAAGTCCATAACTACTCTCTAAATCACTAGATATGGATTCTGCAGCTTGAGCAGTTCTTTCTTTGTACAAACCAGAAATGGAGAATTGGAAAGAGTTATAATTTAAAATTAGCTGAGCATTAAGTAGGTGCTTTGCAAAGCTTGATAAATAAATTCCTAGAGTGTCGTTGGTAATATCGGTAAAAGTATATCCCATTTGCCAATTTAAAGTGCTGTTCTCTGAAATAAGAAATTTAGAATTTAACTCTAGCTCAAACCCATTGATATTTACATCCTTAATATTTTTAGCAAAAAAATAATCTACACCCGAATATAAGCTTCCAATATCACTTACAGATCCAATATCGCCCTCGTTAGTTAACACATAGTCTATAATATTACTAGACTGTCTGCTAAAAATAGTTGCCTTAAACAAAGTGTTTTTAAATGGAGAATAATTAATTCCTATTTCTTCTGACAATCCTCTTTCAGCCATTAAATTTGGATTTCCTAAGCTTCTTCCTGGTGTTAATTCAACTATATTATTGGATACATATCTTTCTGTATAATCTGCTGCCCTAATACTTTTTCCTGCAGAAGCTCTTAAAACTAGATTATTCATAGTATAAGAAGCGCTCAATTGAGGACAAAATTCAAATCCATAATTTTCATCGTAATCTTCTCTCGCAATAGTAGTTAAAACTAGATTATTTGACTTGTAAACTCCCATTAAGTAAGCTCCAAAATGATAATCGCTGTGGTTTCCCCTATCGTTACTTTCAATTGTCCTTAAGTCTGCCTGAATTCCAGATTTAACAATTAATTTCTCATTTATTTCCTTGGAATTATTAATTGTGAAATTAGTAAAACCCATTGTGTGAATATTAGTAGAAGGAAAATCAGGACTATATATAAATTCATCATTACTTCGCTTATAACTTGCATTTATATCCAATATTGAACCTGAATTTGTTTTTCTCTGAAGTTGAACTCTGTTAAACCAGTTGGAAGTGATTTCTGTAGACTTATCGAATGTACTATTTGTATAGAAATATCTTGCATTAAAATCGCTAGAAAGAATGGAGGATCTAACCTTTAATTCCCATAAATTATTTATTTTAAATCCTGCTGAAAGACTTATGTTTTTAATATCGAAATAATTTCTATAACCCTCTAATGTTGTTGAGTCATTAACTGCAACTGGTAAAATGCTATCTCCCTTAGAATGATTTATAGATGCTCCTAAGCCAACATAAAATTTATTGGATTTATGAAAAACACTTGCTGTAGAGCTTACTAAATTATTGTCTCCGTAGCTGATAGATCCTGATGAAGTAGTTCCATTTTTTAAAGAGTCGAATCCTTTGGTAATAATGTTAATTACCCCACCAACAGCATCAGGCCCATACATAGAAGCTCCTGCACCTTTTAATATTTCAATTCTCTCTATTTCCATATTTGAAATTGGAACATAGCAATTAAAATGCCCGGTCAATGGATCGTTAATTTTCATGCCATCAATTAAAACCAAAACTTGAGAAAAAGTAGAACCTCTCATTACAATATCTCCTTGTACACCAAATCCTCCACGAGACTGAACTTCAACACCACAAATAGTTTGTAACAATTCGTAAAAAGTAGTAGCTGGCAATTGTTGTATTTGTTCTTTGGTCAAAATACTGATACTTCTACCTGTCTCGCTAGCTTTTAAAGGAATTCTTGTGGTTTGTACTAGCAAAGTGTCTAGACTAAAGCTTTGCTGAGCACTTGGCTTAATAACTAACGAAAGGAAAAGGGAAATGCTTAAAAAATATTTCAAAATGAATAAATGTTTAATTTTCTATAATATATCTAAATTCGAGACAATTTTAAGAATTTGTTTTGATTAAATAAGGGTAATGACGGAAATTAAAAGTATAATATTTGACTTAGGAGGTGTGATTTTAAATCTGAATTATTCGAAAACAGAAGATGAGTTTAAAAAAATTGGTGTTTTAAATTTTAAAGAATTTTACAGTCAAAAAAAACAAACGCTTCTTTTTGATGATTTTGAAAAAGGAAAAATAAAGCCAGAAGAATTCATTTCATCATTTAAAGAATCGGAAAATTTAAAAATAAAAGAAATCGATTTCATAAATGCGTGGAATGCAATGCTTTTAGAAATAGCTATTGAAAAACTACAATTTATTGATGGTCTAAAAAAAGATTATAAAATAATTTTGTTGAGCAACACCAATGAAATACACATCAAAAAATTTGAAGACGATTTAAAAAAGAACAATATGCTGGAGCAATTCTACAAATGCTTTGATAAAATATATTATTCTTCAAGAATGGGAAAAAGAAAACCAGAAGAAAATTGTTTTAATCAAGTCCTGGAGGAGAATGGATTGATAGCTGAAAATACCTTATTTATAGACGACTCTATTCAGCATATTGAAGGGGCTAAAAAAGTAGGAGTTAAAACCTTTCATTTAGAAAAAAACAAGTCTATACTGGATCTTGTTCCTGACATAATTCAATCAAAACACCACCAGTAGACTTAGGGTGGAGAAAACAAATAAGTTTATTATCTGCCCCTTGCTTAATATCCCCAATAGCTTCAAACCCCAAATTAGTAAGCCTTGCTAACTCCGAATGAATATCTTCTACATGAAGCGCCAAGTGGTGCATGCCTTGACCTTTTTTATTAATAAACTTTTTAATTGGGCTATCTTCCTTGGTTGCTTCCAGTAGCTCAATTTTAGATTCTCCTATTTTATAAAAATAGGTTTTCACTCCCTCAGATTCAACCAATTCTGTTTTATAGGATGTTTTACCAAATAGCTTTGCAAAAATTTCATTGCTTTTTTCTGGATTTTCTACTGCAATTCCAATATGTTCTATTTTTTTTATCATCGTTTCTAATTTATGAATTTAAGACCACTTACTGAATATAAAAAATAGATATAATTGAAAATAAAATTTAAAGAACACTTCTTTTGTAGATAAACTTTTGAAAACTCTGTAAATAGCAGTATTTTTACCAAACTTTAATTTTAATTTGCATTTTATGTTTGGGATTTTCAAAAAAAAATCAGAAAAAGATACTTTACTAAAAAAGTACAACACCTTAACAGAAGAAGCTTATAAGTTATCCCACTCTAACCGATCAGCAAGCGACCAAAAAACTAAAGAAGCCAATGATATTCTAGAAAGAATAAAAATATTGGAGTCGTAAAGAAGCCAATGATATTCTAGAAAGAATAAAAATATTGGAGTCGGAAGAAAATAAATAAGTTTTACCGAGAGTGTTTTAAATTTATAATTCCTTATGAAAGATCGTGAGCTTGCAGAAAGCATACTAAAAGTTACTAGAGAACATCCTGAATATAGCTACAATTACAAGCAAATAGCTGCCGTTTTAGGAGTTAAAGATGCATTTATAAGAAAAAGAATTGTTACCCTTTTGCAACAACTTGCTAAAAATGGAGTTTTAAAGGAAATAGAACGAGGAAAATACCAAATAAAAGAAGGCAATAAAGAACTGGTTGGTCATATACAGACAGTAAGTAAAGGTGGTGGGTATTTTATGTCCCCAAAAATTGAAAAAGATATCTATATACATCCATCCAATCTTAAAAACGCTCTTAACGGAGATAAAGTTCTTATTAAAAGTAGTTTGTATAAAGGGAAAGAAGAAGGAAGAGTTCTTAAAATAATTGAACGCGTAAAAAAAGAATACATTGGTGTTATTGAGATTTCTGAAAAATTTTGCTTTTTCATTCCTGATGATAGAATGGTGAAAACACATTTTTTTATTGAAAAAAAACATATCAATAAAGCAAAAAATGGACAAAAAGTAAAAATTAAATTTCTATCATGGCCTAAAAATGCAAAAAGCCCTCAAGGTGCAGTAACAGAAATTATAGGGAATCCTGGAGAAATAAATGTTGAAATGAATTCTATTCTTTCAGAATTTGGATTTCCAACTAAATTCCCAATTCCTGTAACAAAAGATTTAGACTCTATACCAACCCCAAATTATGATAAAGAAGCTATTTCCAACTAAATTCCCACTTCCTGTAACAAAAGATTTAGACTCTATACCAACCCCAAATTATGATAAAGAAGCTAAGAAGAGAAGAGATTTTAGAAAAGTAACTACTCTAACTATTGACCCTGTTGATGCGAAAGATTTTGATGATGCATTGAGTTTTAAAGAGCTAGATGATGAAATAACTGAAATAGGTGTTCATATTGCGGATGTGGGGCATTTTGTAAAAGAAAAATCTATTATTGACAATGAAGCTTTTCAAAGAGGAAACAGCGTGTATTTGGTAGATAGAGTAATTCCAATGCTCCCTGAAAAACTAAGTAACGTCCTTTGTTCTTTAAGACCAAAAGAAGATAAGTTAACATTTTCAGTAGTATTTAAAATCAATAAAGAGGGGAAGGTTTTAGATACATGGTTTGGCAAAACTGTTATCCATTCTAACCATAGATTCACCTATGAAGAAGTACAAGAAATTATTGAAGGAAAAAAAAATACTTTTTCCAAAGAAATTAATGTTCTTAATACATTGGCTAAAATTATTCGTTCTAAAAGACTGGACAGTGGAGCACTTAATATTGAAAGTTCAGAAGTTAAATTTCAACTTGACGACAAAGGCATACCAATAGGAACTTACATAAAGGTTTCTCAAGAAGCCCATCAATTGATAGAAGAGTTTATGCTTCTTGCCAATAAACATGTTGCAATAAAAATGGGGAAACCAGCAAAAAATAAACTTGTTTCTCCTTTTATATATAGAGTCCATGATGATCCAAACGAAGAAAAACTCAATGATTTAAAAATATATTTAAAGTCAATGGGGTATGAAATAGTAAGAAAGAAAGATAAACCTATTTCTTTTTCTTTAAATGAAGTGATGCAAAAAGCAAAAAGAAGAAAAGAACTACAGTTAATTTCCCCTATGGTGATTAGATCTATGTCTAAGGCTGTTTACAGCTCTGATAATATAGGACATTATGGTTTGGCATTTCAATATTATACCCATTTTACTTCTCCAATAAGACGATATGCAGATTTAATTGTACACAGAAAATTAATTAAATCTTTAGAAGAAAAAAATGTCCATAGTAAAGACCAGCTAGAACATACGTGTAACCATATTTCTAAAATGGAAAAACAGGCAGTTGATGCAGAAAGAGCCTCGATAAAATATATGCAAGTAGTATTTCTCAAAGAGCGTATAGGACAGCAATTTACTGGTATGATTTCTGGACTTACAGATTGGGGAATTTATGTTGAGCTTCATGAAAATAAGTGTGAGGGAATGATTCCCTTAAACTCCATGAAAGACGATCAGTATTTTTACGATCCTGAGAAAAAAACAACAACAGGTTATAAAACTCGGAAAACCTATAAAATGGGCCAAGAAGTAAAAATAATTGTCAAAAAAGCAGATTTACATAAAAGACAAATAGACTTTAAGATTATCAACTAGTTTTTCATAAATGACTTTGTTAAAATCTCTTGTCCTTGTTTTAAACTTACAGAATAATACCCTTTACTAAGTTTTGAGGTATTTATATTGACAGTATTTGAGTTGACTTTTTTATTGGATAAAACTTGTTTTCCCATAATATCATAAACAGCTAACTCTGAAATTATTTTTGAGCTATGTTTTCCCATAATATCATAAACAGCTAACTCTGAAATTATTTTTGAGCTACAAACAGTTAAATTGTTATTGGCTGGATTTGGGAAAATAGAGACTTCATTCTTGTAAGAAGTATTAATTGCCGTGGTGTTTTCATAGGAAATATTGATATTATCAATATACAAGTCATTCCCTCCTCCGGATTCAAATTCAAATTTGAATCTGAAATTTTGAACGCAGAATGGGCCTATTAAACTAGTTATAGTGGCCTCTCTCCAGTCTCCAAATGAAGGTAAAAAGTTGTTTTGATCTGGAGCTGTAATTAGCTGGCTATACTGTAGAATTTTACGTACTGACCAAGTTTTACCACAATCGTTTGAGGCCAAAACTTTTAGATAATCATTGTTGGTAGAATTTTTTCTAGCAAAGGCATATTTAAAGTTGAAATACGCTTTGGTGGAATCTGACAAATCAAAAGTTTTGCTTTCTAAAACATGTTTGGTTCCTTCGGCAACACCACTATTTTGAACTTTTAAGCAGTAAGATCCATTGTAAGAAACCTCATCAGTAACAGACCAATTTCCAATATTAGAAATCCATTCTGGGGAATTAAAATTAATAGTTTCAAACCCCTCATAGAAAGGCAATTGTTCTCCATTGTAATCCATTACAATAACTGCATCGTTTTTAAGTTCGGTTAAGAAATTTATACTATCTCCAGAAGAAGTTAATGAAACATCGAATACCCCAGGGGATGGATAGGTAGTATATAGATTTTCTAAATTAGAAACAGCCGGATTTGCACCAGAGAAATCCCAACTCCATGAAATTGGATTGTGGTAAGAATAATCTTGAAAATACAAACTATCTCCAGAGCAAGTAATGTATCTATTGGCGAAAAAATCAGCTTTGCAAAAAGGGGCTGTTGTATCTATGCCAGTTGCTAAATGATTTGCTGCAGTAATTAAATTAGATCTTCCACCAAGGCTTGATGTAACTGCTGTTCTCATTCTTGCTTTTTGACCTAAAGTAAACATCTTTCTACATGGACTGTATTCCATGTGGTTCTCAATATTAGCAACTGACCCACAAGTTGTTTCATTGTAATTACACCACTGAGACCCGATGGTATTTGGTGTGTCTGCTACTCCGTCATCAGAACTACAATTGGAAGCCAACCCTGGTTCATTAGTGCTCCCCCAAGTGTGTGGGAGATTTAACCAATGTCCAACTTCATGGACAAATGTTTTACTTCCTGATGGATTTCCAGTTCCAATACTTCCACAATAATCGTGTCTTAACCATATTCCATTATTCATTGTATTTCCAAAAAATGAGGAAGGATAATAAGTATATCCAGCAATACCTGTTCCTACCGAACCACAAACAAAGACATTTAAATACTCATTTCCGGGCCAATTTCCTTGGAATACGTCATTATACATCATTACAGCATCTACTTGATCTGATCCGTTGATATCTCCATTGTTGTAGGAATAAGGAGTTTGAGTCATTGTAACTCCACTAAAACAAGTTCCGTCAGGAGCCTTGGTTGCTAAAACAAACTCTACTTCAATATCTGCAATTAGCGGTTTGAATAATGAGTCAACAGTGGCTGTGTCCGCTCGTAGAGCTCTTAAGTCTCTATTTAGAATTGCAAGAGCATCTAAAACTTGTGACCTGTCAATTTTCTCCACTCCATTATTGTGAACAATATGAAAAACGACTGGTATTTTATACAAAACACCCTTATTTTGAGCACCAGATGAATATTGAGTATTGGAACTAATTCTTTGTTCTTGGTCATATAATCTCTTAAAAGTTGAATCTTTTAATAATTTGGATAATATTATATGCTGGCCACATGAAAAATCTTGCGACTGGGCAGTAAGACTACTATTTTCAGAAAATAAAATTACTAGCACCAATGATAAGTATTGAAATATTTTTTTCATAGACAGCTAAAGTTATAAAACTGATTTATAATAATAGCTTATTATTGAAAATAATCAAGCAATCTGAATAAATTCTTCCTCAATTAATGGATCTCCTTGGTATTTTCTAAATAACTGAATTGTGGCAACTACATCTTTTTCACAATAGTGAATAATTCTATCTAAATCTTTATCTTGATAAAAGACTTTGGCTACTTGACTACCATCCATATCGTCTTTTGGGGTTGGAATTTTAAAAATATAAGTCAATAAATCTAAAGAAGTGTAGTTTTTATAATCTCCAAATTTCCATAGCTCCATAGTGTCTAAATGTTTTATTTCCCAAGGTTTTTTCCCAGAAACATTTAACATATAAGGAATTTTTAAATTGTTTATTAAAATCCTCCTACATAAAAAAGGGATGTCAAACTCTTTCCCGTTGTGGGCACAAAACAAGAAATCTGGACTGTTGTAATAGCTATTTAAAAGGTCTAAAAATTCTTGAAGAAGAACTATTTCGTCTTCATTCGCTATGCTTTTAATACGAATCTGAGTTTCCCCCTCTTTTTGAAGAACAAACCCAAGAGATATACAAACTACTTTTCCAAATTCAGCATAAATTCCAGCTTTTTCGTAGACTTCTTCTGCATTTAAATCCTCTCTCTGCTGAATAAATCTTGTTTTTCTGTCCCAAAGTCCTTGCCCTTTTTCATCTAACTCGTTGTAGTCAAAAGTTTGAGGAACTGTTTCAATATCAAAAAAAAGAATCTTGCTATAGTTGATGTTTTTAAGCATTAGTTATTTCTTATCTACCCAATTAATACCAAACAAAATCTTAAAGTTTTTTTTGAATCGAAGCTTTAACTCTTTCATGTCAATTTTTTGATTGATTTCTTTTTGCAAAGAGGTTACAGATTTATCTTCAATTCCACAAGGAACAATATGCTTAAAATAATCTAAATTAGAATTTATATTAAATCCTATTCCATGCATGGTGACCCAGCGACTACATTTAACTCCAATTGCACAAATTTTTCTCGGAGTTTCTTTTTCAGCATCTACCCAAACTCCAGTAAACCCGTCTAATCTTTGTCCAGTAACTCCATAATCCGCGAGTGTTAATATTACAGATTCTTCCAAAAGCCTTAAATATTTATGGATGTCGGAAAAAAAATAATCTAAATCTAAAATTGGATAAACTACCAATTGTCCTGGACCGTGATAAGTAATATCTCCTCCTCGATTGATTTTATAAAAGGAAATATTCTTTTCTTTTCTTTTCGGACCATCAATTAGAAGATTTTTCAAGTCACCACTTTTTCCCAAAGTATATACATGGGGGTGCTCACAAAAAATTAAATGGTTTTTAGTAGAAACCGTATTTTCAGGAAACTTTCTATTTTTTATTTTCAGCTGTACAGACGCATCAAATAACTTAGTCTGATAATCCCAACACTGCTTGTAGTCTATTAGCCCTAAATCCTCTAATTCAACCTCAGGTTGGTTCATATCTTGGCTAATTCGGCCTTTAAAAAGTTAATTACTTCTACTTCAACATCGTCAACTTTGTAAAGTTCTGCTAAGTAAACAGATATCCAATCTCCTAATAAAATATGGTAAAAAGTTTGAGCAAGGAAAGAATCTCCTTTTGCATTAAATTCTAAAACAGTAGAAGTATGTTTTTTAAAGATGTCTTTGCATATATCAATCCTAACCGAAGAACGTGGATGCTCGTAAGAAGATCTGAAAATTATTACTGCATATTCTTCTTTTCCTCCAGCCCAGCCAACAAGTTCGTTGTGGTTCATTTCTGGGAAAACATGTGCCCATCCCAATGCTTTAGAATTTTCGTTAATCTGCTGTTTGAACCTTACTATTACACCTTCCATTGAGGATTCAGAATAAGTAACAAATGTTTTATTTTGCAACGCTCTGGCTGTTTGTTTTGCAGTAGAAATTATATCCTCAACCTCTTTATCTAAAAGAGCTACTGTTGCTTTGGTCTGTTCTACATAATCGTTGTTGACAAAACCATAATGATTGAAAAGATATAATTGCTGAATAACAGAATATGTAAGCATAGCTCTTGGTGAAAATGCTTTTGGTAAAATTAAAAGGTTATAGTCGTTTTCCTTTGCAATTTCAGCAAGTTTTCCGCCATGAGTGATACAAGCAATTTCAGAATTTGCTTTCTGAGCAACTTTTAACGCTTCGAGGGTTTCCTCTGTATTTCCAGAAAAACTTGAAACAATAACCAATGTATTTTCATTAATAAATTTTGGCATTGTGTAATCGTTGTTGATCACGGCTGGTATTTTGAGTTGATCGGCTACTATTTGAGTAGCAATTTTCCCGCCTATACCAGAGCCACCTAACCCTGTAATTACAATGTTGTTAATTTGGTTTTTAGAGGGCTTTAAATTTGCCTTTTCACCTATTTCTAATGCTTCTGATAATTGTGCTGTAAATTGTTTTACTAGTCTTCTCATTTTTATGTTTTATATAGTTGCTATACACTTTAATTCTATTGCAATTGGTGTTGGTAAAGAGTCAATTGCAACGGTGGTTCTACAAGGTTGATTTTCTTTGAAATATGTGGCATAAATCTCATTAAATTTTTTGAAATCTCTTTTCATATCTACTAAAAAAACGGTAATATCTACTAATTTTTCCCAAGATGATCCGCTTTCATCTAAAATAGTTTTTACATTTTGAAAAACACTATGACATTGAGCTTCAAAATCAAATGTTTTAAAATTTCCATTGTGATCTAATTCCAGCCCTGGAACAAAAGAATCATTGGCGTCTGAGTTTGCTTTTCTTGGTCCAACGCCAGAAAGAAATAAAAGATTACCTACTTTTCTAGCATGTGGATATAGCCCTACTGGTTTAGGTGCTTTTTTGGAATTTATTTGTGATGAGTCCATAAAATCTTTAATAATTAACTTCGAAATTAGTCATAACTTATACATACATTGGTAGTTTCTGTAAAAAAGTTCAACGCGTAACTTCCTCCCTCTCTGCCAACGCCTGATTCCTTCATTCCTCCAAAGGGAGTTCTAAGGTCTCTAACCAACCAACAGTTTATCCAAACAATTCCTGAATCTAATTTTAATGCCATTCTATTTGCTCTTTTTAAATCTGAAGTCCAAACCATACTGCACAACCCATACTTAGTACTATTTGCCAAGTTTAAAACTTCTTCTTCACTATCAAATGGCGTTAGAGTTACCACAGGACCAAAAATTTCTTCTTGATTTGTTGAGCAATCGTAGCTAAGCCCTTCAAAAACAGTTGGCTCTAGAAAATATCCTTTAGAGCACCTGCCTTCTGGAATAAATTTATTTCCTCCAGCTAGTAGTATTCCGCCATCTTTTTTAGCATCTTCGATATGGGTTAGAACTTTTTCCATATGTTGCTGTGAAACTAAAGCGCCAATTTTTGAAGATTTTTCTAATGGATCTCCAATTGTTAATCTCTTAACTTTTTCAAGAAATTTTTCTTTGAAAACCTTATAAATTTTTCTCTCTACAAAAATTCTTGAACCACACAGACATATTTGACCTTGGTTAGAAAATGAACTTAAGACAGCGCTAGAAACAGCTTTTTCTAAATCACAATCTGCGAAAATAATATTTGGATTTTTACCTCCTAGTTCTAAACTTAGTTTTTTGAACATTGGGGCAGCAACTTGGGCAATTTTTTGCCCTGTTAATGTTCCTCCTGTAAAGGAAATAGCTTTAATATTTGGATGTTTGGTAATCTCATACCCCACTTTTGGTCCCAACCCATGAACAATATTTAAAACTCCTTTGGGTAAGCCAGCATCAATACAAATTTTTGAAAACAAGAAAGCTGTCATTGGAGTAATTTCAGATGGCTTTGCAACCACTGTATTTCCTGTGGCTAAGGCAGGTGCGATTTTCCAAGTAAATAAATAAAGTGGGAGATTCCATGGAGAGATACATCCAACAACTCCAATTGGCTTTCTTAAAGTATAGTTAATAGCCACTTGACTCATTTGATGGCTTTCAGAATTTTCGTGCAGAATGGCACTAGCAAAAAAAGACATATTTGTAGCTGCTCTTGGAATATCTACTTTCTTTGCAAGAGCCAAAGGCTTTCCGTTATCTACAGATTCTGCAAAAGCTAAATCGTCTTGCCTCTCAAGAATCAAATCTGCTATTCTTTGTAAAACAGTAGCTCTTTCCTTTATGGTTGAATTACTCCATATTGGAAATGCATTTTTTGCTGCTATTTGAGCATTCTCTACGTCTTCTTTGGTGGAATCTGGAATTAAACTGTAAACTTCTCCAATAGCTGGATTGTAGTTGTCCAACCACTTGTTATTCATTGGTTCTACTAGCTCTGCGTTGATATAATTGAATATTTTATCCATACTATTGACAGCGACTATATGCACGTTGAAATTTAATTTGTTCTGACTCGCTTTTTTCCAATTGATTTAAAATGTCAATATATAAAACATTACAAGAGTCTGTCCAAAAATTAATCTCCACTTCTTCTTGTGCTCTGTGCAATTGAGTATAACAGTTGCATAATTTTTCTGCCATTGGATGTTTTTCCTGACAAGAGAAAAATAAAGCTGAAAATATTATTGTACAAAATAAATGTCTCATGCAATCTAAAATTAGTTATAAAATTCAGGTTTATACTTAATAATTGTAATCAAATTAGAAACTAAGTCTTGGGATAAAATTGTTTTTAAAATTAAAGTAGAGGGATCGTATAAAAGTTCTTTATGAATTACTCGTACATTGTCTTTGTATTCGTCCATGAAAGTGACGTTGCCCCATTCATCATAATCGTACCTAAGTTCCTTTATTGGAGTTTCATTTTCGTTATTAAAATATTGAATAGATTTTAAAAATCCTCTGTCATTATAAGTGTATTTTTCATACTTAGTACTATTAGATATTAATAGTCTAGTATGAATTTTGAATAAGTAATTAAAACTATCGTAATAGTAAATTTGTCGTTGGTAAGGTCTGCCATTACTATTTAAGGTGGTCACCTCAATGATAGAATCTTTGTTTTCATAAAGGTAACTTTCTTGAAAAATTACATACTTCTCTTCTAACTTAAAATTCATTTTACTTTTAGAAGCATTTTTTTCTCTTGAATATGTCTTATTAATTAATTTTCCTAGATCATTGTATTTTTTACTGTAAGAATAAAAACCATAAGAGTCACAAGCATTTTTTTCTCTTGAATATGTCTTATTAATTAACTTTCCTAAATCATTGTATTTTTTACTGTAAGAATAAAAACCATAAGAGTCACTAACCCTAAAAATAGTGTTCTCATTTTTTAGATTGTATTCATAAAATGTAAATGTTGTATCCGGTTTATTTTTAGTTTTTGAAGACAAATAATGAACAGTTAAATTTCCCTTTTCGTTAAAAATATAGGCCTCTTTTTTACCAGAGCTTTTTATAGCTCCAAGTTCTTTTTTAGAAGAAATTGTTCCAGTTATAGACTTTAATTTAACGGATCTAATATATTTTTCATTAAAAAACGGAGTCTCGGTAAAAATTTGACCTGACTCATTGTTGATCATTTGAGCAAATAAATGATTAATAGAAAGACAAAATAACAACAAAATAACTCTGTTCATATTTCTAAATTTAAAGCTTGTTTAGTTGTTAAAACAGCAGGTAGACAAAATTTGTCATTGCAAATAAATATATTTTTTTTGTTGGGGTTGTACTTTTCTTTGAAAATTGGCAAATCTGATTGTTTTTCTAATAAATATATATCTTCAAAAAAATCTTTTTCAGAATAAAATTCTAGCAACTCCTGTACGGAAAACCCAACCATAACGTATTGTTTTTTAGGGCTATTAACTTTCATAGATAAAAGCATCCAATTGGTGAAATTAGAGGGGGAACTTTCCGCATTTAATGCCACTGCTGAGAGCATTTTATTACAAATCTTTAAAAAATATTTATCGTAAGTAACTTTATAAATCTCATATAAATTACTAGCCATTACTGAATTACTGGATGGGATAACCTGATCCTCTAACTCAAAAACATCTTTAAAAAGCTTTTGTTCATTGGAAAGTCTAAAAAGATTTTTTTCTTTTTGCCAAAAATTAGAAATTGCAGCTTGTGTAAAACCAATACTTTTTTCTAGCCAATAGCTGGAATTTTTAATTTTTCCCATTTTAATGGCTGCTGAAATTAACCAAGCATAATCTTCTAGTGTTCCCTTTATTAGATTATTTGTATAAACCAATCTATTACATTGGTGTTTTTTATTGGTGAATTTTTTAAAAATTAGTTTAAGAAACATTTCTGCTTTATCTAAATATTCTTTCTTACGGTAGGCAATTGATGCGTCTAATAGCCCATTTACCATCATGCAATTCCAGCTGCAAATGGCCTTGTTGTCAATAGCTGGAAAGCTTTTATTTTTTCGTATTTTTTTTAATTTAAAAATAATTTTTTTTGCTTTATCACTATTGTCATAGGTTGTTCTATGCATGTGCCAATTGTTTTCCCAAAGCATACTGTGGGTCATATTGAAGTAAGATTTACAATAATTTTGTTCTTGCTCATTTAAATTCTCGTTTATTTCAGATTTTTTAAAAACATAGTAAGCTCCCTCTCCATCTTTATTATCTGCATCAACAGAAGCAGGAAAAAGTTGATGATTTTTTTCACTTAGTTCCAGCCAATAATCAATAGTTTGTTGGACTAAAAATTCATTTTTGGTGCTTTTATTTAAAAAATCAAAAATGGAGAAGACACTTATCAACTGAGCGTTGTCGTAAAGCATTTTTTCAAAATGTGGAATATTCCAATACTCATCTACACAGTATCTAAAAAACCCGCCTTCTAAATGGTCAAATAATCCTCTTTGAGAAATTTTATCAAGAGTTAGATTGATAAATAAATCCCAATCTTTTGATTTTCCTGCCAACATTGAATAATTTAAAACTGTTGGTAATGGAAATTTTTGATTAGAATTAATCCCACCATTTTTAATGTCCAAAAAATAACTCCATTCGCTAAAGTCATTGGAAAAATTAAACTCTGCTTTTTTATTTGTTCCTGAGGATTCTTCAAGATGCTGGAAGTACTTTTGAGTAAAGTCTAAAAGAGTCTCTGGATGGTCATTATGCAAAACTTTGAACCTATTGATTAATTGCATCCATTGTTTTGTTTGGAAATAGGTTCCAGCATAAAGCGGAGTTGTGTCTGGCATTAAAATACAATTTAGAGGCCATCCTCCATTTCCTTTAGTCTCCATTATAAAATCCATATAAGCATTATCTACTTCGGGGTGTTCTTCCCTATCTACTTTAATAGATATAAAGTTTTGGTTCATAAAACTTGCAATTTGCAGATTGCTAAATGTTTCTTTCTCCATAACATGACACCAATGACATGCGGAATAACCAATACTTAAGACAATTAACTTGTTTTCAGATAAGGCAGTGTCTAGGGTTTTCTCCGACCACGTTTTCCAGTGAATTGGATTTTGAGCATGGTGTTTTAAATAAGCGCTATTTGAGCTCTTTAATTCATTCATTGTTGTAATTATCTAATAGCTCTTTTAAATCAGATAAAATCTGACTTTTTAGATGTTTAGGAGAAATAATTTTACAATCTTTTCCAAAACCCATAAGCAACATTTTAAGCTCGTAAGTAATTAATAAATGGAAGGAAAAAAGATGGTTTCCATTAGACTTTATTTCCTTAATTTCTTGGGAGTGATGAATAGGCTGAGATTCTAAATATTTGGATAGTATTGGCTTGGTTTCAATCACTATTTCGCTGGGG
>Ga0206125_10003295_pt1 | contig 15650 bp, 10 predicted proteins | sample Helgoland_Spring_4_FD_148598 | JGI IMG/M metagenome (GOLD analysis project Ga0206125, IMG submission 148598) | Pelagic subsurface seawater microbial communities from Kabeltonne, Helgoland, North Sea - Helgoland_Spring_Bloom_20160331_1 | ecosystem: Environmental > Aquatic > Marine > Epipelagic ... | reverse complement strand
TGCTAATTTGATCTTGAATACTAGTTTGGTCTTCAAAGCCTACAGAAATGTCATTTAACAAACCTCTTAGAATGCTCATTTGGGCATCTACAGCCTTTATTAAGCTTTGTTCATCTTGGCTTGAAGAGGACAAACGAAGTCTTACTCTTCCCAAAGAAGGTAAATAAGCTAATTTAATATCTACAGGTAACTGGGCTTCCCAGGGAGCAATAATCTCTTGTATCTCGCTCTCTCCTTTACCATAAGTTAGTAAGGTTTTATGATAAATAAATGGCCTGTTAAATTGTGTTTTTATTCTGGGCAACACATGATCTGAGATGAGTTTTCTCATCTCTATTGGTACACCTGGCATAGACACAAAAACGGTGTCTTGTTTTTCCATCCACATACCTGGAGCTGTACCTATAGGGTTTTCTAGCACTATTGCCTTAGACGGAACCATAGCTTGCTCTAGATTTGAGGGCAAAGGAGCTCTGTGTAAATATTTGGAAAATATATCGTTAATATTTTGCAGCACCACGGGGTTTTCTACCAAGGTGTCCTGAAAATATTCTAAAAACGTTTTTTTAGTAATATCATCTTTTGTTGGCCCCAAACCCCCAGTAAGAAGAACAATATCTACCCTGTTTTTTGCATCCTCTAGGGCATTTAAAATATGTTGTCGATGGTCTTGAACAGAGGTGATTTGGTATACCTGCACTCCTATTTTGTTTAACTCCTTGGCTATAAATACAGAATTAGTATCTATGATTTGTCCAATTAGTATTTCATCACCAATGGTAATTATTTCTGCTAGCATCTAGGTGGGGAAGTCTGTTTTTAATTCTTCAAAAACATGGGAAAGCACGCGGTTTAGTGTTTCAATATTTTCTTGGACAGAAGTTTCGCTTCTTGAAGATTTAGTCCAAGATTCAATGGTCTTGACATCTTTTTGCACCTCTATACCTAACATTTCAAAATTTGGTTTCATTTTGTGAGCAAACTGATAGGCTAATTCTTTGTTATTAGTCTCTATAGCCTTTGTAAGTCCTTCAAGATCTGAAGGAATCTCCTCTAAAAAAGTATGCGCTACGATAGATATAAAGTCTTGATCACCATCCGCAATTGCGCTTAAACTAGCCTTAGAATAATGTGTGTCCATGAAATTAATTATTTAATTTTTATTTTAAAAAATTCTTCATCCGCAATAAATCCTGTTAACACATCATCTGGATTTACTTTAGCTACTCCTGCGGGTGTACCGGTAAATATAACATCTCCTATCTTTAAAGTGAAATATTTTGACACATATTCTATTAGTTCATCAAATTTCCATAGCATATGTGAAGAGCTTCCTTGTTGAACCACTTGATCATTTTTTTTCAGTGAAAAAGAGATAGCATCCAAGGACTCAAACCTACTCTTAGGCACAAATTTACCAATCACAGCGGCTCCATCAAAGGCTTTTGCTTTTTCCCAAGGAAGGCCTTTTTGTTTTAACTGTTGCTGTAAATCCCGTGCAGTAAAATCTATACCTAGGCCGATTTGATCATAGTATTTGTGTGCAAATTTTTTATCAATATGTTTTCCAACTTTAGTTATTTTAATCAAAAGTTCAACCTCGTGTTGCACCAAATCACTAAAATGTGGTATAAAAAAGGGTTGTTTTTTTAAAAGTATTGAGGTGTCGGGTTTTAAAAAAACAATGGGCTCTGATGGTCTCTCATTTTCAAGCTCTGTGATGTGATCTGCGTAGTTTCTACCAATACAAATAATCTTCATAATTGCTAAAATTGAATATTAAAACTTAGTATTTAATTTACTAAGTTTGATTTTGGTCAACACTTTTTTGGTGTACAAAGGAAAATCTGCATTTAACAACCACCCAAAATAACCTGGTTCTTTTTCTAAGACCTCTAGCACGAGCGCACCCTTGTGTTTTCCAAAACTAAAAATCTCCTTACCCTGTTTATCATAGCCAATATATCCTGCAAAATCTGCAAATTTTCTATGCATACTATACGCAGCTAAGCTAGGGATATTATTATCTAAATCATCGTACCTTGATAATTGAGCTTTTAGAACCTCATAGGTCGCGTTGGTGTCTGCAGCGGCGCTGTGAGCATCTACAAGTGTTTTACCACAATAAAATTGGTAGGCTGCCTCAAGGGTTCTTTTTTCTTTTTTATGAAAAATAGTCTGCACATCTACAGCAAGATTTTTCTTCATGTCAAAATCTACCCCGGCTCTCAATAATTCTTCTGCCAGTAATGGAATATCAAAACGGTTGCTATTAAAGCCCCCTAAATCACTATCTTTAATTAACTCATAAACTTGCTTGGAAAGTTCTTTGAAAACAGGTTCATTGGCAACCATTTGATCGGTAATACCGTGCACTTCAGTAGTTTGAGGTGGTATTGGGATTGTAGGGTTTACCCTCCAGGTATGGCTCTGTTTATTTCCGTTTGGAAATACTTTAAGTATAGAAATCTCAACGATTCTATCTGTGGCTATATTAACACCTGTAGTTTCTAAATCAAAAAAGCAAATGGGTTTGGTAAGTTGTAATTCCATAATTTAGGTTATCCTGCAAAGGTAAAAGAAATACAACTAATTAAATAAGGGTATTTTATAAATACAAGAAGGATTAAATAAACTAAAAAGTAGGTGTATATTTGTTCAAAATTTTCATAAATGTCATTACAACAAGAAATAGACAGAAGAAAAACATTTGGAATCATTTCTCACCCAGATGCCGGTAAAACAACCTTGACAGAAAAACTTTTACTCTTTGGGGGAGCTATCCAAGAGGCAGGAGCTGTAAAAAGTAATAAAATAAAAAAGGGTGCCACCAGTGACTTTATGGAAATTGAAAGACAGCGTGGTATCTCTGTGGCAACCTCTGTTTTAGCTTTTGAATATAAGGGTATTAAAATAAATATACTTGATACTCCAGGTCACAAAGATTTTGCAGAAGACACCTTTAGAACTCTCACAGCTGTAGATAGTGTCATTGTTGTTATAGATGTAGCAAAAGGAGTTGAAGAACAAACAGAAAAACTTGTGGAAGTGTGTCGTATGCGCAACATCCCGATGATTGTTTTTATTAACAAACTTGACAGAGAGGGTAAAGATGCCTTTGAGCTACTTGACGAGGTTGAGCAAAAATTAAAACTAAGAGTAACACCACTCTCCTTCCCTATTGGTATGGGGTATGACTTTAAAGGTATCTATAATCTTTGGGAGAAAAACATAAACTTATTTAGTGGTGACAGTCGTAAAAACATTGAAGAAACCATAGAAATTGAAGATATCGCTTCTGCAGATTTAGATCAATTAATTGGAAGTGAGCCTGCACAAACTATTAGAGAGGAACTTGAACTTTTAGACCAGGTGTACCCAAAATTTAACAGAGAAGAATACCTTACAGGAGATTTACAACCCGTATTTTTTGGTTCAGCCTTAAATAATTTTGGTGTGAGAGAGCTGCTAGATTGTTTTATAGAAATAGCACCCAAACCACAACCAAAATCTAGTGACACAAGACTTGTAAAACCAGAGGAGAATGAGTTTTCTGGCTTTGTATTTAAAATTCATGCAAACATGGATCCCAAACATAGAGATCGGTTGGCTTTTGTTAAAATTGTATCTGGTATTTTTAAAAGAAATACAAATTATGTGCATGTTCGCAACAAAAAGAAAATGAAGTTTTCAAGCCCAAACGCATTCTTTGCAGAAAAAAAACAAATTGTAGATACCTCCTACCCGGGAGATATTGTTGGACTGCATGATACGGGTAGTTTTAAAATTGGAGATACCCTCACACAGGGAGAGCAAATGCAATACAAAGGAATTCCCAGTTTTTCTCCTGAATTCTTTAAATATATTAACAATGCAGATCCATTAAAAAGCAAACAGCTTGAAAAAGGGATTGATCAATTAATGGATGAGGGTGTTGCACAATTATTTACTCTAGAGCTTAACGGGCGTAAGGTAATTGGAACAGTTGGAGCCTTGCAGTTTGAAGTAATACAGTATAGGCTAGAACATGAATATGGCGCTAGTTGTAGGTATGAAAATCTAAATGTTCACAAGGCCTGCTGGGTAGATCCCTTAGATGAGAAAAGTGATGAGTTCAAAGATTTTAGACGTGTAAAATCGAAATTTTTAGCAAAAGACAAACGAGGACAATTGGTGTTTTTTGCGGACTCTGCATTTACCTTGCAGATGACCCAAAGCAAATATCCTAGCATAAAATTACATTTAGTAAGTGAGTTTGAAACGCAATCAAACTAATGCGCTGGCTGTTATATCCTATTTACCTTTAAAGAGTTTTTACAAAACAAACCTAGAACTATTTTAGTAAATATGCTTTAAAATCTTTGTAAGTAGAAATACGAGTGGCTACTTTATTTCTCCCCATTACAGATTGAATTTGAGGAGGTATTTGCTGTTTGGTTGTAACAACTTGATTAACAACATCTAAAAACTTGGTTGGATGTGCTGTTTCTAAAAAGACACAATGCACCTTAGGGAACTTTTGCAGATATACCTTAGCTCCTAAATAGCCAACTGCGCCGTGAGGATCTGCAACATATCCATAAGTAGTGTAAATTTCCAACATAGCTGCTTTAGTTTGATCATCAGAAAAACTAAAACAAGACACATTGTTTTGTAAGGTTTCAAATGTGTTTTTATACATTTCCTTGATGCGAATAAAATTACTTGGATCTCCAACATCCATGGCATTACTTATAGTCTGCACAGAGGGTTTGGGGTCGAAAATTTTTGTTTTTAGAAACCGAGCTACCACATTGTTTTGGTTATTAGAGGCAACAAAATGTTTGATAGGCAATCCTAATTGTTGTGCCATAATACCTGCACACACATTACCGAAATTACCGCTGGGTACAGAAAAAACTATGTCTTTATACTTACTTTTCAATGTTTTATAGGCAAACATAAAGTAAAATAATTGTGGCAACCAACGGGCTACATTGATAGAATTGGCAGAAGTTAGCTGCATCTTACTTGTTAGATCCTTATCTAAAAAAGCAGCTTTAACCATTGCTTGGCAATCATCAAAAGTACCCTCAACCTCCAAAGCGCTAATGTTTTGACCCAAAGTGGTTAATTGCTTTTCTTGAATAGCACTCACTTTCCCACTAGGGTAGAGTATCACTACATTAACACCTTTAACACCTAAAAAACCATTGGCTACAGCTGCACCGGTATCTCCAGATGTAGCAACTAGCACTGTAACTTGGTTGGTGTTGCTTTGATTAAAATAGCCTAAACATCGTGCCATAAAACGAGCACCAACATCTTTAAAAGCCATGGTGGGCCCATGAAATAGCTCAAGGGTTGATATATTTTTATTGAGTTCAACAACGGGAAATTCAAAGGATAAGGTTTCCTCAATAATAGTCTTTAAAATATCCTCAGCAATATCTGGGGAGACAAACTGCCTGATCGCCTCAAAGGCAATTTCATTGTTAGATAAATGATGAATATTATCAAAAAACACCTTGGGCAAGGGGGTAATACTTTGGGGAAAGTACAAACCTTTATCTGGCGCTAATCCCCCTAATACTGCATCTCTAAAAGATACATATGGTGCCTTTTTATATAAACTGTAATAGTTCATTTTCTAATGGTTCAGCTATTAATTAGTATTGAGAACTTTCATCCCTTTTAAATTTATTTTTGAAACGTAAATATCAAATTCGATACCAGTTTTTGAATACACCTGATGAATTACATCTCTAACATTATTGGCAGTCTCAACCCCTTGACACAAAGAAAAAATAGAGGGCCCAGATCCTGAAATACCAGTACCTAAAGCACCTGCCTTAAGTGTTACATTTTTAACTTGGTTGTAGTGTGGAATCAAATTACTCCTGTAAGGTTCTATAATTACATCATGAAGTGAGGTTCGCATCAAATCATAATTTTCTGTATGCAAACTGTGAATCAAACTTCCAAAATTTGCCCACTGGGTAATGGCATTGTTAAGGGAAACTTCTTTTGGAAGAATAGCTCTTGAGTCAGAGGTTTTAATTTCGATTTGTGGATGAATAACAGTTACAAATAATTCATTTGGTACTGGGATTTTTAGAATCTCAAGAGGCGACAAGCTTTTTACTAAAGTAAAACCGCCAAACAAAGCTGCTGCCACATTATCTGCAACCTCACAATTGTTTGCCAAAGATTCCCCTTTTATGGCAAATTGAATTAGCTCGGTAGTAGTAAAGGGCTTTTTTAAAAGTTCATTCATCCCAAAAACACTACCAACGGCACTAGCTGCACTACTACCAATACCGCTTCCAGGTTTTATATTTTTGTAGATTTCAATTTCAAAGCCAAAATCAGGTTGTATGGTATCATACATCGCTTGAGCTGAAACTCCAGCCACATTTAATTCGGTTTGAAAGGGTAAATCGAAGCCTTCTATTTTAGTAATTGAAATTCCTTTTGTGTCAACTTTTCTAATGACCATCTCATCACCGATATTATCTAAGCAAAAGCCCAACACATCAAAACCACAAGCAACATTAGCGACAGTTGCAGGAGAAAATATTTTTATTTCATCCATGTTAAAATATCAAAAACAAGTGTATTTAATTCTGTATTTTTATTTAATTTCGTATAAAATTAAATAAAATTAAAATTTTATTAAATAACATTCATTTAATTTTTGATTAAACCGAAAAATATTCTTAACAATTATGAAAAATGAACTAGACTCGAAAGATATTCAAATTTTGAACCTTTTGCTGAATAATGCACGGCTATCAAACAAAGAGATTGCTGCAAAAATTGAAATTGCACAATCAAGCACGCATGATAGGGTTAAAAAACTAATAAAGAGAGGGTATTTAAAGGGAGCATTTACACAAATCGATCAAAAAAAAATAGGGTTGAATATTGAGGTACTATTGGCAATAAAACTAAACAAACAGCACCGCTCAATAATTGCTGACTTTAGAAAAAAAGCATCTCAATTTCCTGGAGTTATTCAAATATTTCATATGGCAGGGAATAATGATTTTATTCTGCACATCGGAGTGAAGGACTCTGACCAATTAAGGGCTTTTATTTTAGACAGACTTTCTACTTTAGATTACATACAAAGCACAGAAACAACGATGATTTTGAACAATGAAAGGATAAATAATATTCTGAAAGATACTAGTTTTTTAGCCTAACGAATTTAGTGATAAAGCAAGCCGTTATTGGTCAAGCTCTTTAGGGTTTTGTCCCCATTTGTTTGCAGCTTCTTTACCATTAGTTGCAAATAATACTAGTAACCATATAGCTCCAATTAGTGGAATAAATGCTAACAGTAGCATCCAGCCACTTTTACCTACATCATGAAGACGTCTAACTGCTACCGCCAATCCTGGAACTAAAACTACAAGAGAGTATATATTTTGAAAAAGACCAGAGCCTGACACAAAGTTTGCTGTACCTGCAGAAAAATCAATAAGTGATGCTAAAGCTGCAAAAATCATATTAAACAAAAAAAACATCCAATATTCTTTCCTTCTAGCCCGACCATTAAAATCTGCGTACTGTTTTAATACCTTTAAATACCAATCCATAATTTTAATTTTTATACTTCAAAAATACTAGTTAAACTCAGGCCTCACCTGTTGGTCCAAAACTAATTGGTATTTGTGGCTGGTTGTTGTCTTGAATGGTTCCGTTTTGTTTCTCATACCTAGAAACATTCTCATTCAATGCTTTTAAAAAACGCTTGGCATGTTGGGGCGTTAGTACAATTCTAGATTTTACCTTGCTCTTGGGTACACCAGGCATAATACTCACAAAATCTACAACAAACTCAGATTGAGAATGGTTAATGATAGCCAAATTACTATAGATTCCTTGGGCTACATCTGCGTCTAATTCTATATTTAAACTTGGTTTTTTTGGATTGTTACTTTTTTGATCTGCCATTTTTTAAGTATTTAAAATTTTAGAGTACCACCTTACCAGCACTACCCTATAAATTTACCATTATATATTCATTAAAAAAACAAAATCCCGAAACTACTGTCCCGGGATTTAAAACTTACTATACACTAAAAGATTAGTTGTAATTAACCTCTTGTGTTTCTTGAGTTCGTTGCGCTAACTCTTCCTTAGAACCTACAATAATAGTATCATAATTACGCATACCGGTTCCGGCAGGTATTTTATGTCCTACAATTACATTTTCTTTAAGACCCTCTAGAGTATCTACCTTACCAGCAACTGCTGCTTCGTTTAATACTTTCGTTGTTTCTTGGAAAGAGGCTGCAGAGATAAAAGATTTAGTCTGTAAAGACGCTCTTGTTATACCTTGCAGTATTGGAGTTGCTGTTGCATTTACTGCATCACGACCTTCTACCAAAGTTTTGTCTGCTCTTCTTAAAATAGAGTTTTCATCTCTGAGCTTACGTGCAGAAACGATTTGACCTTCTTTTAAGTTTTCAGAATCACCTGCGTTTTCAATTACTTTCATTCCAAATATTTTATCGTTTTCTTCGATAAAATCGTCTTTATGAGCCAATTGATTTTCTAAAAAGCTAGTGTCTCCACTATCTACAATTTTCACCTTACGCATCATTTGACGTACAACTACCTCAAAATGCTTGTCATTAATCTTCACACCTTGCAGACGGTATACTTCCTGAACTTCGTTCACAAGGTATTGCTGTACTGCAGATGGGCCTTTAATTCTTAAGATGTCTTCTGGTGTGGTAGAACCATCACTTAGTGGCATACCTGCTCTAACGTAATCGTTTTCTTGTACTAAAATCTGGTTACTTAATTTCACCAAATATTTCATTACTTCACCCAGTTTAGACTCCACAATGATTTCACGATTACCACGCTTAATTTTGCCGAAAGAAACAACTCCATCAATCTCGCTTACTACAGCAGGATTTGAAGGGTTACGTGCCTCAAAGAGTTCGGTTACTCTTGGAAGTCCTCCGGTAATATCACCTGCTTTTGCAGATTTACGTGGAATCTTCACCAAAATTTTACCAATCTTTATTTTCTCATTATCATCAACCTGAATCAAGGCTCCCAGTGGCAAGTTATAGCTACGAATTACTTCGTCACCTTTTCCTATAATCTGGAGCGTTGGTATTTTTTTCTTATCTCTAGATTCAGTAATCACTTTCTCTTGGAAACCGGTTTGCTCATCAATCTCTACAGTATAAGTAACACCCTGTTCGATATTCTCATACCTGATTTTACCTGCAAATTCTGAAATAATTACACCGTTGTATGGATCCCAAGAAGAAACAATATCACCTTTCTTTAAAGTATCACCATCTTTTACAAATATGGTAGAACCGTATTGAATGTTATTTGTGGATAAGGTAATACCCGTTTTTTTATCTGTTAATTTCAACTCAGAAGTACGAGAAATAACAATATTAATATCATTTCCGTCGGCATCTTGACCTTTCACTGTTTTTAGGTCTTCAATTTCAGCAACACCATCAAATTTCACTTTGAGTTTGTTTTCTTCTGAAATGTTACCTGCAATACCCCCTACGTGAAAGGTACGAAGTGTAAGTTGTGTACCTGGTTCACCAATAGATTGCGCAGCTACAACACCAACAGCTTCCCCTCTTTGTACCATCTTATTAGTAGCAAGGTTTCTTCCATAGCATAGTGCACAAATACCTCTTTTAGCCTCACACGTTAATGCAGATCTAACTTCAACAGTATCCACTGGAGAATCTTCTATAGCCTGAGCTATAACCTCATCTATATGTTGTCCACTTGTGGCGAGTACCTCTTTTGTCAACGGATTTACTACATCATTTAAAGAAGTGCGTCCAACGATTCTATCCTTAAGTTTTTCTACAACCTCTTCGTTCTTCTTTAAAGCCTTCACTTCAATTCCTCTTAAGGTACCACAATCAACAGAATTGACAATAACATCTTGAGAAACATCTACCAGTCTACGAGTTAGATACCCTGCATCTGCCGTTTTAAGGGCTGTATCTGCAAGTCCTTTACGTGCACCGTGAGTAGAAATAAAGTATTCTAAAATTGAAAGACCTTCTTTAAAGTTAGAAAGAATTGGATTTTCAATAATTTCTCCACCACCACTGTTCGATTTTTTAGGCTTAGCCATCAAACCACGCATACCAGTTAACTGACGAATCTGTTCTTTAGATCCACGTGCTCCAGAATCAAGCATCATATACACAGAGTTAAATCCTTGTTGATCTTCGCGAATACGCTTCATAGACAACTCGGTTAATCCTGCATTGGTAGCCGTCCAAATATCAATAACTTGGTTATAACGTTCGTTTTGTGTAATAAGACCCATGTTGTAGTTGGCTCTAATACCATCTACCTTCTCATTGGCCTGATCAATCATTGTGTGTTTTTCTGCTGGAATAATAATATCTCCAAGTGAGAAAGATAATCCACCTTCAAATGCAAACTTATACCCAAGGGTTTTAATCGCATCCAAGAAATCTGCAGTAGCAGGTACACTGGTTTTAGCCAAAATACCACCAATAATATCTCTTAGAGATTTTTTAGTTAATACTTCATTTATATAACCAGCTGCTTCAGGTACGTTTTGATTAAAGATTACTCTACCAAGAGTGGTTTCAATAATTTGATATACAAGCTCTCCCGCTTCATTGAAATCTTTGGTTCTAATTTTGATTTGAGCATTCAAATCAACCATCTTCTCATTGTAAGCAATCACTGCTTCTTCTGCTGAGTAGAAGGTTAATCCTTCTCCTTTTACCTTCACCTCTTTTGTAGATAGACGTAATTTGGTCATATAGTAAAGACCCAATACCATATCTTGAGAAGGTACTGCAACGGGAGCTCCATTTGCAGGGTTCAAAATATTGTGTGAAGCCAACATCAATAGTTGTGCTTCCAATATCGCCTCTGGTCCAAGTGGAAGGTGAACTGCCATTTGATCTCCATCAAAATCGGCATTAAATGCCGTACATACTAATGGGTGCAACTGGATAGCTTTTCCTTCGATTAACTTTGGCTGAAATGCTTGAATACCTAGACGGTGAAGCGTAGGGGCGCGGTTTAGTAAAACCGGGTGTCCTTTTAAGACATTCTCTAGGATATCCCAAACAACAGGCTCCTTTTTCTCTATAATTTTCTTTGCAGATTTTACAGTCTTAACAATACCTCTTTCAATCAACTTGCGTATCACGAAAGGCTTGTATAATTCTGCAGCCATTCCTTTTGGCAGTCCACATTCAAATAATTTTAATTCTGGTCCAACTACAATTACAGAACGTGCAGAATAATCAACACGCTTTCCTAACAAATTTTGACGAAAACGTCCCTGCTTACCTTTTAGTGAATCTGAAAGAGATTTTAAAGGACGGTTACTATCTGTTTTTACAGCAGATGATTTACGTGTGTTATCAAACAATGAATCTACAGATTCTTGTAACATACGCTTTTCATTACGCAAAATTACTTCCGGTGCTTTTATCTCCATCAAACGTTTTAAACGGTTGTTTCTAATAATTACACGACGGTATAAATCATTTAAATCTGAGGTTGCAAAACGACCTCCATCTAGTGGTACTAGAGGACGCAATTCTGGTGGTATTATTGGAATCACTTTCATGATCATCCATGCTGCTTTGTTCTCACGAGTTTTGTTAGCATCACGCAACGCCTCTACAACTTGAAGTCTTTTTAGAGCCTCCGTCTTACGTTGTTTTGAAGTTTCATTGTTTGCCTTATGACGCAACTCAAAAGATAATGCATGAAGATCTATTAAGTTTAATAAATCAATCAAACACTCTGCACCCATCTTAGCAATGAATTTGTTTGGATCTGTATCTTCTAAATACTGATTTTCTTGAGGGATGGTATCTAAAATAGTGAGATACTCTTCTTCTGTTAAGAAATCTAATTTTTGAACAGGTTCTCCTTCCTCGTTTTTGGCAATACCTGGTTGGATAACTACGTAACGCTCATAGTATATAATCATATCCAACTTCTTTGATGGTAATCCAAGAAGATATCCTATTTTGTTTGGTAGGCTACGGAAATACCAGATATGAGCAACAGGAACTACCAAATTGATGTGTCCTACTCTATCTCTACGTACTTTCTTTTCTGTTACCTCTACACCACAACGGTCACAAACGATTCCTTTGTAGCGTATTCTTTTATATTTTCCGCAAGCACATTCATAGTCCTTTACAGGTCCAAAAATTCGCTCACAAAATAAACCATCACGCTCTGGTTTGTGCGTACGGTAATTAATTGTTTCTGGTTTCAACACCTCACCTCTTGACTCTCCAAGGATTGCCTCTGGTGAAGCCAGTCCTATTGAAATCTTGTTGAATTTTGGTGCTGCTTGTTCTTTATTATTTCTTGCCATAATGCTGTAAAATAAAATTTAAAACTATTGATTTGGAAACGACTGTTTCCGAAGAAAAACGAATTATCTCCCCGCGCCTGGGCGCGGGAGAAAATCTATTCTTCTAGCCTGATGTCTAATCCAAGACCTTTTAGCTCGTGCATTAACACGTTAAAAGATTCTGGAAGACCCGGTTCTGGCATTGCCTCACCCTTCACGATACTCTCGTAGGTTTTAGCTCTACCTATCACATCATCAGACTTTACTGTCAATATTTCACGTAAAGTGCTTGATGCTCCATATGCCTCGAGTGCCCATACTTCCATCTCTCCAAAACGCTGACCTCCAAATTGAGCTTTACCACCCAATGGTTGTTGCGTAATTAGTGAGTATGGTCCTATAGAACGAGCATGCATCTTGTCATCAACCATATGTCCTAGTTTCAACATATAAATCACACCAACAGTTGCTGGTTGATCAAAACGTTGCCCAGTTCCACCATCATAAAGGTAGGTATGTCCAAATCTTGGAATTCCAGCCTCATCGGTTAACTCGTTGATTTGGTCTAGCGTTGCACCATCAAAAATTGGTGTTGCATACTTACGACCCAGTTTTTGACCAGCCCATCCTAAAACAGTTTCATAGATTTGACCAATGTTCATACGAGATGGTACACCAAGAGGATTTAAAACAATATCCACTGGAGAGCCATCTTCTAAAAATGGCATATCCTCATCTCTTACAATACGAGCCACAATACCTTTGTTACCATGACGTCCTGCCATCTTATCACCCACTTTTAGTTTACGTTTTTTAGCAACATAAATTTTAGCAAGTTTTAAGATTCCTGCAGGAAGTTCATCACCAACAGAGATTGTAAACTTCTCACGACGCAAGTTACCTTGCAAATCATTTTCTTTGATACGGTAATTGTGCATAAGGTCTGCAACCATTTCATTGGTTTCAGTATCTGTTGCCCAAACACCTCCAACTAAATGCGTGTAGTCATCTACAGCATTTAACATCTTGAGGGTATACTTTTTACCTTTTGGAAAAACAACTTCTCCAAGATCGTTTGTAACGCCTTGAGCTGTTTTACCTCCAACAATTGTAAATAGCTTCTCTACTAGTACCTCTTTAAGAGAATCAAATTTTCCGTCATACTTCACCTCAAGTGCAGCAATGTCTTCTTTATCTTTAGCTCTTTTACGTTTATCTTTTACCGCGCGTGCAAATAATTTTTTATTGATAACAACACCATGAAGTGATGGAGAAGCTTTCAAAGAAGCATCTTTTACATCACCGGCTTTATCACCAAAGATGGCACGTAGTAATTTTTCTTCAGGAGTTGGATCGCTTTCCCCTTTTGGAGTAATCTTACCAATGAGAATATCACCAGGTTTTACCTCTGCCCCAATTCTAATCATTCCGTTTTCATCAAGGTCTTTAGTAGCCTCTTCAGAAACGTTAGGAATATCATTTGTTAGCTCCTCGTTTCCTAGTTTTGTGTCTCTAACCTCCAAGGAATACTCATCGATGTGAATAGAGGTAAAGATATCTTCACGCACTACTCTCTCTGAAATTACAATAGCATCCTCAAAGTTATATCCTTTCCAAGGCATAAAGGCAACCTTCATGTTACGTCCTAGTGCTAGCTCCCCTTTTTCGGTAGCGTATCCTTGACATAATACTTGACCTTTTAATACTCTATCTCCTTGTCTAACAATAGGCTTTAGGTTAATAGAGGTTCCTTGGTTTGTTTTTCTAAACTTAATTAATTGGTATGTTTTGCTATCACTATCGAAACTTACCATACCCTCTTTCTCAGAACGGTCATACTTAATAGTAACCTCGTTTGCGTCTACATACTCAACAGTTCCGTCTCCCTCTGCATTAATTAGTACACGTGAGTCTGAAGCGACTTGACGCTCTAATCCAGTTCCTACAATAGGAGAATCTGCAATTAACAAAGGTACCGCCTGACGCATCATGTTAGATCCCATCAAGGCACGGTTGGCATCATCATGTTCCAAAAATGGAATCAATGATGCAGAAATTGATGCAATTTGGTTGGGTGCAACATCAGCATAATTAATCTGGGTGGGCTCTACCACTGGGAAATCACCTTCTTCTCTGGCAATTACTCTTTCTGTATCTATTTGTCCTGTCTTTTTTAAAGGAATGTTTGCCTGTGCAATCATTTGTCCTTCTTCTTCTTCTGCAGAAAGGTACTGTGGAGTTGTCTTAAGATCAATAACACCATCTGTAACCTTGCGGTACGGAGTTTCAATAAATCCTAAGTTATTCACCTTAGCATAAACAGCTAAAGATGAAATAAGTCCAATGTTTGGTCCTTCAGGAGTTTCAATAGGACATAATCTTCCGTAGTGTGTGTAGTGTACATCACGTACTTCAAATCCTGCTCTTTCTCTAGAGAGACCACCTGGCCCAAGTGCAGATAACCTACGTTTGTGGGTAATCTCTGCCAGTGGGTTTGTTTGATCCATAAATTGTGACAATTGATTCGTTCCGAAGAAAGAATTAATCACAGAAGAAAGGGTCTTGGCATTAATTAAATCTATAGGAGTAAATACTTCGTTGTCACGCACATTCATACGCTCACGAATGGTACGAGCCATACGAGCAAGGCCAACACCAAACTGAGAAGATAATTGCTCCCCTACCGTACGTACACGACGGTTAGACAGGTGATCAATATCATCAATTTCTGCCTTAGAGTTGATAAGCTCAATTAAGTACTTAACAATGGTGATGATATCTTCTTTGGTAAGCACTTGCTTATCCATGGCAATATCAAGACCCAGTTTTTTATTCATTCTATAACGTCCTACCTCACCAAGGTTGTATCTCTGGTCAGAGAAAAACAACTTGTTGATAATACCACGAGCGGTTTCCTCGTCTGGTGGTTCAGCGTTACGAAGTTGTCTGTATATGTGTTCTACGGCTTCTTTTTCAGAATTGGTAGGATCCTTTTGTAGGGTGTTGTGGATAATTGCATAATCTGCAAGATGATTATCCTCTTTGTGTAATAAAATGGTTTTTGAACCAGAATCTATAATCTCCTCGATGTGCTCTTTTTCAAGAACGGTATCACGATCTAAGATAATTTCATTACGCTCAATAGATACAACTTCACCTGTATCTTCGTCTACAAAATCTTCATGCCATGTTTTCAGCACACGTGCTGCCAACTTACGACCTAAGTATTTTTTTAATCCAGTTTTTGATGCCTTAATCTCTTCAGCTAAATCAAATATTTCAAGGATATCTTTAT
>Ga0206125_10003294_pt1 | contig 15653 bp, 10 predicted proteins | sample Helgoland_Spring_4_FD_148598 | JGI IMG/M metagenome (GOLD analysis project Ga0206125, IMG submission 148598) | Pelagic subsurface seawater microbial communities from Kabeltonne, Helgoland, North Sea - Helgoland_Spring_Bloom_20160331_1 | ecosystem: Environmental > Aquatic > Marine > Epipelagic ... | reverse complement strand
AATTTATTTAATAACTATTGTGATTTATTAAAACTTACTCATGAAAATAATAATACTGAGGATGACAATGAGGATGACAATGAGGATGAGGACGAAGATGAAGATGAGGACGAAGATGATGAAGATAATCAAATTGAAGAAGATAATGAAGATAATGAAGATAATGAAGAAGATGAATTAGAAGAAGATGATGATAGTAATGATGGAAAAAAAAATAATTAATAAATTTTAATGACAAGAATTTATATTTATATTAATATCTAATTATTAATATAAAATTATGATAATATTTAATTATCGTATCATACTTTTTAAATTATTATTTGCTCTGGTTTGATTAATTTCTTTTTCTTCAATTTTTTCTATTAATTTACCAATTTTTAGTTTTTTATTTTTTGATGAATTATTTATATTTAATTTTTGATTATTTTTATTATTTTCATTATTTTTTTTATTACTTGTTCCAAATAAATTTAATCCTAATATTGAATTACTAGATTTATTTTTATTTGAATTATTTTTATTTGAATTATTTTTATTATTTTCATTATTTTCATTATTTTTTTTATTACTTGTACCAAATAAATTTAATCCTAATATAGAATTACTAGATTTATTTTTATTTGAATTATTATTTTCGTTTGTATTCATATTATTTCTCATATTAGTTAATTTTTTATTATTATTGTTGTTATTTTTTGGTGAATCATTGTTATTTATTTCTAAACGAGTGTTTGAATTATTAATAATATTTAATATATTATTAGAATTACTTGAATTACTTTCATTATTTGAATTTATATTATTCATATTATTTGATGAATTATTTGTTATATTACTAATATTATTTAATTTATTTTTGTTATTATTATTATTATTTTTCATAGAATTTCGAATATTAGACAATAATGTAGTATTTTTATTATTATTAATCTTTACTTTATTTTCTAATTTATTTTCATTTAATATATTATTAACCTTTTTCAAAAAACTATTATTTTTCTTAACATTAGATACAATAGAATTCAATAATTTTAATCTTTTATTTTTATTTAAATTATATGATTTGTATATTTTAAAAATAATAACATATAATTGTTTAATAATACCTTTTAGATCATTAATTTGTTTTGAATCTAATTCAATAATATTTTTTTTTTCTTTATTGAAAGAACTTATTTTAACATTAACATTTTCAATTTCATTTTCCATTTTTTTTACTAAATTCAATAATACATTTTTAGATTTTTTTGTGTTTATTTCATTATTTGTATTTCTAATATTCATTTCTATTTTTTTTAATTGACTCATTAAATTATTTTTTTTATTTTTATACACTATATTTAATTTTTTATTATTATCATTAAACATTTTTTTTATATTATTACCTGAATTATTATTGTTATTTTTGTTGTTATTATTATTATTGTTGTTGTTATTATTATTATTGTTGTTATTATTATTGTTGTTGTTATTATTATTGTTGTTGTTATTATTGTTGTTGTTATTATTGTTGTTGTTGTTTTTATTACTTGATTTTTTATTAGAAGAATTATTAAACTTACTTAAAAAATTAATAACTTCGTTATTTTGTTGATTATTTTGGTTATTATTGTTATTATTTCCCATTATTCCTAATAAGAAATTATTTTTATTTTTAGTTCCTTTACTATTATTAGAATTATTCATCTCTATATTATAAATAAATATTTTTTTTATTTTACCTGGCAAGAATTATTTGAATCTCCTGTACTTAAATTAGATTTGCTAGTTGTCATATAATCACTATTACCCATGAGACAATATTTTTGTTGTTTTTGAATACCAATAACTGGATTTTGACCTTTCGTATCATCTTTTTCAATTTCAATATTTCTTAAAGATTCTGCTTTTAATACAGGATCAAAATTGGATTTATTTAAAAAGTACATATACCATTCATTTAAATTGTTGTCAGGTAAATACAAATGCATCAGAGTTCCCTGAATTCCATACTGCGCACAATCTTTAAATTTTGGATTAAATAAACCAGCTTTTGCTTGCTCAGGATTTTCATAATTTTTATTTGGATTTGTATAGAAAAACATTATATTTGTTTTACATGTATTAAATAATTCTGTCTTCCCATAATCTTGTGAAACTCCCATTGACTCAAAATCAACATAATTACTTTTATATTCATTTATTTCTATACTATTATTTGGTGGTTTTTTTTCACTCTTTTTTTTAGTATCTTCATTATTATTTATTTTATTTTTTTCTATTGAGCAATTTACTAACTCATTTAATGGTCCAACCGGATATTTATTTGTAATTATAATTATTTTTCCCAAACACTCTCTCATAGGAGCTTTTGATATGAAATTTGTACCATTATATCCATTATATCCGTATCTCTTATCAATAAAATACTTTTGGAAATATTGATAAATTTTTTCTTTTATTTTTTTATAGAAAAATATATTATTATCATCAAAATTAAAATTTAATACTAAAAATAATGGATATGCTATTTCATTATTGTTATTTGGTATCCATGCGTGTGTATTAATTGTTTCAAAACATTCATCTATTGTTAAATATTTAGCACCTTCTTTTAAATTAATGGAACGAACAATTGGATTTGCTTTTTCAGAAAATTCATTTTCCATATCACTAAATATATCAAATGTTACAACTCTCGTTTTAAATTCACTAAAAGCGTATGCTATTGCTTGTGTATCTGGTGTTCCATTCAATGGAGTATTTGCTAAGTATGTATTATATGAACCAGGATAATAAAAATCACATAATAATAAATCTTCGTATGTATTTGAATTTTTATTTTTATATTTAACTGGAATTCCATATAATAATTCTAAATAGTCTGGACCATTTTCTTTCGAAATATTATCAATTTGGATTGACCTTTCTTCATTTTTATAAGGTTCATTTGGATTTCTATTAAAACAATTTAATGTTAAATAATTGAAGTCATTATTATTTAATGAATTATAAACACTTGTTATATTATATGATACATTTGCCTTATTAACTAAATAGAAAAATAATAATAATTCAATAGCTAAGCATATTTCAACATTATATTTATTATTTATATTCAACAAAAACATACTTAAATAAAATACAAAAAATACAATATTAAGAAATAAAAATAAATATAATAATATTCTTAGTACAATGTCTGGTAAATAAATCGACAAATGTTTAAAAAATACTTGGGTAAAATTAAAAAATAAAAATAATACAAATACACCAAACACAATTACTTGTAATCGATTACAAGCATCATTTAAATCATCTTTTATTCTATATAAATAATAACACCATATCAAAAATACTATACCTAACCCACCATAATATAATATTAAAAACATATTACTATTTTTTCTTCGTTCATATAATGCTGAAAAAGCACTATTTACATATTTTGCTGTTAATGTATAATAACAGAAAAAAAATATTGTGAAATATGTTAGATAAAATACAATATTATTATCATTAAGATTTTTTGACATTTCTATGATAAATTCCTTAATTTTTTTTAAAAAATATAATGATTCATTACTTTCTTCATCATTACCTTTTATAAATTGATTTACAGGCAATATTATTGGATTAATATTTAAATTACCTATTTGATTTGTGTCATTTTTATTAGGCATAACTAATATATTATAATATTAAAATTATAAATTTTTAATCTAGCTAAAAATTTTCATCTTTTTCCTTTTTTTGTTATAAATAATTCTTTAATCTCTATAGCATCATCTGTTTGAATATATTTTTTAATTTTATTTTTTTTCACAATCATATTGTTAAAAAAATTTAATTTTTTATTTATTTTTTCTTCTTTTGCATCAATAATATTTGTTTTTGTTTTATTTTTATTTATCATTTGTTTTTCATCTTGAATATCATCAGCATCATATTTAGGTTTCAATGGATTACCTTTAATAATTTTATTTAAATTCAGATTATTATTTTCTTCGTGCTTTTTCTCTATTCCTCTGACTTTACTATTTTTAATTTTATTTTCTAATTCATAAAACTTCTGGATATATAGATCTTTATCAAATTTATCGAATTTATTTAATATATTATTGGATATATCAAAATATAATTGATTTATATTAGCATTACATTGAATATATATACTATATTTACTTATTAAAGGTGTTGTCCAATTCACATTTTGTTTTACAATAAAAAAAACAATAAAAAATATATATTTCAAACTACTTATTTTACTCTCTTTAAAATTATCATTATAATATTTTTTTAATTTCTCAATAAATAAATTATTTTTACTATTATTCATTAATATTCTTTCAAACATTTTCCAAATTATATCTGTCCAATGACTCATTTTAGAATCAGTACTAACGTAATTTAAAATGGAATTTTTATTTAAATAAGTCGATTTTATATAATGATTAACATCATTATCTATATCTTTATTTTTATTTTTTTTATCTTTCCATGACTTTTCTAATAATAAATACCAGTAAAAACAATTTTTTAATGTTCCTTGATGATTATTTAAATTATGAAATATTTGATTCATACATAATATTTCTGTATTATTAAGCGATTCATTATCCTAATCTTGTATAATATTATAATTTTCATTCATTATTCTATTTTTCAAATCATCTTTAGTGATTTTATTTAAATTTACTTTTGGTAATGATTTATCCAAAAATAAATTATTTTTTTTTGATAATGTTAATATTGTAATTAAATCACAAAATAGATTTCTTATTTCTTGGTTATTCCTTGAAAATATATAATATTTTTTAGGATAATATTCAATAATTTGATTATATTCATTTTCTCTTTGAACAATATAAAAAAATAATTTTGGATTATTGACATGAATATATTTTTTATATATTTCGTAAATTGAATTCCATATTTCTTTATCGTAAGTAGATATATGTAATTCAATTAACCAATATAATGCTTCTTCAATTCTATTGTTAATAATAGAGTTCTGGAAAACATTAATAACATCTTTTTTTTTATATCCACTAATTGTTCCACCATTAAAATCTTTTGGACATCTTATATCACAAATTAAGTATTTATCTGGTATATCCATTACTATTTTTACTTTTTTTTATTTTAATTTTTTTCCATAAAAAAAATATATTATTATTAGTAATTAATATGATATTAATCATTGATAATACAAAAAATTTAAATAAAGCATATATGACTCCAAAACTATTAAAATATCTTGATAAACTTAATATAAAATATAAATTAGTATCCAAGAGAGATGAAGTAAATTTTATTTTAAGTCAATTTAAAGAAGATATATATGGATGTATTTTAACAGGTGGTCCTTTGTGTTTAAGTGAAGAATTAACAATAGCATCTATTAATAAGAATATTGCTGTTTTATTAGAATTAAAAAATGTCCCCATTTTAGGTATTTGTTTTGGTTTTCAAATTATGGCAGCAAGTTATGGAGGAGAAATTCAATCAATGAACAATGAAGACACTGGAATATTTGAAATAAATAAAATAAATAATTCAGTTTTATTAGAAGGATTAGAAAATAATTTTAAAGTTTTTCAATCTCATAAAGATATGGTTGTTAAATCACCATCTAGTTTTAAAATTACTGCTAAAGATAATAAAAATATTATTCAGATTATTGAAAATGTTGAAGATAAAAGATGGGGAGTACAATTTCACCCAGAAGGGTTAAAGGAAACACAAATTATATTAAAAAATTTTATTGCTATTTGTTATAATACTTATTGATTTTTATTATATATTTGTACGGATTTACCAAATGAATTAGTGAATTATATTTATTATTTAACAAATAATAAATGTCATGTTTGTCAAATTTATTGTAAAATACCATATAAAAAATTAAGAGCGTTTTATTATTGCTCGGAGAAATGTTATTTACATACTTAATTATGTGAATATATTTACAATTTCTTCTAGATTTTTATTTGCCCTATTATTTATTATTTCACTACATCTAAATGATGCTGATTTATTTTTAGTCTGTACTTGATAAATATCTATTGATATGTCGAATGTATAACTTGAATAAGAACCTAATCCTAAAATACTTTTTTCTTTTACTATTGTATTATGTTGTATTAAAGCAAACGTAAAATAATTATTTTCCATTTCTTCACTTAATTCCATTTTTTCATTAGACGTTTCATCTAATGAAGAAATTTTTGTTTTTATATTTCTTAAAATATTACTATAAGCTGATATATCACCATTAAACGCACGAAATATATCAATACATTCATTCATAACATTTCCAACTTCAATTGTTAATTGTTTTTTTTTTATTTTTTTAACAATTTGTCCATGACGGTTTAATCCATATTCTGGATTTGCACTAAGTTCTGGATGCTCTTTTTTTACGCACATATCCAAAGCAAAAAATCTTTCACTTCCTGAAAATGTATCTACTCTGAAAATTTTTATTCCAAATGGACTTGTCATATTATATGTTTCACTATCATCAATCCATTTATTTCTTACAGATTTAGATGGACATATATTACATGTTTGTCTATAGTAAAACCCTTTACCGTCTTGATTATGTTCCGATGACCTATATGACCACATTTGTTTTGTATCTAAACAAAAAAAACAAGAAATATTATTCATCTTATCTTGAATTTTATTAACTCTTTGTTTCTCAATACTTGAACCTTTCTTATATTTTTCGACACAATCATTCATTTCTTGTTTGATTAACATATTGTTTTCTTGTATAGTTTCCATTAAGTATATAATATAAAAAATATTTAAAAAATTGTATAAATATTATAAAAAATTGATTCCTAACATTTTAATAATAAAATTAATATGAAATATATAATATGAGTAAGTCAAAAAAAAGAGTAAGCATTATTAAAACCTGTATTAAAAAATGGAGAATGAAAATAAAATTATAGCTAAAAAATTTAAATTATATATGTAGAAAAATAATCACGATTATTAATATATGTCTATAAATAAATATAAAAAAATAGATTTAATCAATATAGCAAGTAATTATAATATTCCTATAAAAAATAGACAAAAAAAAATAAAAACTAAAGCTGAATTATTTGATACATTAAAAAAAAGAAATAAATTAGTTGGAGGTGATAATAACAGTTTTCAATATTATAATGACTTGCGAAATTTAATAATCGTTTATAAATCTACCATACAAATGCCTATACTTAATACATCTATGCCTATATTTAATTATTTTTATAATAATCCAAAAAATTATATTATAAAATTTTTATTCTATTTAGAATATAAACATGGTATTTTAACAAATTTATTTCAGCAAGATAGAAATAAAATACATAGTTATGTTTTTTATAAAAAAGATGATAATAATCATAAAAAAAATTCTTCACGTTTTATTAAAGAAACATCAAACAATATTAAAGTAATTTTATTAAAAAATGATAAAGAATATATTAATAATATGATAATATATTTAAATAAAAATTATAGGCTTAGTAAAACAGGTTCTTGTTTGCCACAAAGTAAAACTATTAGAATAAGAACAGAAGAAGCTTCTTATTTTAAGGATTTTGTGTTTTGTATAGAGAATAATAATCCATATATAAAAAAAATTGAAGATAATATTAAACATACTTTTAATGTTGGCGATATAAGTAATACAATATATGGTAATTATATTCGATTACAACAAAATAATGAAAATTCTAATATTCAATGCTCAAATTACAAACAGTTACTAAATCTATTAAAAAAACCGATGGTAATTAAAAACATCTATATGAATAAAGATAATATATTACAATCTTTTTTTAGTAATTATATTTTTAATTCAACTATAATAATTCCAAAAAATAGTTTAAATAGTAATAATACAAATACATGTAATCATAATTTATTTAATCTTATTATAAAAGAAGATATTAATAAATTTCATTATCGAACTATGTTTGAAGTACATAAGGATGGAATTTTTCAAACTGGTATCGACGAAGGAGGAATTACAAGAAAAATTTTTGATATATTTTATAAAAGTTATATGAATAAATATTTTGAAGTAATAGATAAATTTCATTTTTTAAAATCATCTATAGATATAGATGAAGTTAATTTTATTCAAGCAACTAATAAATTAATTTTAATAGCATTAAGATCTAAAGTAAGTATTATTATTAAATTAAACAAAGATATAATAAAATTATTTGAAGAAATAAATGAATTTAATAATGTTAATCATTATATTGATAGTTTAGATTTAAATAATCAAAATTTAATAAATAAATTTACAAAACAAGATAACTTTAGTTACTTAAATGAAGAAAAAGTAAAAAATATAATTAATAAGAATGCGACATTACAAAATGTTATTTCTAAAAATGAATCTAATAAATTTAAATTAAAATTTGGTTGTTATGATGAATATACTGATGAAATAAAAAGACATATAATATTTAGAATATATTTAAATAAATTAACATTATACGATTATAAAAAATTTTTGATAATGTATAATTGGTATAAAACATATTGGGTACCAGACCTTTATAATATTAATACTAATGCGTTAATAACAGCTGGTTTCAATATTAATGGTGTAATCAATACTTATTTGCAGAAATTTGGTTGTAAATTTTCATCACATATAGATTATAGTAAAGAAATATTTTTATCAAAAGTTTATATTATTAATAATAATGATAATGACAAAAAAAAAAAAAAATATTCAATTAGTGATTATGCGGAATCAAGAAAAAAATATCTAGGACAATCAAAATTCAATAAATTAAAAAAAAGAATTGGAAGGAAAGAACATACAAACATATTAATAAAATCAAAAAATTTAGGATTAATAATCGATTATATTAGTAAAAATGATGATAATCGAAGAAGATTTAATAAATATGTTACTGGTTCAGAATACAATGATAGCAGTATAGAAATAAAATTTTATAGTAATGATGGAAAAAATCCTATTAAAGTACATACATGTTTTAATTCATTAGATGTATTTATAGAGCCTGAATTTGATTCTATTAATGATTTATATAGATTAATTAAATCTGAAAATGAAAATACGTACTTTATCAATGATTTATATAATAACGATTAAACACACGAACTATATCAATTCATTCATAATATTTCCAAATTCAATTGTTAATTTTTTTTTTTGACAATTTGTCCATAACAGTTTAATCCATATTATGGGTCTGCACTAAGTTCTGGATGATTTTTTTTAAGCACTCGTATATGATATAAAAAATAGTATAAATATTATAAAAAATTGATTCCTAAATATATTTAATAATAAAATTAATATGAAATATATAATATGAGTAAGTCAAAAAAAATAATTAAAGGTTACCATGGAATTATGGATTTAGATTTAACGGATGTTGAATCTTGTAACCATAAAATTTTGATAGAACAACATTACAAAGATATTGAAATATATAAAATTGAACAAGCAACATTAAAACCTAGATTAAGATATGAAAATAGTGTTGGATTAGCATTTAAAAAAATTGAATATGATAATAAAATGAAAGCTTTAAAATTATATAAAATTGAAAAAAAAACACAAGACATTATTGATTTAGAAAATGAAATTTATAAAAAATAGTTATCTTATTTATGCACTTAATATTAATACTATCATAAATTGTAACAACCTTATATAATCTGTTAATATAAAAACATAAATATTTTTATGAAATTAGAAAAAAAGTTATTTTTTTATATTTTTTCAAAAACATCGACTTTTGTCATTTCGTCTATTAATAAATCCAATTTATTATTTTTTTCTTTTTTATATTGATAATCTAATATTTCCATTAAATTATTATTCATTAATTCAAGTCTTGGAGACATATAAATATTTTCTGATAATATTTTTCTTACTTTTTCATTTTTAGTAATCATATTTGATGTATGAATAATCATTTTATCACTAATTTTAAAATTTCTTTCCATATAACTTTCATTATTTATAAATTGTAACAATTGTTTAATAACAGGAATAGGATAGTTATCACTTACATTTTGTAAATTTTGTTGAATTTTCTTGTATTCTTCATATTTAGCTAATTTTACCAATTCCTTTAATTCATTATTATTATTTTCATTAAACCATTCCATTGCTTTAATAATATATAAACTACCAATTACTTCAGCCATTTTTCCTGACATTAATTCATTTGACTTAAATTTTTTTCCCATCAATAAAACCAAATTAGATGTAGCAGCAAAATTATTTATATATTTATCTTCTAACAATTCCTCATTTTTACCAAATATCATCATATTTGTTAATATGTTATAATATAATCCTTTAAATATACTTCCTACACTATGATTAACCATCCCATTTAAATTATTTTTAAATTCTTTTAAATCGTCATTTTGTATAGATTGAACTATATTATACAAATAAGGATGACTTTTCATTAATCCTTGTCCAAATATAATTAAATTTTTTGTTAAAGTATTTGAACCCTCAACTGTAATACCAACAGGTATAGCTTGATATGCATTTCCTAATAAATTTCGAGGACCTTTACAAATACCAGCACCCGCAACAATATCCATACCATGATTAACAACATCTCTTGCCCTTTCTGTTGTTTCATATTTCATTAAAGCACTAATAACTGATGGTTTTTCACCATTATCTAATATTGAATTTGTTAAATATTGAATACTTGTCAATTTTAATGTTTCACTGCCAATTTTTGATAATTTTTCTTGGACTCCTTCCATATCAGCTATCATAGTCTTAAATTGCTTACGATAAACACTATAAGCACCAGCATAATTCAATGTTAATTTAGCACTCCCAATAGCACAAGCAGGCAATGATATACTTCTTCCTACAGCAAGACACTCCATTAACATCTTCCAACCATTTCCAGCATTCTCTTCTCCCCCAATTAATGATTCAATAGGTATTTCTAAATCTTTTGTAACAATAGTACCATTAGGAAAAGGAACATCCATTGGATTATGTCTGTTACCTATTTCAAAATCCATTGTATTTGGGTCTAGTAATGCTAATGTGATTCCCTCTTTACCTTTTGTTAATAATCCTTTTGGGTCATTTAATTTGAATGCAACACCAACTAAATTACTTATGGGTGCTAGTGTAATATATCTTTTGGAAACATTTAGTCTAACATATTTTTTACCATCTTTTTCAAACACAACACCAGTGTCCAACATAGAAGCAGCATCTGAACCACTGTGTTGTCCTGTTAATCCAAAACAAGGAATATATTTTCCATCTGCTAAACCACCTAAATATTTTTCTTTTTCTTCTTCTGTACCATATTTTAATAATAGTTCTGCTGGACCTAAAGAATTTGGAACCATGATAACAACACTGACTGGATTAGATGCTGTTGATATTTTTTGAACAATTTGTGATTGCTCATGATGACCTAATTCTAAACCACCATATTTTTTAGGTATAATCATTCCAAATAATTTTTTTTTCTTTATACTATCAAATATATTTGAATCAATATTTTTTTTTTGATAAATATTATAATCATCAATACTATTACATAATTCATTAACACCAGTATTTATTATTGAATCTGAGTTTATTACTGGATATTTATAATTTTTTCTTAAATAATCTTTAGTCATTTTCCCTTTGAAAAAAAATTTCTCAATAGATGTTGTACCACTATTAAGAGCGACAGATTCAGTTTCTGAAATTCTTGGTACTAATTTCTTACTAGTATTTAGTAGTTTTCTATACATTTTATTATATATTTAAATATTTTTTTATAAATTATTTAACAAAATCACTTTATTAAATAATAATTTTAAAAAATATTTTTCATGAATTAAATAAGATATTAAAAGTTTTGTTCAATTAATTTTGTTGCATATTCATTTAAACTAATAAAATTAACATTACTATTAAATTTTAATTTATTTAGTAAATTTTTATATTTTCTTAACCTTGAATATTTATTTTTTAAAGAATTATATAATTCTTCCAATAATAAATCACTAGAATATTTTTTATTTTTCATATTTATATTAAACTCTTTATTTAATCTTTCAACATAATTTTTAGAGAAATTATGTTTGTATCCCTTGACAATTACATTATACATTTCATTATGCCAAAATTGTTTTGAAATAAATGTATCATTTATATCCTTTATATTTTGATTATCATAACATTCCATAATTAAATATGGTAAAATACATAATATTTGATCTAAGAATACAGAATTAAAATGATCAAAAATTCTAAATTCAATTCCCATTCTATCATCCTTTAAATACTTATTATATTCGTCTTTATCATATTTTCGTTTATCATGTAATTTACCATAATTATCTAGATAATATAAAATATATTTATTATTTTTTGGATAATAAACTTTTTTCATACTTTTATCATTAGGATACATCATATAATCATTATCTCTTGTTCGGACATCAGCACCTAAATCATATTCATCATCTCTTTTAAATACTTGTTTGAATTGTTTAAATGATAATTTATTATTTTTAAATAATAATTCATAAAAACTGGTAACATTAACATTTTTTGAATTATTTTTTTTATGAGTTATAAAATCAAATACATTATTTGTATATTTTCTATTATTTAATGCGTTATAATTTTTAATTAATGTATTATTTGTATTATAGACTTTCTTTCTTTGTTTATGAATTCTTTCTATTGTTGGATTATCTTCTTTTTTAAATATAACATTATTGATATTTGTATATTCTGAACCATTAATTAAAGAAATATCAGATGTTCCATAATTACTAAAAGCATTTATAAAATGTCTCAAACTTAATTTACTTGGATAATTTTTATTATATTTTATATCAAATGACGGTGATGAAAAATTACATGCAATTAATGGCTCTAATAATTGTAATTTATTAGCTAATTGTGCATGCATGTTTAAAAATTTTACTTTAGATATTTTTTCATCATATGGACATGTAACCCAGATGTGATAACTTCCTGTATAATCTTCATTATCTAGTGCTCTAAAATTGTAATCATTACTTATTTGATTAAAAATATCTGTTAATTCGATGGATTCTTTTCTTGAACCAATTTTATCATAAATTACATTACCATAATTTTTTACATATTGATGTATAATAGTTTGTATATATTCTATAAAAACAGATTCGTAATTAATTAATTCTTTATATGTATCTTCATAATTTAGATTTTTATAATTAATTGTTTTCATTTCTAACATATAATTTTTACTTGAAATATCTAATTCTGGAATATCATTCTTATAACAAAAAAATATATCCTTAATAATTTTTTTATTAATTTTTATGTCATTAAATAAATAATTTTTGATTTTTTTTATTTGATTATTTAAAATATTTTGTAAATCTTTTTCATTTTTTATATTTCCACCTTTCTTTTTTTTTAAATAAAATATATTAGAACCAGAATTTTTTATAAATAATCTATAACTAGGTGTTTGTACTTTAGAACAAGGCACTAATACTGTACTATGAATTGGTGATGAAGAAGATATTTTAATTAATTCATACTCAGTAAATAATAAATTACTAATTTTTTCTTTTGCTTTAAGAGGATCATTTTTTTCGAAAATATTAGTTAATAAATCATAATTAAATTTTACTAATTCTTCTTTATTATTAGATTCTTTCATTAACATATTATCAAATAACTCAAATGTATTAATATCATTATCATCAAATTTTAAATGAAAAAATAAAAATGGATCATGATGTAAAATAAAATAATAATAATAGATTTGAATTTTGGTAATAGTATGATTGCATAAATAGAATTTATTATTTAAATTATTGTTATACAAAATATTATAAAATGATTTTTTTTCAAATGGATATTTTTTTTTATTTATAGCACAATTTCGTACAATAATTAAATCTTCCATCAAGTTTTTATAATCATTGTAATAACTATCATTTTTTATATAAGATTTATATTTTTGATAAAAATTAATTTCATTCATAAAACTTAAATTTTTCACTAGATTTGAATTGATATATAAATCATAATAATTATTTCCTATCATTTTTTTTTTATCAAATTTTAAAAAAAATTCATGTTCAATACCTAGACCCCAGGTAACCATAATAATTGATTAGATTTAAAATTTATATTTATTTAATAATTCATTTACAGTTTCTAATCCTCCTTCTGCCCAACTTTGATTTTTACTGTAATTTTCTCCAATAATGTATAAATTATCATCATTATTTAGTTTTAATATTTTTTCACTTATTTTTTCACTATCTATTTTAGGTTTCCAATAAGCAACACCGCAATTCCAATAATAAATACTTGTATATATTGGTTTTTCAATTTTATAAGGAAAAATTTTGCTCAATTGTGTATTAATTTCATTTACTAATTCTTCATTTGGTTTGTTTAAAAATTTTTTCCAATAATTTGCGTATTTACTATCACTATAAGAAATCATGATTAATCCACTTTCTTTATCAATGGGAATAATAAATCTTAATTTATTATTTGTAGTTATTTTATTTAAATCTTTAAACCATACTTTAGGAAAAATACTATATATTCTACATAGCTCTTTACAAATAATTGAATTCAAATCTTTTTTATAGATATTTAGATAATTTATATTTAATAAAGCAGGCTTAGGTAAAGCTAGTATAAGATGTTTAGTTTGATAAACGTTACCATTAATATTTAATAAAAATGTATTTTGATATTTATTTATTTTTAATAATTCTTGTTTTATATATAAATTTTTACTTTTGATTTTCTTTAATAATCCCGCTATAACACTTGAAAATCCATTTTTTAATACAAAATAATCAATATCATTCTTAATACCATATTTAAATAGTTTTACTACATCATAACAGTTTCCTTTATATAATTGCCCATAATAACCAGAAAAATCATATAAAAATTTTAATTCATCCTTTTTTAAAACTTTTTGAGCATATTGTTTAAATGATAATTGTATTAAGTATTTTTTATCTTCTTTTTCTGCTTTTTTAATTACTTTATTAATATAATCAAAACTTGATTTATTTTTAAATTTTTTATTTAAATTATAATCTATTGATGGGCAAATATCATTATTTCCTTTAGTTTTAATTAAATCTTTTTCCAATTTTAATTCTTTAATTAATTTTAGAAATAATTTATGATTTTTGTTAAGTCTTCCAGCACCAACTTCAGTTTTAAAAGATTTATCAAATATTTTTTGTGTTTTTGTAAGAAATCTTCCTCCAAAATAATTATTTTTCTCAAATAATGATATTTTTAGATTTTTATATTTTTTTTCTAATTCATAGAAACAATATAAACCAGATATTCCTCCTCCAATAATTATAATATCATTCATTAATTTTATATAACAAAAAAATAAAATATTATTATAAATTAGTTAATGTATAAATTTAATGTTTCTAATACCCAATGTGCTCCATCTGTTGATAAAGAAGGAAAATTTAAAACATGTTATTCTAAGGAATCTTTATTAAAAATGGCATCAGAACTTAAAAAGAAAAATAAAAGAAATATTGTATTAAAAAAAAAATCAAAAAAAGAATTGTGGGGATTTATTCAAAACGAATTTGGGAATATATGTAGTAAAAAAGAA
>Ga0206125_10003288_pt1 | contig 15681 bp, 14 predicted proteins | sample Helgoland_Spring_4_FD_148598 | JGI IMG/M metagenome (GOLD analysis project Ga0206125, IMG submission 148598) | Pelagic subsurface seawater microbial communities from Kabeltonne, Helgoland, North Sea - Helgoland_Spring_Bloom_20160331_1 | ecosystem: Environmental > Aquatic > Marine > Epipelagic ... | reverse complement strand
CACAAAGGACGCCGATCGATGAATGCCACGAAGGCAATGCACAAAAGCCCGATTGCCGCACCTTGGCGGATACCAGACATTGGCATGTTGATAATCAGAATGGGAAACAGCAGCACCAAGAACCCCAATGGATCAGGCTGCCGCCGAGCGAGAACGTGTACTCCCAGAAAAAAAACTGCGCTGGAGGCGACGTTGGCAATGGGGTAGGGTAAACCCATGCTCTGGACCCAGCCAAGTATTGCCCACCAGATCGGTTCGCGAATTTCGGTAAGAGATGACCAATCGAAGTCAGCGGCACCCAGATACTGATTATAATATCCACTCCAATCACATCCGACTTGGTAGCGAAATGCTGAGAACACAAAGAGCAAAGCCAGCACAATAAAATAAAGCTGATTACGCGCGGCCCCTTGCCCTGCAAGCGCGAAGCGCAGGATAAATAGAAAACTCGTCAGCCCGAGGTAAAGCATCAGGCTTTCCGACTCTCATCTGCGACCTGGCCTAACATCTGAGCCACGCGCGGCCCCCAGACTTGCAAAGAATAACTGTCTTCCACTTTTTTGCGCCCGGCAGCTCCCATGCGACGGCGCAGATCGCCATCAGACATAAGCGTCTTGATGGCCAAGCGCCACTCGCCATCAGTTTCAGCCAGAAAGCCGTTCACACCGTGTTCGACGATCTCACAGTTGACGCCTACTGGCGATGCGATAACTGGCAACCCGCACGCCATATACTGGATAAGCTTGTAGCCGCATTTGCCACGTGTCCAAGGTGTATCTGGCAACGGCATTAAACCGATATCCATGCCCTTAATGGTGGCGACTTCGGTTTCTTCTGACCAGGGCAAGAATTCGAAAGGCTCTTCAGAGCGCGAAACGGATTCGGCTCCGACGATGCGACAGACACCTCCCAAGTAACTCGCCTCATCCGATAGCATGTCTGCGTATTGAGATGCAAAACTGCTCCAGGTTTCCGGTGTTCCAACCCACCCCAAACGAACGCGCCCATCAGGGCTCTCTATTTGATCTGGTGTGTAAGCTTCAGTATCTAGCACCGTGGGTACGATTTCCACTCTTTCTGCACCAGCTTTGCGTGCGTGATCAGCAAGATATTCATTTCCTGCAAAAACCACCTTTGACGCCCGCATAACGTGATCTATTTTCCGGCCTAAACCGGTGCGGACAAAGCTGTGTCGACTTTGATCGTAACGATGAAAAATTGCGTCATCATAATCTGAGACCATGGGAATATTCTTAGGCCACAAAAGCTTTTCGATCGGCCAAGGTATCCAAGGCAATGCTTCCTTTTCGAGCCATACCAGATCCGCGGAGCTTCTCAGTTGGTGAAGCGGGTTCAAGTAATAGCGTTTCATGGAAGCGATAGACCGCTGGCCTGCATACATCGCGTCGAGATAATCTGCATCGAACAAGCTGGCAACCTCGACGTCAAATCCGGCTCTGGACAGGTAAGGAATATACTGCATAGTCCTCAGCCGGCTCGACGCGCCACGCCGATCATAGCGAGATAGAATAAGTATCTTCATTCGGGCTACTGCCTGTTCCCATTGTTAGGCTCAACGAACGCCGCGCAGTCTACCACGTGCATATTCGATTAGTGTCGGGTGCGTCCATTGACGCCCTTCACCTTGAGCATGCGGACACTCCTTGAGCGGTTTGCCTTTTCTTATCGCCTCCAAGAGCTCTTCGAGCCCACCAAATGATGCCGCCTGCTGAAGCAATGGATAACTTGCAAAATTGTCAGTTGGCTCCGGTGTAATCTTGTATTGCGCCAAAATCCGTCCCGTGTCGACGCCCTCATCCACGCAATGAAAGGTGACACCAAAATTTTCTTGATCATTATTCCAGAGTGACCAATATCCACCATGGACCCCCCGGTAGTACGGCGTGACACCGACATGGGTATTGACAATTGGTGCATCTGTCGCCTGCAGCACTGGTGCACGGATGATCCGAGTCCCATTAACCAGAACCAAATCCGCCGCACGAGAACGGAGATGATCCACGACCTGTTCATCGTTTATAGTTTGCACGTCGAGACATTGATCAAGGGCCGGCATTTGGTCTTTGAGCTCATACATTGATAGTAACTCCCTGCGCCGGCTCGCGCTCTCAAAACGCAAGATCGGCATTGCACCTACCATGAATGCGACTTGTCCCAGCGCACGCACCCAGCCGAGCCTGCGGATGCGTTGCCGAATAAGATCAAGCCGCGTCGTTGGTGCTTCCAGGATTACAGCTAGATCCGTGTAGCCTTCTTGGATTAGCCAATTTAGCAGAATGGTGGTAGAAGTGCCTTGGCGGGCAAGGACTGTGATTTTCATTCCGCTGACTCAACCATATGAGACGATCGCATCCCGAATTCGGCACGCAAAGCATCAAAGTGGCTCAGGATCTGCTTCAGTGCGTCTATATTAGCATCGATGTCTCTGCCGAAATTGTGAGGATGCCACCAAAGGTGATACGCGCGGCCGCTCTTTGCCGCCCTCGTCATGCTCCGCTCGATCATCTTGCGATGGAGAGGATGGGCAATCCTGAGCTTACCGCTGCAAGGGCGCAAGAAATGGCTTGCGGGCAAATTCTCGCGATCCCGCCTATCCATTGGAAACGACGTATCCCCGAACATTCCCGTATGCGCATCGATCAAGCGCCCTGCACGTCGCAGCATGGTTTGATCCTTGCCTGGACTAGAGCGGTATATTTTCTGTGTTGGTGTCCCTCGATAGACCTCAAGTCCAAGTTTTTTGCAAATATCCAAATGCGCTGTCGCATATTGATTGCGTGGAAAAACAATTGATTTCACGTTAATTTTTCGCCTCTTGGCCAAAGTGATCGCTGCCTCGAGGTCCGCCTCGAATTGCGTGAGCTTTTGGCCTGGCTCCAAGCAGTAGTAATGCGAAAGTGTATGTGTCCCGATCTCTTGGTGCGGCGTCTGCTTGATGCGCTCGACTAAAGAGCTCCCGAAAAAATACGGGTCCTGCCTCTCATCTCTGCCGACGTCGTCAAGATAAGCGTAAGAAGAAAGTCGACCAACATCATAGCTTGGCCAGAGATCACGCGGTGGCAGGCTTTCCATCAATTCGTCGCGTGATCCGCACATCGTAAACCCGACCGTAGCCCAAGTCGCAGCAATACCATGCGCTTCAAAGAGCTCCAGGATATGTGGAATAGCCTCTCTCGCGCCCATGATATTGGCGCCGTAGCTAGCGCGATCTGCATGATCGCGGACACCCCACAGCAGTTCTAAATCCAGAGAGATGATGAATTGTCCTGGCATTGTCAAAATTACGCGTTATCGGTCATTTGCAGTAGACTGGCTGGCCATCTTGTGGCCGTCCCCATCAAGTGGGTCGGGTCGCTTGGTTATTGAAGATAAGGCTGCGTCATAACTGTCCACTGTACTTTTCAGAGAAAAATACTTCTTTCCAGCTGCGTGGCTTTTCTCGCGCATCAAAGCCCTGTTTGGAAGAACCTCTTCGACTATCCACTTCAACGTTTCCTCAAGATCATCCGCCTCGGCAGAGCGAAATACGTCAAACTCACTCAGTTGCTCTGTGTTCCCTACGCCTGGTGTCCCGATCACCGGCAACCCTGCAAGAAGATACTCGCCCAACTTAATGGGCAGAATAGCCTGAGTGGAAAACGAGGGTTCCCGCAAAGCTATCCCCAAATCAAATTGCGCCAGTTCCTTAGGAACCTTCTCGGGCGGTACAGCCTTACAGTCGATCCAGTTTTCTTCATGAAGGCCTTTGTCTTTCAAGGCCCTTTGGACGACGTCTTGGTATTGCGAAAATAGCCGAAACTGAAGCTCTGGTATTTGCACTTTCATTTTGCACGCGATGTCCAGCATTTCTGGGAGACGATACTGCGCGCCTATGGAACCGCAATAACAAAGGGTGAAAGGTTCATTTGTTGTTTTCGGAAAATGCTGCAAAGCGTCAGTAAAGGGATCGGCGTCAACGCCGTTCGAAACCATATGGCAGTTTTCCGGCTTGAGGGCCGAGCCGGCGCGTGCAAGCAAAATGGAGCGCGCGCTTTCAGTTCGGGTGATTACGGCATCAGACCGCCGCAAGAGCGCGCCCTCGATATCGCGCAAGAAACGATAGGTGATGCTGTGTGGGGATAGACCACCAAAATCGACACGCTCGTCTGCCGCCAAGCCATCTGCATCAAAGACTATGTTCAAAGTGTCCCGAGCTGATTTGTGCATTCTCAACACGGCTAGGGCAGGCATCAGACTGCGCGGCATCAAAGTGTCAATTTGCCAATCGGACACTGCCTGCTTAATTGCTCTTGCCCCAAGAACGGCAGACGAAAATGGCCCCGCTGCCCCCAAGTGTCGCACAATAGTTATTTTGCGATAGGGTATGTCCAATTTTGTACAAAGCACGGCACGCGCTTCGGCTATCTGTTCAGACCCCCAGCTGAATTGAAGCACGTGAAAGCGATAGCCGTGTGCTCGTAGCCCCGTAAATATGGGTAAAAATAGCCTTTCCAGATAACGGGTCTCGGGAGAGTCCCACGTGATGAAAAGAATATTCTGCACGGCTTTCTTAGTCATTGGATCAGCGATGTATAGAGTTCATCGATTTCCCGACAGTAACGCTCCGCGGAGAAATGAATTTCTGCGTACTTACGTCCGGCATTTCCAAGCTTTAGTCGGGTATCGGCATCCTGAATGAGTTTGCCAATTTCGTCAGCTATAGCATCCGGCTTGAATGGCGGAACCAGAAGACCAGCATTGCCTTGATCTAACACGTGAGGAATTCCGCCTACACGCGTAGCAACGACAGGAACCCCAGCCATCATGGCTTCAGCCAAAACTAGACCGAATGCTTCATGAGCCGAAGCGAGTGCGAAAATATCCATCAATGGATACAGCCTGCGCGCCTCACCCTGATAACCTGCAAAGACGATATGGTCATTTAAGCTACATTCCTGAGCAAGACGCTCCAAGTTCACACGGTCTGGGCCATCTCCAATGATAATCAACTTTGTATTTGTGAAACCATTGTCATGCAGTAGGGCCACTGCACGTATCAGGTCGCTGAAGCGTTTATGTTCTTCATCAACTCGACCCACTGATCCTATTACAAAATCAGCGCGCGAGAACCGAAATTTGTATCGTTGCTTAGCGATTTCGTCATAGCAAACAGTCGGGGCTGATGAAACCGCATTATCGATGACCCGGACTTTGCGCTCTGGGAGCTTCGCAGTTGATCTCAAGTATTCGCCAACGGCGGGTGAAACGCCAATCACAACTTTGCTGCGCAAGCACATCGCGCGCATGAGCAAGTTACCTCTCCAGCTGCGATTGACTGGGTCAGACGTTTCTTCTGAGATTACGGGTACGCGAGGGCAGTGCATTCCAATAACATTGGCAAGTGCAACGCCCTCGATAACGGCGCCATGGATGAGATCTGGCTTGAAGTCTTTCGCAATTTTCCAGGCCCCGTTATGCCAGGATGGACTTAGAATATGGGGTGCTGTGCCGATTTTGTTAATCTGCCAACCCTCAGCACGGAGTAGTTCAGGTAGTAGCCCCCCAGTATCTTGGCATATCACTCGATGTTCGTATCGGTCTTTTGGCAAGCCGCGAGCAAGCAAAAGTCGCCTCTGCTCAACGCCGCCGCTATTAATCCGGCACAGCGTATGCAGTACGCGAATGCGATTTATTTCTCGGCTCATTTGTGCTTCCAGTAATTGAGTGTCAAGTAAGCTTTGCCAACTAATAGCAGCACCCTGTCGAAAAATCGTGCTTCGCCAATCGGCTGAGCAGAAAGAATGGCAGCGACGAACTCAGAAAGTTTAGATTCACGCCTGCGCGCAGCTACCGCACCTTTCTCACCAATTGTTGATTGTTCTTGAGAACTCTTTGCTGCAAACGCACTTAGAGCCTCATATAATTTCTGCTCATGAAACCCAACAACACGATCACCAAGACTATCGATGGGTGCCTCATGCAGATGACCATAGCATGCGTCTCGCTGATTTTCGACGGCAACGCATACGGGCGTACCGGTCTTGGCCGCCTCCAATACAGCAGTTCCCATTCCAACGAACAAATCATAGGAAGATACCGTTTTGTCAAACAGTTCATGTGGTAGCTTGCCACGAAGCTTTACGAAATCGTTTACTTCATATTCTTTTGCCTTTGAAGCAATTACAGCCTCATCAGGCCCATAGCCCCAAATATCCCAAGTTGCATCTACGCCAGCGTCGCGAAGTTTTCTTATTATGATTGGAGCATATACATTGTAGCTTTTGAATGGAACGAGACGCCCCACCGAAACAATGCGGAGTTTGTGGCAGGCGGACGTGTTGCTATGGTTCGTCACTTTGCTCGACTTAACATACTTGGCGCTTGGTTCCCTCCCGACTATTCGTAATACAGGGTAGTAGACTAAGGACCTTTGCCAAAATTTCTGATGTGCAATGCGAGCCGCATCATTCATGAAGTAAGTTGAGTTAACTGGAAGTAACAAAGAAGAACGTTGTAACAACCCTCTAACCAACTTCCTGGTGCTAAAAAAAAATGCACGGGAATGACTGACCCAATGAAAATGGTGAACAGAAATTCTATCTCCATTTCGTGACCGAATTTGACGTCCCGCGATTTCCGAAGCGATTGCGGCGGTGGGGTGAAGGGAAACAAATATAACTTTTTTAGTGCTTTCAGAGAGTAATTCTAGAGTGCGAGAAAGGAAGTCAGGATATCCTTGATGAACAAATCGCGCGCGTACCGCATTAGGTGCATCAAATGTGTCGTTCGCACGAGAAGCTAACACAGTGTCGAGTCCGTGGCGCGTCAACTCGTCAACTAGCTTAAGTTCAAGGATCTCAATTCCTCCAAGATAAAACTTGTCCTGAACAAATATTATTTGGGTGCTAGTGTGCTCATCAGTCGTGTTATAAGGCATTTTTTCTCGCTTCTCAGACAATGTTTTCACATCATTTTTCTTAACCTGCTGACTGGATGGGCCAGCCGAGCTGCGCAAAAAATCCATAGAGTTTTGTGGGGAGGCGGCCGTGCTTCCCGACTTTGCTCAGGACGATGCGAAGACCGATGAGACCTGTCGCCGCCGTAAGAAGCGGCGAGGCAATGGCCGCTGCAAGTGGGGCCATCAGCGCCAGCACCAGCAGCGCAACACCAAGGCTCGTATGAAGACCCAGCAGGCCGAGAGAGAGTGCCTGCCAGCGGAAACGGTGAATGTTGCGGGCCATCAAATAGACGATGGTCAGGTAAACAAGGTAAGCCAGCACGAAGGCGTAAGCTGTCACCTCCAAACCGACGCGAGGCAGAAAGACGAAGACCATGCCGAGAAAGACGATGTTAAAGCTTAGCTCTGTAAAGAAAAACGTCGTGCCACGCGCTGCGGCGATGATGGAAAATGCCACGGCCCAACTTGCGAGCTTGAATATATTACCAACCAGTTGCCACTGAAGGAGCGTTACAGCTGGCTCAAATGCACTGGAGTAAAGAAGGGTGATCACCAAAGGTGCCAGACCGATAAGTAGCAACAAGACTGGTCCACCGATGGCGAGGCCAAGCTGGGCCTGGTCATTCATGAGCCGGACCGCCGCAACCTTGTCGTGGATCACCTCTGTCAGGCGGGGGTAGTAGTCCGCACCCATCGCACCAAGCAGAAAGCCCACATAAGTCATTGTGATGCCCCACGCTGCTGCAAAATACCCCACTGCGTCAAGCCCCAGCTCCTTTGAGATTAGGCCGCGCACAAGCAACAGCGTCGCTGCCGTTGCCAGGCCACCCAGCATGAAGGTAGCACCAAGCTTGGCCATGGGCTTCCAGACTTCCCACGTCTCGATAAGCGAAAGGCGTGCAGCGATGGGTTTGGGCAGGCGACGTGTGTAGTGCAGGGCAATCAAAACTGCTGCCAGTGGCTGCAGGAGGATAAACCAAATGAGGCCGCTTTCACCTTGAAGCCAGACAGCAGCAAGGCCCGCGAGGGTGCCGACAAAGGCGCCAATCATCGTCACACGCCCAACATCACCAATTTTACGCAGTCCCTGCAAGAGAGCCGTTTGTGCGGAGGCGAGGAGGCCAAAAAGAATTGCAATCCCGATTAATCCGACCTCTGTCGTTCGTAGAGTGTCGCCAAAAAGCCAGATCGCGATGCGCTCGCGCAGGAGCCAGACGGCGATCATTGCCAATGTACCCTGTATAAGATGCGCAGCAAAGAGGACGTGGCGTACGCGGCTGAGCGTCGCCTCGTCACCGCGCGAGGACGCGATTTCTCGAATGCCGCTGGGCTCCATGCCAAGACCAGCGGTTTGTTGGACCATGCCCAGAAGGCTATTGTAGATACTGAGTAGGCCGACGCCGCTGGGCCCAAGTAAAACAGCCAGTATCTTTATCCTGACAATAGAAATTAGGATGTTGACGACCTGCGCTGATCCAATGACCAACATCGACTTTATCAGGCTGCGGGAGCTAGAGGCTTCAGTCATGCTGATCAAGCATTCTTGAGCGCATTAACAATATCTTGCACTTGATCTAAACTCAGTTGCGGATTCATAGGCAGACTGAGTACTTTGCTGGCCAAGTCGCGGGCCAGCGGTAGTGCCTCTGGCGCAATCCCCATTCCAGAGTATGCCGCCTGCATATGGGGTGGGATTGGGTAGTGGATCAGTGTTCCGATGCTAGCCTCTGTCATGCGGTACTGCAACGCTTCACGATCAGACGTGCGCACCACGTAGAGGTGCCATGCTGGATCTGCCCAATCAGGTACATGAGGCAATATGAGGCCGCATTCCGCCAAACCCACTGTATAGGCTGATGCCACAGCACGGCGTCGTTCAGTCCACTCATCTAGAACCGCCAACTTCACCCGTAGTACCGCAGCTTGGATGGGATCGAGGCGTGAGTTCACACCAGCCTCTTCATTTACGTACTTCTGACGGGAACCATAATTGCGCAAAAGGGCAACACGCTCTGCCAATGTGGTGTCATTCGTGGTGATGGCACCTGCATCACCGAGTGCCCCAAGGTTCTTGCCCGGATAGAAGCTCCAGCAAACAATATCGCCATGCGCAGCGATGCGTTTGCCTTTGTAGCGTGCACCATGCGCCTGTGCAGCATCCTCAATCACCCGCAGCCCGTGGCGACTGGCGATGTCGAGGATCGGGTCCATGTCGGCGGGTTGGCCGTAGAGATGCACGGGTAATAGCGCGCGGGTTCGTGATGTAATCGCCGCCTCGATCCGTATGGGGTCGATGTTGTGTGTGGCTAAGTCAGGCTCAACCGGGACCGGGGTTGCTCCCACGCCAGAGACTGCGAGCCAGGTGGCGATATACGTGTTGGATGGGACGATCACTTCGTCACCCGGTCCGATGTCGAGCGCTCGCAGAGCCAAGGTGAGAGCGTCTAAACCATTGGCAAGCCCGACGGCGTGTTTCGCCTCACAATAGGCCGCCCATTCGGTTTCAAACGCTTCGACCTCGGGACTAAGGATGTACCAGCCGCTCTCGAGCACGCGTGATATAGCTACGTCGATCTCCGTTTTGAGCTCGCGGTAAGCGGCACCTAGGTCAAGAAAGGAGATTTTCATGTTTTGGATCTCTCCAGTTCGGCGAGAAATTCGTCATAGGTACGCAAATAATCGTCAGCCTCATAGGGGCGGGAGGCGAAGACAAGAAGTACAGCATCGGGGCTATAGCGATATTGAGTGCCCCAGATCATCTCTGGCATGAATACGCCCATATTTGGACGGTTCAGAGTCACCTCGCAGCGTTGAAGCCCATCGTCCAGCAATACCCTACAAGACCCATGCAAGCAGATCAGGAATTGCTGGCATTGCTTGTGAGCATGTTCACCGCGTAACTCCATCGATGGCACGTCGAACACTGCGAAATAACGAGCAGGTGAGAATGGCACTTCTGTTGGCACCTCCCCAACTGTAAGTGCCCCACGCGCGTCAGTGAAGCGTCGCATTAGGTAAAGTGCGCTGTCACCGACTTCGAGAGGCACGCGCGCGGGGCATTCGATATGATCAAAGCCCTGAATGTCTATAAGACGTGGATCTGGCCGTGTGTCAGAATTGCCCCGGTTAATGTATCCAACGACTTGTGCTGGATTGCCCTCGACAATGGCATTGGCAGGAACCGAACGAAGTACAACCGCGCCCGCACGAACCCAAGCACCCTGACCAACAGTTATGCCCTCTCCTATGACGCAAGCTGCGTCCAGTCGGACGTTGTCGCGAAGGACAATTCCATCACCCGCCAAGACGACACGTGGGCCAATCTTTGCGTTCTGAGCAATAACGGCACTCTCAGGTATTACGCTTCCCAGTGAGGAATTAGGTATCACGTTTCTCTTTCTTAAGTATGGATAAAAATTTTGGCCTGTATGCTTTGAAATGTGTACGCGTGTAGTTAAAGTATACATACAATTCTTCAGAGCCAGCCTCATCTGCCTTAAGGCGACGATGAAATAACAAGTTATGACTATTATAATTCAGCACTTCAAAAACTGCCTGACATTGCGAATATGATTTGCTCCAACTCCCTGTTGGCATGATCACCACGTTTGGCATTGACGGGGAACGTTTTACAGATAGTAGAAACGCTCGACATCTAAGGGGACATGATTGCCACCCTGGATAAAGGTCAAGTCACCATGCGGGTGGCGGATTTTCTGAAGATCTACAAAGCGTATGGCAGGTTGATTAATACGGTCTCAATAAATAATTTTTTGTCCTTTGCACTGTGGAAAAGCGCTGTGTGAGCTTCCGTCCGCTGTAAGCCGTCCTCTTGAATATCTAGGGGCGAAAGTCGGCGGCGGTTGGCAAAATCAAGTCTGGGCCGTAGTTCAGCAAAGCTTTCTCGTTAAGAAAGCCGCTGAGCACTGCGCAGGTCTTAATTCCAAGCATTTGTCCGACTTGGATATCCTTGCCAGTGTCGCCAATCATCCAATCCTGAGAGGCTAGGCTTGGTAACGTCCTCACTAGCTCTTCCTTGCTGCGGGTTTGCTCGGTTACCATAACTTCATCGAAGTAATACAACAATCTAAGGCGTTCAAGTTGATTCAGTAAAGGAATGCTGTATTGGCGCGCGGTGCAAACGTATAAATTGGCTTGTTCGCACAGTTCTGCCAAGGTTGCATGCATGCCGGGCAAGTTTTTATCTAGGGCAAGAAATTCTGGGGCCTCGATATTACCCATCCAATCAGTAACAAAACGCTTGATGGCAGCGGCATCAAATCTAAACTCCTTGATTAATATATCTTCGTTTGAAACATTCTCCTGCTTGAATGCCCAGTAATCTTGATAAGTGAGCTCTGATGTAGGCACCAACTGCTGAAAGAGCTTGTAGAGCCGTAGACGAGAGTCAATTAGCGTACCGTCGAGATCGAAAATCAAGTTCATTGGGCTACTTCTCTTAGTTTTGGATATCTTGTGATTCTACCCGATGTCTCTTCATAAATGCGGTAATATTCAAAAAGCAGTTTTTCAAAAAAATGTCGGAGCACCTTCTTTAATACTTTCACTCTAAACAAAATTTTCAACTTACTTCTTGTGTAGACTTTTCATGTGGGCGAATTCTGCTCGTAGTCCAGAAGTGAAATCGCTTTCTTCAGGCAAAAGGTATCCCTTGAGTTTGGTGTTGTCGAAAACAAGGTCACGGGGTGAGGCTGAGAATTCCCGCTGCATGATTTTGGTTTGGCGACCACTGATAGCTATTAGCTTTTCGAGTAAGTCGTGAATTGATATTGCATTTCCGCCTACCACATTGATTATGCCTGGTTCTTCCTGCAGTTTAGTGGCTTTGAGAATGGCTTTCACAACGTCGTTGATATAAATGAAGCTGCGCAACTCTTTCCCTTCGCCCCAAAGCTCTACGTCCTCGCCTGCAACAATGTGTTCAATGGCCTTTGGAATGACTTTGGCATATTTTTCTTCGCCTGGACCGAATACGTTCCCAATGCGTAGCACTTGGATGGAGATACTGCGTTCGAGCGCATAAAGGTTCATCATGCGCTCGCAGTAAAGCTTCGACATCCCATATAGCGTTGTCGGCACTGTAAGCGTGGCTTCGCTGATAGGGCCATCAAAATTGGCGTATACATCCAATGTACTCAGGAAAATGATTTTTTTAAGGTTACGCCAAGGCAGTGCAAGCAGTTTTTCCGTGAACGCAATGTTGCTGTTACAGCTTTTGATTTGGTTCGCTTTAGCACCACATTTTGGAGTGAAGGCACCGGCATGAATTAGTACCTCAGCGTCTTCCACCAGAGCCAACTCAGTTGGTGCCAGACTGAAATCTGTCCTATTGGCGTAGACAATATGGTTGCCTTCGGACGGATGAGAACTAAAAGCTGTAACGCTTTCTCCGTATGCCGCGCGCGCTGTCTGTAACAAGCGGCTACCGATGAATCCTGACGTCCCAGTAATGACAATCTTCATGGAAATATGATGTCCTGCTCAATAGATTCTTTTCTCATTAAGCGAGGTGCAACGTCCATCCCTCGCAGCCACAGCAACCCATTTGGCAATGGATTGATTTTCTTTTCGAGTTTTGGGAGCTCATCGTAAAGAGCAATATCCTTGAAGATTTCGGGTAGGTTCAGACCGGCCTCGGTGAAAAACAGAACAGTAGTAAAGAAGCGAGATATATTGATCTCAGTAGGGTTGGGCACGCCATTATTGTCGTAGGTCATGTCAACACCAAAAATGCCGTGCGGCTTCGCAGATACAGACTTAATCGCTTCAATGGCGACGCGGGTAACTTCTTTGTTGTCGCATGTAGCGCCAACCTTGGTGACCCCCGTGACGCCGGAAATACTCCGGTTACCATGGGTCCAACCGCGCCGTTCGCGCGACTGGGCGACAATGAGTTCGCCCTCGCGCCAGATCGAAAGCCAGGTGACAGTTTCGGAGGTGAGCATTTTAGCCGCTACAAAATCGCCCCATCCCTGATAATGGTCAATCCAAGCCTTTGCCATAGAAAAATCGGCAGTCGGGATCGCGCCTTTGCCACCACCGCCAATAGATGAGGCGCGAAGCCAGATTCTGCCTTTTTCATCGGCGAGCTCAGCAAAGGCAATGCGTAGGTCGTCTTCGTTGTAAATCATAATGTTCTCAGGAACCACGACACCAGCCGATTTAAAAGCAAGATAGGATTTGTACTTATGTACGCAAGTGTCGATCACTTCGTGCTCCGGCATGAAGATTTTCGTGCCAGTTGCAATAATCTCGTCACGGATTAAGGAGGCCTGAAAGATCTCCAAATCGTTCTGGAAATGGACTAGGTCGGGCTTTTCTGCATTCAGAATCTGCATAAGTCGCATCTTGTATTCGGGCGCGTCGGCATAAGGGGCGTAGAACGTCTTGCTCGCCGCCGACATAACCAAGTCGGTTGGCTCCGAGCCCATCCCTATCACGGTTTCCTTTTTACGCCCCCGAAGGATTGAGTTGACAACGCCTTCCGACGGAGCACCACCGGCACCTGCAATTAAGATTTTTGACATTTGCTACTCCTGAGCTGGCTGTGTGACGAGTGATTCATTTCGACGATTGGGTTAAAAAAGTTCGCTCTTCTGCGCACGATTATAGCCGCAAATCGCTTTCATTGCGCGCAAAGACACTCTTTAAATCATAGAATACGTGACCGGGCCGGCCGTAGCCTCGCAGTGCCACTGCTCCAGCTTCCTGATAGCTGTCGTGCGCGGTGGCCAAAATCACAACGTCATATGCCAAAGGCTCCAACTTTGTAATCAAGTCCAGCCCATATTCCTGCTTCGCCTCTGCCGCATTCGCCCAAGGATCATGTACATCCACGCGAACGCCGTACTCGCGCAGTTCCAGGATCACATTGACAACGCGGGTATTGCGTAGATCAGGACAGTTTTCTTTGAAAGTCAGGCCGAGAACCAATGCCCGCGAACCGTCGACCCGGATTTGGCGTTTAAGCATGGCCTTGACCAACTTACTGGTCACATACGTGCCCATCCCGTCATTTATACGCCGCCCGGCCAGGATGATCTGTGGTTGATAGCCGATTGCTTCGGCCTTGTGGGTCAGGTAATATGGGTCCACCCCTATGCAGTGCCCGCCGACCAACCCAGGCTGGAACGGCAGGAAATTCCATTTTGTGCCTGCTGCTTTCAAAACCGCATTGGTGTCGATCCCCATCTTGTTGAAGATCATCGCCAGTTCGTTCATGAGCGCAATGTTTAGGTCACGTTGAGTGTTTTCGATCACCTTGGCGGCCTCTGCAATGCGAATACTCTCGGCTTTGTAGGTGCCGGCTGTGATAATGCTGGCATATAGTTGATCGATTTCTTCTGCGATCTTGGGTGTGGAGCCAGACGTCACCTTGCAAATATTGGGCAGGCGGTGCAGCTTGTCGCCGGGGTTGATCCGCTCGGGTGAGTATCCTGCAAAAAAGTCTACGTTAAAGGTAAGGCCGGATACACGTTCCAGAACTGGCACGCAGTCTTCTTCTGTCGCGCCTGGGTAGACAGTACTTTCATAAATGACGATGTCGCCACGCTTCAATACGCCCCCCAGCATTTCTGAGGCTTTGAGCAAGGGGGTCAGGTCGGGGCGCTTGTGTGCATCGATCGGGGTCGGCACGGTTACGATGTAGATTGAGGCGGTGGCCAGATCAGTGGGGTCGCTGGTGAATGTGAGCTGATCCGCTGTAGCCAATTCATCTTTCGAGACCTCCAGAGTTGCGTCATGCCCGACACGCAGTGCATCAATCCGACCGGCATTGATATCGAACCCGAACACAGGACGCGACTTGCCAAACTCCACTGCGAGCGGAAGGCCTACGTAGCCGAGACCGATCACGGCAATGGATTTCACATCTGTGGTCATTTCCCAGAATACTCCCGATACCAATCCACAAATTTAGCAATGCCGTCGCGGAAATCTGTTTGTGGCCGATACCCCGTTAAGGTTTTTAACAAATCCGCATTGGCCCAAGTTGCAGGCACGTCGCCTGTCTGCATGCCCATGTAATTACGCTTTGCTTTTTGGCCGAGACAGTCCTCGATCGAATCCACGAAGTCCAGCAGACGCACCTTGTCAGAATTGCCTATATTCACGACGCGGTAAGGGGCAACGGGTGACAGGCTGTCTCCCTCGGGCACGACGCCACCTTCTGGGCGGACGGGAACCGCATCAATAAGGAGGCGGATCGCATGCACAAGGTCATTTACATACGTGAAGTCGCGATACATGTCGCCGTTGTTGTATATGTCGATGGGGCGCCCATCGAGAATCGCATCCACAAATTTGTAAAGCGCTAGATCAGGACGGCCCCAAGGGCCGTAAACGGTAAAAAACCGAAACATTGTGGTCGGCAGATTGTAAAGATGGGCATAGGCATGCCCCATGCTCTCGTTCGCCTTCTTGGTTGCAGCATAGATTGTCAGCTGCGTGTCTGTCTTTTCGGTCTCGATGAATGGCATTTTGGTGTTGGCGCCATAAACCGATGAGGTCGAGGCCATCAGCAGGTGCTGCACATTCAAGTGGCGCGCTGCTTCCATAACGTTTAACGTGCCGATGACATTGGCATCGAGATAGGCGCGTGGGTTCTCTAAGCTGTAACGCACACCGGCCTGTGCCGCGAGGTGGATGATTACATCAGGCTCAAATTCATTGGCGACACGTTCTAACAGCGCCTTATCTTCTAG
>Ga0206125_10003276_pt1 | contig 15712 bp, 8 predicted proteins | sample Helgoland_Spring_4_FD_148598 | JGI IMG/M metagenome (GOLD analysis project Ga0206125, IMG submission 148598) | Pelagic subsurface seawater microbial communities from Kabeltonne, Helgoland, North Sea - Helgoland_Spring_Bloom_20160331_1 | ecosystem: Environmental > Aquatic > Marine > Epipelagic ... | reverse complement strand
TGCAAAAGTTGCAGGTACAGAAGAAGGTATAACAGAACCTGTAGTTACTTTTTCTGCTTGTTTTGGTGCTCCATTCCTTCCACTTCATCCTACAAAATATGCTGAAATGTTAGGAGAGAAAATAGAATCTTCAAATGTTAATGTTTGGTTGGTAAACACAGGTTGGACAAAGGGGCCCTATGGGACTGGTGAAAGAATGAAACTATCTCACACTAGGTCTATGATAAATGCTGCATTAAATAACGAATTTAAAGGAGTTGAATATATCAAACATCCAATATTTGGACTCATGATGCCAGTTTCTTGTCCAAATGTACCTGAAAAGACTCTTAATCCAAAAATGACGTGGGAAGATAAAAATGCTTATGACCAAAAGGCCTTGTTTCTAGCAAAAAAGTTCAATGAAAATTTTGAAAACTATAAAGAATTTGCCTCTTCTGAAATTTTAAATGCTGCTCCTGTAAGTTTTGTTGAATTGGAAAGCTAAAATTTATAAGTTAATAGTAAATCAAAATATCCTATTTTAAAATCTGGATAACTTCTACCATAATTTACAAATCTTTCTAATGGATCGTCAACGGAAATGGATTTTGAGTTGACAATTAGATAATTAAATTGCGGTGTCAGCTGAAATGTTAATACTATAGATTCAGATAAAAAAAGATCCATTCCAAAGGATATGTCCAATCCTGTAGCAAAGTAATTACAATTAAAATTACCATCCATTTTATTTATTAAATTGTTTATGGTAGGAGTATAATTTCCTATACTGTCTTTTAATAGTAATGAATGATTATATGTTGAGATTTGTTTTCCATAACCTAGAATTATATCTAATCCTAAATGAAAGCGTGAAAAAGATAAATATCTTAATTGTTCAAAACCAAATCTTACATCAAATTGGTTATAACTATAATTTAAGAATCTGTAAGTAATACTTGTATCGGTGGATGCTGATGGAGAATAAATAAAATCGTTTTGAAAATTTGTTAAATAATTAAAACTAATACGAGTATTTAATTTACCAAAATTTTTTTTGTAAATAGAGTTTACTTTAAAACTTTGGAAAGAATTGTTGTTCAAAAAAACACTTATTATTGGACTACAATTAAATCCTATATAGTTTCTTTCAGATTCATAAATCTTTGGAATTGTATCGGATTTAATATCTTTTTGACAATAAAGTGAAACAAAATTAAGATTTAAAAATAGTATTGATAATATTTTAAATTTCATTAAAATATTTTCATTTGTCCATCTTCGTTGGGATCTTCTTCTTCATTTGAAGAGGAATCTACGTCCCACTCCATTTCTACCGGACCTTCAGACTTTGTGTCAATCTTAACATTTTCTAGATCCTTTTCATCGTTATTTTCATTCAAATCCGTTATTAGTTCATCGCTAGACTTTGAAATGTCTTCTGAGGTTATTTCTTGAATTTTATCAATGTTAGGACTTGTATCAATATCTTCACTTACAGTAGATTCTTCCGAAGGAATTTCCTCTTCTGGCCACTCATCTGCGGGCTCTACGTCCATTAAAGTAATATCTTTCACTTTTAAGCGTGTCAACTGATTTCCTTTGGCTTTATCTCCTTTTACATCTACAATCTCATTTAAGGCAACTATTTTGTCTTCTAAATCTTTGGTTTCTTTCAAACGCTTATTAAATGAAATTTTAACTTTTGGTTTGTAGTTAATTGCTACTAAAGAAAGTTCACAATCTTGGTCAATAAAACTATACATCTTAGTAGTTACCTCTACTAGGAATCTTTTAACAAAATATAGTTCTTTTTTAGGATTCCAATAAATACATGAAAGAGCTCTGTTAGGATGCCACTTTTCGATTAAGATAAGGTCGTCATCAAATTTGTTCGACAATTCAAAGCCACTTATTAAATACTTTCCAGATTTATAAACTGTAAGAATTTTATCATCTCCTTTAAAACTACCTAGCAGTTTTCCTCTCTGGTCGTTATTAAGCCTTAAGACAACTTCGTCCCACCAAATCTTTCTAGCAGCCAAAGTTGAACCACCTAATTCTCTCTGCTCTATTTTAGAAATAAAATGCTTGGTAACTAAATTTCCCTTGCTCCCTCTGCCCTTTATCATAAGTTCAGCAAAATCTATTTCTATTTTAAGTTTTTTTAATTTCGGTCGTGGTCTTAATTTGATTAATACTGTTTCTCTTCTTCCATTGGGATTAACAGAAAAATAATGGATTTTAGGATTATTAGCATTGCCAACAATATCGTATTCTCTGTCTCTAGTTATTGAACTAATAGCGAACCTTTTCATGTAGGAAGGGGCCATTTTACCAGCTTGATAAATTAAATGATAAATAGTTCTTTCATCTCCTTTTTTCCATACTGCAACGTGAAGTATACCTTTACCAACAAATTTCTTATCTGCAATTTTTGTTACAATTACTTTTCCATTATCAAAGAACAGAATAATATCGTCTAAATCCGAACATTCTTCAATAAATTCATCTTTTCTTAACGACCATCCTATAAAACCTTCCTCCCTATTAACATAAAGTTTTTTGTTGGAAACTATTACTTTACGGGCTGTAATATTATCGAATACTCTTATTTCTGTTTTTCTCTCTTTACCCTCACTGTATTTGTTCTTTACATCTTTGTAATATTCAATTGCAAATTCAGTAAGATTAGAAAGGTTTTTATTTACTTCTATTATTTGATCTTCAATTTTAAGTAGATTATCTTCAGCTTTGTCGCTATCAAATTTTGAAATTCTTTTAATTTTAATTTCTGTTAGCTTGACAATATCCTCTTCACTTACTTCTTTCTTAAGGTTTTTCAGAAAAGGCTTAAGACCCAGTTTAATAGCATTTAAAACACCTTCCCAGGTTTCTTCGTCTTCTATCTTTCTATATATTCTATTTTCTATAAAAATTCTTTCTAGTGAAAGCCAGTGCCATTGGTTTTGTAATTCTTGGAGTTTAATCTCCAATTCAAGTTTTAAAAGTTCTACAGTTCTGTCAACAGATTTTTTTAATATTTCAGAAACTCCAATAAAAATAGGCTTATTGCCTTCTATGACACAAGAATTTGGTGATATAGACATTTCACAATTGGTAAATGCGAATAATGCATCAATCATTTTATCCGGGGATACTCCAGATGGAAGGTGAATTATAATTTCTGCAACTGCAGATGTGTTATCTTCAATTTTTTTAATCTTAATTTTATTTTTTTCTGTAGCCTTGACTATAGAATCTATTAAAGTATCAGTTGTTGTTCCAAAAGGTATTTGGTTGATAACCAGCGTTTTGTTATCTATTTTTTTGATCCCTGCTCTGACCCTTACCTTACCACCTCTAATACCGTCATTGTACTGAGTAAAGTCTGCTAGACCACCATTTGGAAAATCTGGAAATAACTCTATTTTCTTTCCTTTTAAAACATTTATCGAAGCGTCTATTAGCTCTATAAAATTATGAGGTAGTATCTTACAAGCTAAACCTACTGCAATTCCTTCTGCACCATGGTTTAATAAAATTGGGAATTTAACAGGAAGATATTGGGGTTCTTTATTTCTCCCATCGTAAGAGCTAAGCCATTTAGTAGTTTTATTATTATATAGGATATGATTTCCAAATTTAGTTACTCTAGCTTCTATATATCTTGGAGCAGCAGCGCCGTCCCCTGTTAATAAATTCCCCCAGTTTCCTTGACAATCAATTAATAAATCCTTTTGACCAATCTGAACCATTGCATCTCCAATAGATGCATCTCCATGAGGATGGTACTTCATTGTATTGCCAATAATATTTGCTACCTTATTGTATCTACCATCGTCTAATTCTTTCATAGAGTGAAGAATCCTTCTTTGTACAGGCTTTAAACCATCTTCAAGAGCTGGAACAGCTCGTTCTAAAATAACGTAGGATGCGTAGTCTAAAAACCACTCCTTATACATTCCAGAGAGATAGGTAATATTATCTTTCTGGTTAGAATCTTCTGATATATTTAAATTTAACTCATCCATTTCATTGGTTTTCATCTACCAAGTAGTCTTCTTCGACTTTTAAATTATCAATAATAAAACCTTGACGTTCAGGAGTATTTTTCCCCATATAAAAAGTCAATATTTCCTCAATTGATTTAGACTTAGACATTAAAACAGGTTCTAATCTAATATCATCACCAATAAAGTATTTGAACTCATCTGGAGATATTTCACCAAGACCCTTAAACCTTGTTATTTCAGGGTTCTTTCCCAAAGAATTTATTGCTTCTTTTCTTTCTTCTTCATTGTAACAATACCTTGTTTCTTTCTTATTTCTGACTCTAAAAAGCGGTGTTTGCAAAATGAAGACATGATTTTTCTTAACTAAATCTGGGAAAAATCTTAAAAAGAAAGTAAGAAGCAGAAGTCTAATATGCATTCCATCAACATCGGCATCTGTGGCAATAATAATTTTATTATACCTTAAAGAATCCATGTCCTCTTCAATATTTAAAGCAGCTTGTATTAGATTGAACTCTTCATTCTCGTAAACCACTTTTTTAGAAAGCCCAAAAGAATTAAGCGGTTTTCCTCTTAAGCTAAATACAGCTTGGGTTTTAACATCTCTACATTTGGTGATGGAACCACTTGCAGAATCTCCTTCCGTTATGAAAATTGAGGTCTCCTCCCTCCTTTCATTTTTAAAATCACTAAAGTGGATTTTACAATCTCTTAATTTTTTGTTGTGCAAACTAACTTTCTTAGCTCTCTCACGAGCTAGTTTTCTTATTCCAGATAATTCTTTTCTTTCTTTTTCAGATTGCTTAATCTTAAATTCCATCTGTTGAACCACATCTGGATTTTTATGTAGAAAATTATCTAGCTTCTCTCTTAAAAAATCCATTACAAAACCTCTTACAGATTTACCATTAGGTTCAATTTCTGTAGAACCTAATTTTGTTTTTGTTTGGGATTCAAAAACAGGTTCTATTACTTTAATACTTACTGCAGCAACAATTCCCTGCCTAATATCTACAGGCTCGTATTTATTAAAAAAGTCTTTTATAACTTTAGCAATTGCCTCTCTAAATGCGCTTTGATGTGTACCTCCTTGTGTTGTGTGTTGTCCATTAACAAAAGATGAATAATCTTCTCCATATCCTCTAGAGTGGGTAAAAGCAACCTCAATATCATCTCCCTCTAAGTGTACAATTGGATATAACGGAGAACCATCCATATTGGATTCTAAAAGATCTTTTAAACCATTTTTTGAAATAAACTTATTGCCATTAAAATCTATCGTTAAATTTCTATTTAAATAACAATAGTTCCAGAACATTTTTTCCAAATAAGTATCTCTAAATTTGTAGTTTTTAAAAATATCTTTATCGGGCGAAAAAACAATTCTTGTTCCATTGTCTTGATCAGTTTTCTCAAGAGACATATCATCGACCACCTCACCTCTAGTAAAAGAAACTTTTTTTAATTCGCCATCTCTAATTGATTCAACTTGAAAGTCTGAAGAAAGAGCATTCACTGCTTTTGTACCAACACCATTAAGACCAACAGATTTTTTAAATGCTCTTGAATCGTATTTACCGCCAGTATTCATTTTAGAAACTACATCTTTTACTTTTCCTAAAGGAATTCCTCTCCCAAAATCTCTAACCTGAACAACATCATTATCAATCTTTACAGAAATTTTCTTTCCATTACCCATCACAAACTCATCGATAGAATTGTCTACAACTTCCTTTACCAAAACATAGATACCATCGTCTGAAGAAGAACCATCTCCTAACTTTCCAATATACATTCCAGGACGCATTCTAATATGCTCTTTCCAGTCTAAGGAACGTATATTTTCTTCAGTATATTGAACGTTATTATCAGCCATAATTTAGTACGATGACTAAAAATAGTTTTTTATAGAAAAATAAGATTATTTAACAGAGTAACTTATCAACAGTTATTGTTGAATACCGAAAAAGTTTATAAAATCAACCTTTCAAAGAATATTTTATGACATCTTCCATCTTTTTAACATAGTTAAATGTAAGACCTTTAAGATATTCAGACTTAATGTCTTCTACATCTTTTTGGTTAGATGCCGGCAATAAAATAAACTTGATACCAGCTCTTTTAGCAGCTAATATTTTTTCTTTAATTCCTCCAACAGGCAAAACTTCCCCTCTTAGAGTAATTTCGCCAGTCATTGCCAAGTATTTTTTAACTTTTTTTCCAGTTATTGATGAGGCCAAAGCAGTAATCATAGTAACTCCAGCAGATGGACCATCTTTTGGAGTGGCACCTTCTGGAACATGAACATGAAAATTATTTTTATCAATTTCTTCTTGAGAAATCCCAAACTTCTCACCATTTGCTTTAATATATTCCAAGGCAATTACTGCAGATTCTTTCATAACATCCCCAAGGTTTCCAGTAAGGGTCAATTTACCTTTTCCTATAGTTTTTGAAGTTTCAATAAATAAAATATCTCCTCCAGTTCTAGTCCATGCAAGCCCTGTAACTACTCCAGGAATAATATGCTCAGAATATTTTCTAGGATCCATTCCTGGTCCTAAAAGCTTTAAAACATTTTCTTTAGTAATTACGGGGTTAAACTTTTCTTCAAATGCAATTTGTTTTGCTCTATTTCTTATAAGTTTTGCAATTTTTTTCTCTAGTCCTCTCACTCCACTTTCATTAGTGTAAGATGTAATAACATTTTCTAAAATACCTTGATTTAGTTTAACATCATCATTAGAAATTCCATGATCTGTAATAAGTTTTGGTATTAAATGCTTTTTAGCTATTTGTACTTTTTCTTCAATAGTATATCCATTTATTGGAATAATTTCCATTCTATCTCTTAATGCAGGCTGAATTGTTGATAAATCGTTTGCTGTAGCAATAAATAAAACCTTGGATAGATCGTATTCTATTTCAACAAAGTTATCTTGGAATGTATCATTTTGCTCGGGGTCTAAAACCTCTAAAAGTGCTGAAGATGGATCGCCGTGACCAGACTTTCCTACTTTGTCAATTTCGTCCAAAACAAAAACGGGGTTAGAAGTACCAACTTTTTTTAAATTATTAATTAGTTTTCCTGGCATTGCTCCTATATATGTTTTTCTATGCCCTCTAATCTCAGATTCGTCATGCAATCCACCCAAAGACATTCTTACGTATTTTCTCCCTATTGCTTCAGCAATAGATTTCCCTAAAGAGGTTTTGCCAACCCCTGGAGGTCCGTAAAGACACAATATTGGAGATTTCATATCTCCTTTTAATTTAAGAACAGATAAATATTCTACAATTCTGTCTTTGACCTTTTCTAATCCAAAATGATCTCTGTCCAATACTTTTTGAACCTTTTTAAGATTGAACTTATCGTTGGTATAAACATCCCACGGGAGATCAATTAGTAGCTGACAATAGTTAATTTGTACGCCATACTCTGCTCCAGAGGGATTCATTCTCTCTAATTTGTCTAATTCTTTATTAAAGGTTTTCTTCACATCAGCAGACCATTTTTTAGAAAGAGATTTTTCTCTTAATTCATTTATTTCTTGCTGAACTGGATTTTCACCAAGTTGGTTTTGAATTTCTTTCATCTGCTGGTGAAGCAAATATTCTTTTTGTTGTTGGTCTAAGTCTGTTTTAACTCTAGATTGAATATCATTTTTCAATTCTAGCATCTGTAATTCTTTATTTAGATGCTTAAGTAATAGTTCTGCTCTGTCATTTATGTTTGGGACTTCCAGCATTTTTTGCTTTTCAACAACTTCTGCGTTCATATGAGAACTTATGAAATTAACCAAGAAATTAGGGCTTTCAATATTCTTTACTGCAAATGAAGCTTCTGAGGGAATACTAGGAGAGTTTTTAATAATATTAAGAGCCATATCTTTTAAAGAATCAAATAAGGCCACAGACTCTTTAGAAACACTCTTCAAACTTTTCTCATCAAATTCTTCAATTGAGGCTATTAAATAAGGATCGTCAGAAATTTCCTGAACTAATTTTAACCGTTTTTTTCCTTGAATAATGATGGTACTACTTCCATCTGGCATCTTCAACATTTTAACTATTTGTGCAACAGTTCCCACAGTGTACAAATCTTTATAACTAGGCTCTTCAACTTTAGAATCTTTTTGTGAAACTACACCTATAATTTTATTGCCCTTATTAGCATCCTGTATAAGCTTTATACTTTTATCTCTACCAAGAGTTATTGGGATAACAACACCAGGAAATAACACATTATTTCTAAGGGGAAGAATTGGTAATTTCTCAGGAACTTCTTCCAAATTCATTCTATCTTCATCTTCAGAAGATATTAGTGGAATAAATTCTGTTTCTCCATTTACTAAATCACTAAACTCACTCCAATTTTTTTCTGCAAAAAAGTCACTCATTACTTTGTTTTTTAACATTTAATGACAATATGTCGTTGTTGGTGTAATTTTAAAAGATGAATAATTCTAAATAAAGGATTATTAGAACTAAATTAAGTACACCTATATTACTAGTTCAATTGGTGTGCCAAACTATATTATTACAATATTTATTTGAAAAAAGATTTATAGATGTCTATTGTTAGTTTGTCTAACTCAACCCCTCTTCTTTTCATTACAATATTGGCTAGTTCAATAGCTTTTTCAAATTTGTATGTTTCGAAAGCATCCCCACCGCCCCATGAATAAGAAGGAATAAATTTTGAAGGAAATCCGGATCCAAAAATATTAACAAAGGCACCAACTACAGTTCCTGTATTAAACATAGTATTAATCCCACATTTTGAATGGTCCCCAATAATTAAACCGCAGTACATGGTTCCTGTATTATCAAATTTTTCAGTATGGTAATTCCAAGATTTAACTTCGCTATAATTGTTTTTCAAGTTCGAGGAATTTGAATCAGCTCCGAAATTACACCAATATCCAACTACACTATTTCCTAAAAAACCATCATGTGCTTTATTTGAAAACCCTTGAAAAACTACATTACTTAACTCACCTCCAATTTTACAACTTGGACCTATGGTAGTTGGACCGTAAATTTTGGAACCCATTTTTATTACTGAATTTTCCATTATAACCAAAGGACCTCTTAAGTTACTGCCTTCCATTACTTCTGCTGATTTACTTATATAAATAGGACCATCATTGCTATTCAGAGTAGCTCCATTAATTATAGCACCATCTTCAATATATATACTATCACCAATAAATAAATTACCTGTTCCATAATTATTACTATGAGTATTTTCTTTTTGTATGAAATTTAAATCTCTATCAATTTCTAAAGCATTTAAAATGAAAATATCCATTGGTTTTTCAACCGATTGAATTTCTCCAGTATATTGAACTGTTCTATAGCTACTCAACTTAGAATCAAGTTCATCATTTTCTTCTGGCAATGGAGAGATAGCAAGTACCTTTCCACTTTTCATAATAATAGTATTCTCTTCAATAGAATCTAATGCATCAATAAAATCAAGAGAAGGAAATATAGATGCTGAAATTCCAATTTTGGCGGAACTTAGGTGGGAATTAAATTTTTGTCTTAAATAATCTTTGGTTCTTACTGCTACTTTACTATTAAGTGCCAAAGACCATTTTTCTTGGATGGTGAAAATTCCTATTCTTAAATCTGCAACAGGTCTAGTTAAAGTTAGGGGTTTTAACTTTTGATGGTGAACACCATCAAAAAGTACGTATTTTACAATTTCTGACATAGGACTATAAAAAAACCTTCACAAGAAGGTTAATTTATAAATATAAAGAATAATACTAAAGTATTATTTCTTTTGTTTGGAATATCTTGTTTTAAATTTATCAATTCTTCCTGCAGTATCAACCAATTGCATTTTTCCAGTAAAGAATGGATGAGATTTATGAGAAATCTCTAATTTTATTAATGGATATTCGTTACCATCTTCCCATTTCATGGTTTCACTGGTGGGTGCACAGCTTTTGCTTACAAAGGAATAGTCATTAGACATGTCCTTAAAAACAACTAGTCTATAATTTTCTGGATGTATATCTTTTTTCATTTTAAAGATTTATTGGCTGCAAATTTAATCTTTAAATTAAATTAACAAAAAATAATAAGATTAAAAATAAATTAAAGTTTTCTGAGTTGTATATATATTGCAAAAGATTATGAAAATTAAACATTTAATATATCTATTAACAATATTTTCATCCCTTCAAATATTAAGCTGTAAAAAAAATAATTTACTTACCAGTTCTAATTTTAATATTGAGACTTCTTCAGACACCATTCTCTTTGATACACTTTTCACAACCATTGGATCAACTACCAAAAGATTTAAATGTTACAACCATAACTCAGGAACAATAAATATTAGTAACTTATCTTTACAAAATGGAACGAATTCACCATTTAGAATAAATATTGATGGTGAATCTGGAGTAGATTTTAAGGATATTTCTATACTTGAAGGAGATAGTATTTTCATATTTGTAGAAGTAACTATTGATCCTAATGGTACTTCACTTCCTCTTGTGGTAGAAGATCAAATAATATTCGAAACCAATGGCAATTTCAATAAAGTAGTTCTAAATGCTTGGGGACAAGATGCTTATTTTCATGTAAATGAAATTGTTCAAGGTACATGGACTAACGATAAACCCCACGTAATTTACGGAGTAGCTGCTGTTGGTTACCCATCATTAGACTCAAATCTAACATTAACTATTGAACAAGGAACTAAAATACATGGACACTCAAATGCTGTACTCTATGTTTATAAAAGTACCTTAAACGTCAATGGGAATTTAAATAATCCAGTTGTTTTTCAACAAGATAGAACTGAGGATTATTTACTCTACTCTGCAGATTCAATAGCTGGACAATGGAGAGGTCTTTATTTTTCTAATGCTCTTAACTCTACCATAACGCATGCAGAAATTAAAAATGCAATAATTGGTATTCAGATAGATACTTTTTCCTTAAATAACTATGTATCTTTAAATAAAGTCAAAATACATAACTCACTGTATTCTAACATATTATCACAAGGGTCAAATTTATCTGCAACCAATTGTTTATTTGCCAATTCTAACAACTACTCAGCATTTTTAAGCATTGGTGGAGATATTAACTTTGAACATTGTACTTTTTCAAATTACAGTAGTGGATATAGAACAAGTCCAGCTTTTGTATTTAAAGATTATTACGAAAGTACCAACGGACAAATTATATTCAGACCATTTAATCAAGCCAACTTCACCAATTGTATAATAGATGGAAATTTAACAACAGACTTTGTATGCGACACATTGGGATTCGATATTTCTGGAATTCTTACTAATGTATTATTTGATCATTGCTCTTTAAAAACAGAAGATACAATGGAAAATATTGTATTGAATAATTGTCTATTTAATCCTAAAATACATTTCAAAAATACAGAGGAATGGAATTTTGAACTAACAGATTCCTCACAAATAATAGATATAGGCAAAAGTTCGAATATTTCTGATGACATAGAAAACAATTCACGATCTGTACCTAATGATTTGGGCTGTTACGAATACCAATAAATTACATATTTCTTCGATATTGACCACCCACATCAAATAATGCTTTGGTAATTTCACCAAGAGAACAATATTTACACGCTTCCATCAATTCTTCAAATATATTTTCTTGATTAATTGCTGAAGATTTCACCTTTTCAAGTGCTTTAATAGATAAGGACTTATTAAAATCATGAAAATCATTAAGCATTTTAATTTGATGTTCTTTTTCTTCATTAGTAGCTCTAATAACTTCCCCAGGAATAATGGTTGGAGAACCTTTAGAATTTAAAAAAGTATTAACTCCAATTATAGGAAATTCACCAGTATGCTTTAGCGTCTCGTAGTGAAGAGATTCTTCTTGTATTTTACTTCTTTGATACATAGTTTCCATTGCCCCAAGAACTCCTCCTCTTTCGTTGATTCTGTCAAATTCAATTAACACAGCTTCTTCTACCAAGTTTGTTAAATCGTCAATTATATAAGAACCTTGTAGTGGATTTTCGTTTTTAGCTAAGCCCAATTCTTTATTAATTATAAGCTGAATGGCCATAGCTCTTCTTACAGAGTCTTCTGTTGGTGTAGTTATTGCCTCATCATAGGCATTGGTATGTAATGAATTACAATTGTCATATATGGCATAAAGTGCCTGAAGAGTTGTTCTAATGTCATTAAAGTCTATTTCTTGAGCATGAAGTGATCTTCCAGATGTTTGAATATGGTATTTTAACTTTTGTGCCCTTTCGTCAGCACCGTATTTAAATTTCATAGCTTTTGCCCAAATTCTTCTCGCTACTCTGCCAATTACTGCATATTCAGGATCAATGCCATTTGAGAAGAAAAAAGATAAGTTAGGTCCAAAGTCATCAATGGACATACCTCTAGATAAATAATATTCTACGTATGTAAACCCATTGGATAATGTAAATGCTAACTGTGTAATAGGATTTGCTCCTGCTTCTGCAATATGGTAACCAGAAATTGAAACAGAATAAAAATTTCTAACTTTTTTATTTATAAAGTATTCCTGTACATCTCCCATAAGTCTTAATGCAAACTCTGTAGAAAAAATACAGGTGTTTTGCGCTTGATCTTCTTTAAGAATATCCGCTTGAACCGTACCACGAACTTGGGATAGTGTGTTGTCTTTTATTTTATTATAAACTTCTTCAGGAAGAACTTGATCTCCTGTCACACCAAGCAACATTAAACCTAATCCATTGTTGCCTTTTGGTAAATCCCCTTGGTATTTAGGTATTGGATTTGTCCCATAAATCTTTTCAATTGTTTTTTTAACTTCATTTTCAAGATTATTCTTCTTGATGTACTTTTCACAATTTTGATCTATGGCAGCATTCATATAAAAACCTAGTAGCATTGGAGCAGGTCCATTGATAGTCATACTTACAGAAGTAGTGTTTGAAGAAAGATCAAACCCTGAGTATAACTTTTTTGCATCGTCCAAACAACATATCGAAACTCCAGCATTACCGATTTTACCAAAAATATCTGGTCTAAGTCCTGGATCATTTCCATATAGAGTAACCGAATCGAATGCAGTAGAAAGTCTTTTTGCAGGCATCTGAAAACTTAAATAATGAAATCTCTTATTGGTTCTTTCAGGACCTCCTTCACCGGCAAACATTCTGGTAGGGTCTTCTCCTTCTCTTTTAAAAGGAAATAAACCAGCTGTAAATGGAAATTTACCAGGCACATTTTCTTGATTGACCCATCTTATAATATCTCCCCAGGAAGTGAACTTTGGTAAAGCAACTTTTGGAATTTTTGAATTAGATAAAGATTTTGAATTTGTTGCAATTTTCAACTCTTTATCTCTAACATTAAATTTAAAAAATTCTTCGTTGTAAGATTGGTAAAAACTGTCCCATTCATCGATAGTTTTTTGATTTCTTGCATCAAAATCTAATTTGATTTGCTCAATTTTTTCCTCTAAAATTGATTTAACAGTATTGTTATTGTCTCTAGAGAATTCTTTTAAAGCTTTACAAAAGACATATAATTTATCAGCTAGTACTACTTGTTGTTTTAATCTTTTATCAAATTCTCGATTATTTTCTGCAATTTCAGAAAGGTATCTTACTCTATTAGGAGGAATAATAAATACCTTTTCAGAAAGCTCTTTATTGGATTTAAAAGACGATGAAAAGTCAGTTTTTGAAGATTTATTAATTAAATCTATTAAGTGCTTATATAAGTTATTCATTCCAGGATCGTTGAATTGCGAAGCAATTGTCCCATAAACTGGAATATCTTCATCTTTTGCATCCCATAAGTTATGATTCCTTCTGTATTGCTTTTTTACATCTCTAATGGCGTCTAAAGATCCTCTTTTGTCAAATTTGTTAAGAGCAACAACATCTGCAAAATCTAACATATCTATTTTCTCCAACTGAGTTGCAGCACCAAATTCAGGAGTCATAACGTATAGAGATACATCACTGTGATCAAGAATTTCTGTATCTGATTGACCAATTCCAGAGGTTTCTAAAATAATTAAATCAAATTTTGAGTATTTCAATATATCTACAGCTTGTGATACATGCTTAGAAAGTGCTAAATTACTTTGTCTAGTTGCTAAAGACCGCATATAAACTCTAGAGTTATTTATAGAATTCATTCTAATTCTGTCTCCTAATAAAGCACCACCGGTTTTTCTTTTTGAAGGGTCTACTGAAATAATAGCTAAATTTTTATTCTTAAAATCGTGTAAAAAACGTCTTACTAATTCATCTACTAAAGATGACTTTCCAGCTCCTCCAGTCCCAGTAATTCCTAAAACTGGAATATTAAATTTTTCAACTTTAGTTTTGATTTCATTAAGAATCTCTGAATTACTTTCACCAAAATTTTCTGCTGATGAAATAAGTTTACCAATCTCTAGATGATTTTTAGGCACTATTTTTTCAAGTACTTTAATTTTCTTTTCTCCAGTGATAAAATCACATCTTTTCACTAAGTCATTAATCATTCCCTGAAGTCCCATTTTCCTGCCATCGTCAGGATGGTAAATTTTTTCTATACCATAGTCTTCTAAAATTTTAATTTCCTCTGGTAAAATAGTACCACCTCCACCTCCAAATATTTTTATATGACTAGAACCTTTTTTAATAAGTAAGTCATACATAAATTTAAAATATTCATTGTGGCCACCTTGGTAAGATGTCATAGCAATTGCTTGTACATCTTCTTGAATCGCACAATTAACTACTTCTTCTACACTTCTGTCGTGTCCAAGGTGAATAACCTCACAGCCTGTAGATTGAATTATTCTTCTCATAATATTAATAGCAGCATCATGGCCATCAAAAAGAGAAGCAGCAGTAACTATTCTAATTTTATTCTTTGGTTGATAGGGAGTTAAATCCATTTAATTTAAATTAGCATAGAATTATTGTAATAATTGATAACGTATTTTCCACAAAATTAATCATTATTAGTCAAGTGTTTTTTTTATTATCCAAAATATTGTCTTTTTTGATAGATCCTTTCTTCTGGATTGTAGTTTTTTTATTAGCATCTCTACTTCACAAAATAAAATACTTAAGAAGAAGATTCTTAACCTTGGGTCTATTATTTTTAATCCTATTTAGTAACCCTTTTATCTATAAGTTCATAAATGATTTATGGTCAGTGAATGATGCAAGTTCTACAGAAGAATATGACTATGGAATTGTGATGGGTGGGATGATAAATCTTAGATCTGATGAAGAAAATATTTTATTTTCAAACAATAATGATAGACTCTTAAACACATTAGATTTATATTCAAAAGGTATTATTAAAAAAATTCTTATTACTGGAGCTTCTGGAAGTTTAACATCAGAGCTCAAAGAAGCTGAAATCTTAAGAAAATACTTAATTAAAATTGGCATTCCTGACAGTTGTGTTTTAGCAGAAAACTCATCCAAAAACACTTATGAAAATGCCATTTATTGCGAAAAAATATTAACTCAAATTCATCCAATCAAAGATATTAATTGTTTAATTATCACTTCAGATTACCACATGAGAAGGTCTTTGGCCTGTTTTAAAAAAACCAAACTTAATACTCATCCATATATTAAAAAATCTAGTTTAAAACACTTTGATTTAGAATACATAATAGTTCCCCAGTCTTCCACATTATTTAGTTGGAAGGTACTACTACATGAAATTGTAGGATAC
>Ga0206125_10003273_pt1 | contig 15721 bp, 2 predicted proteins | sample Helgoland_Spring_4_FD_148598 | JGI IMG/M metagenome (GOLD analysis project Ga0206125, IMG submission 148598) | Pelagic subsurface seawater microbial communities from Kabeltonne, Helgoland, North Sea - Helgoland_Spring_Bloom_20160331_1 | ecosystem: Environmental > Aquatic > Marine > Epipelagic ... | reverse complement strand
ATTCTCAAACCCCAGAGTCTATGAATTACCAGGCGGTAATAAGAGATGGTTCTGGAAATGTAGTGGCCAGCCAACCAGTAAGTCTTAGAATAAAAATTTTACAAGGCAGTGTAAGCGGAAGTTCTGTATATATAGAAACTTTTACTCCTACTACCAATGCTTATGGTTCTATCGCTATTCAAATAGGAACTGGAACAGTGATTACTGGAACTTTCAATACCATTGATTGGGGTGGAAACACTCATTTTGTAGAAACAGCAGTAGATATATCTGGTGGAACTAATTATACAGTTATTTCTACCACGCAATTTGTAAGTGTCCCTTATGCATTGCACGCTAAAAGTAGTGATGCATGGTCAACGAATTCCAATCTTAATTTTACTAATAATAAAGTTTCAGTTGGAAATACATCTAGCTCTAACCAGACTTATCCATTGAGCGTGGTTAGTCTTCACGATGGCATCACATCACGAGGAATAGATGTATTAAGAACAGATAATTCGGGTAGTAATATTGGGGTGCCTATGTCTTTTAGCATGCTTAATAGTAATAATCAGCCATTTGAATTTGGTAAGGTTCTAGGAAGAACAGAAAGTAATACAGCTGGTTCTTGGTAAGGTTCTAGGAAGAACAGAAAGTAATACAGCTGGTTCTGAAGTTGGGGGTCTAAGTTTTCATGTAGCAGACGGTACAGGTACTTGGGGACAAGCTTATGAACAAGAAAGAATGCGAATAGATAATGGAAGAATTACCGCCAAAGTACCCTTTAGGCTAGAACCATTAAGTTCTGCACCAAGTTCTCCTTCTGAAGGTGATATGTACTATGACAATGTTGCCAATCAAGTAAAAGTTTATAACGGATCATCTTGGGATAATTTGGCTGGTGGTTCTTCTAGTCCATGGACAGAATCGGGCAGTAATATTTACATAAGCTCTGGAAATGTAGGTATTGGAACATCTTCTCCAGCGGTTAAATTAGAAGTTAGTGGCCAGGCTCGTTTTTCTAGTTTAACCCATTCAGGTACTTCGACAAATAGAATTGTAACGGCAACCTCTGTCGGTGATGTAGGTACTGGTACTGTATATTCTCCATTATCGTCACCAAGTTTATCACATACAGGTACTTCAACAAATAGAATTGTAATGGCAATGGTGATGTGGGAACTGGTTCTGTATATTCTCCATTATCGTCACCAAGTTTATCACATACAGGTACTTCAACAAATAGAATTGTAATGGCAACTTCTGATGGTGATTTGGGAACTGGTTCTGTATATTCTCCATTGTCGTCACCAAGTTTATCACATACAGGTACTACAACAAATAGAATTGTAACGGCAACTTCTGATGGTGATTTGGGAACTGGTTCTGTATATTCTCCATTGTCGTCACCAAGTTTATCACATTCAGGTACTACAACAAATAGAATTGTAACGGCAACTTCTGATGGTGATTTGGGAACAGGCTCTATTAATTCTCCAATATCGTCACCAAGTTTAGCTGGAACTGGAGATAGAATGGTAGTGGCCAATGCTAATGGTGATTTATCTACCCAAGCTATTCCAATAGTAGGAAGCTCTAATCCAAATGGAAGTAATACTGGGGACATGATGTATTGGGATGGTTCTTCTTGGCAAACAATCGGAGTTGGAACAGAAGGTCAAACTTTAAAAATTGTAAATGGTTTACCTAGTTGGACAAATTCATCACAGGGTTTTTCAGTTAGAACTGGAACTGCAAACTACTCTGGTTATGATGCGCCAACTTATGACATGAATATAGACACAATTTACCTTTTAAGTGGACAGTGGGTAGAGTTTGAAATAGATATTTCAATTTCACACGGCAATACCGCCGGAAGCGCTCCTACTATTGGAGCGTCTGTTGGTATAACAAATACAACAGGTGATGAAATCATTAGCTCAGGATCTTTTAGTGCAACACAAAATGCACTTGGTTACACTGGGACCTCTAACGGAAACAGGTTTATCAAAAATAATTCTGGTTCCACTAAAATGTATATTATAACCGGTTCATCATACACAAGCTTTACAACTAACGGCAGTTATTATCCTTATGCAAATCGTAATGCAAGTTGGAGCTATATGATTAAAAAGTATTAATGATTTATTTTGAAATATAAAAACTACATATTAGTTCTTGTTTTCTTGTTCACTAACTCTTTAGTGAATGCACAGGAGCTGTTTGCTCCTGCTGGAACAAGTGTAAGTACTTCTGCGGTAGTTTTTGAATATGCTATTGGAGACGTTATTGTAGGTTCTAATAATAATTCTAATTTTCAAATTACTCAAGGATTTTCACAATCTAGATCTTCCTCCGTTTTTTATTCACATAATAATAATAATCTAAATAGTACAAATAATTGGTGGTCTAATGATGATGGTACTGGTACTCATCCTAGTGATTTTACAAATCCTGATTATGAATTTATTATCCAAACTGGAGATACCTATACAGCAAATGCAAACTGGACAGTTGCTGGAGATGTAACAATATTAGGTGTTTTAATAACCGGAAATAATGTGATAACAGTAGCCGGTAAGAGTGATATAAACGGAACTTTAGCTATTTCTAACAACGGAGTTTACGACGCAGATGGTCAATTTGATGCTTCTAATGGTGCAATTGATCAAGATGGAACTTCAGTTTTAAGAGTGTCTGACTCAGTTACCTCTATTGGCACCTTAGATGCTTTAGCAGGAACAGTAGAATATGACGGTGAAAATTATGGTACCTGGCAATATATACTAGGTGATACTTATTATAATTTAAAAACCTCACAACCAGGTTTGAAAAAAACAGCTGGAAATATTACTGTTGAAAATGAATTAGAAGTTTATCACCAATTAATTATAGATGATGGTTTTGAAGTTGATGTTTTAAATAACTGTACAATACACGATTCTCTTGGCCTTTCTAATAATTCTCAACTAGATGTCGGGGGAATTTTGGATGCAACCAGTTCTGGTTGGTTTGGGACTGTTCCTAATCATACAAATCCAATAATCATTGTTAGAGATTCAGTAACAAGTTTTAGTAATTCGACTTTTGGATTTAAAACAGATGGAGATTTGAAAGTGATATACAGAGGACAAAATAACCTTTCTCAAACAATTGTTTCTGATTTATTATCTAATCCCAATGGTTCAGGTTATTTATTAGAATTGGACAATAACTCTGGTTTTAATCTTTATGAGAAGTTGAATGTAAAAGGAATCAATTTTAGTAATGGAATAATAAATACAAATAATGATACAATTTTTGTAAACGACTCAAGAGAGATTTTAAATTACAGTGAAAGTTCGTATGTGAATGGTAATATAGCTACTTACTTATATCCAAATAGTTCAAATCTTAATGATCCACCTGGTGTTGTAACTTTTCCAATTGGAGATGCCAATAATTACAGACCAATTTCTCTTGATTTCCAATCATCTACAATAAATTATTTATCAAAATATACTCAAGTAAACTTCACAAACTCATCTATTTACAGTTCTAGTTTTTCTGGTGCTATTACACGCGTAGCTAAATATTATTGGAAAATATCTGACCCATCTTCTTCACCATCAACCAAAATCAAATTTGACTTTGACAACTCCTATGGAATAGACGATTTGTCTTCATTAACAATAGTTGGTTATGATGGCAATAACTGGGTTGAAATTCCTTCCACAGTTACAGGTACTGTAACTAACGGAACCATAGAAACTACAAACGCTGTAACTGATTTTTCCAATTATTATTTCACACTAGCTTCTACTAATTCTAATACCAATTTGTTGGGGAATCAAGCCACTGCTTGGACAGGTGCTGTAGATACAGATTGGAACAATCCTGGAAATTGGTCGGCTGGAATTCCTAATAATACGGACGATATTGTAATTTCTGGTGGAGGTAATAATCCAGTAATAAATACTGCCGGTGCAGCATGTCAAAATTTAACTATTTCTAGTGGCGGGTCTATCACCATTTCCGATGCTTCATATAGCATAAACGTAGACACTTTAAAAATTGAAAATGGGGCTCAAGTAACCATATCTAGTGGCGATGTTTATACTAATAACGTTATTCATTCTGGTGATTTAAATATAAGTGGTGGTAATTTAGATATAGATGGAAACTATACTGCCAGTGTTAATGTAAATGCCAATATAAGTGGTGGAACTATAAAAGTAGAAGGTAATTGGACATCATCTGGAAGTGGCTTTGACCCAACTGGTGGAACTGTGGAGTTTAGTGGAAACGTAGCTCAAACCATTAGTCTAGCATCAGGGAATAATTTTTATGATTTAAAAATAAATAATTCTCATGCTTCTAGTAAAGTTTCTGCTCAAGGTAGTGCTTTAGTAGTGAGCAATCATCTAAACATTATAGATGGAATTTTTGAGTCAGCTTCTGACTATCATGATGTTACAATAGCAACTGGATCATCATTACAATTAACGGGCGACATCACCGTAAGTGGTAATTGGACCAACAATGGAACTTTTATTCACAATAATCATACAGTAACTTTTGACGGTTCTACTGCTCAATCGATTGCTGGGGCGAATAATTCTTTTTATAATTTAATCATAAATAATTCTTCTTCTGGAATAAATTTAAGTTCTGGTGTTGCCATTACAGGAACACTGAATTTAACACAAGGGCATGTAGATATTAATTCAATATCTGTAGATTTCCGACCTGGTTCTAATGTTAGTAATGCATCCAATTCTTCCCATACATTTGATGGACCTTTGGTAAGATGGTTTAATTCAACTAATCCATTTACCTTTCCATGTGGAGATGGTACTAATTATAGACCAGTTACTTTAACATCCAGTAATAGTAACAGCAATAATATGTTTGCATCCTATTTATTTGCTAATCAAAATCAAAGCTCATTAAATTCTTCGCTATCGTCCATAGAAACTTATGGTTGGGACATTCAAAGAAGCACTGGTACAGATGGTTTTAATATAACCATTCCATTTGATGCTAGTTATAGCATAACCGATTTTAACAATTTAACTATTGCTTACTATGATGGAACGGAGTGGACAGAACTCCCTTCTACAGTTACTGGAACTTCAGCTAGTGGAAGTATTACCACCAATAGCACTGTTAGTGATTTTTCTAATCGTTATTTTGCATTAGGGTATAAATCCCAAAGAACCTACGTTCCAGACGACAACTTTGAGGCGTATTTAGAAACGCACGACGCTAGTGGAAATGTAGTGAGCGTGGGCGATGCCAGTTCTATGGGTGATGGGATAGCTAATAACGATTATGTAACTACAGCCAATATTAGCTCGGTACTCAATTTGGATGTGCAAAATCAAAACATTGCAGATTTTACAGGGATTGAGGGTTTTTCTTCGATTAATAATCTCAACTGTGCTCAAAATCAATTAACATCTTTAGATATTAGTCAAAATCTTTCATTGGGAGTTTTGAGTTGTAATATTAACCAATTAACCAATTTAGATGTAACTCTGAATACTGCTTTAAACTCTTTAAACTGTCAAGACAATTCATTGACTTCTTTGGACCTTACTAATAATGTTTCTCTAAACACTTTATATTGTAATAACAATCAATTGACTACTTTAGATTTAAGTCAGAACTCTTCATTAATTAATTTGAATTGTCAAGACAATCAAATATCAAGTTTAGATTTTTCTCAAATTGCTGGACTGGCTACCCTTCAATGTCATAGCAATCAACTTACTTCTTTAGATATAACTCAAAATACTGCGTTAACATCTGTTACTTGTTATACTAATCAAATATCAAATCTAGATTTAACCCAAAATATTAATTTAACGTTTCTACGTTGCGAAAGCAATCAACTTACTTCTTTAGATTTAACAAATAACACATCATTAAATTATTTTTACTGTGATAATAACCAACTATCAAGTTTAGACTTAAGCAATAATAATGGTCTAATTAGGCTTTCTGCTGCAACAAATCAACTTACCTCTTTGACAGTCAGTAATATGCCAAATCTTAATGAACTTTTCTGTCATTATAATCAGCTTTTAACTTTAGATGTTAGAAATGGAAATAATACCTCCATGTCCATATTTAAAGCCCATAATAATTCTGATTTAAATTGCATTTCTGCAGATGACGCTGCTTGGGCTACTTCCAACTGGACTGATATTGATGCGCATACTATTTTCTTAGACGATTGTGCTTTGTTTGTTGCTTTAAACGCCGACTTCTCAGCAGATGCCACCACGGTTTGTCAAGGGTTTGCTGTTAATTTTACAGATGCTTCTACAGGCTCCGCTGGCATCACTTCTTGGAGCTGGGACTTTGGCGATGGAACAACCTCTACTTTACAAAATCCAACGCACACTTACAATACCGTTGGAACTTACGATGTTAGTCTTACTATAAATGGCAGTGTGGATACAGAAACCAAGACGGGTTATATCACCGTAACTCAAATAGGAAGCATTTATGCCGATGATTTTGAGACGCAAGGCAGTTGGGCAGGAGATTTTGGAACCACCAACGGGCTATGGAATATTTCCTCAGGCCCTACTACATCTGTTTCTACAGGGCCATCAGGAGCTCACAGTGGCAATAAATATTTTTATTTTGAAACCAGTGCTGGTGGGTTAAACTCTGGAAGTATCGTATCTGCAGCTATAGATTTAACCTCACTCAGTGCTTCTACATTACTTACCTTTTGGATGCATGCTTGGGGAGATGGAATAGGCACATTAAACGTAGGAATTGGAAATTCTCCAAGCGGAACATTTACCAATGTATATACTGTTTCTGGTCAACAAACTGCCAGTGAAACCGATCCTTTCCAACAAGTATCTATAGATGTTAGTGCCTACAATGGCCAAACCGTATATATTCAACTTAATTATGTAAGGTCTTCCACAGGAACAAGTTGGAATGGCGATTTGGCCATAGACTTATTAGAAATAAAATCTTGTGTGGGTTGTATTGCACCTACCAATATTTTGGCATCTAACGTTACTGTCAACAGCGCCGATATTTCTTGGACTGCTGGTGGAAGTGAAACAGCTTGGAATTTTGAGTATGGACTAAAAGGATTTACTAAAGGCACAGGAACAGTTTTAAATCTAAATGCGACTTCTTATAATTTTACGGGCCTTAGTGCCTCTACTATTTACAGTTATTATGTGCAGTCCAACTGCGGATCGGACCAAAGTGCTTGGCTAGGGCCTTACGATTTTCAAACTACTATCACCCCGCCAAGTGGTGTTACTTGTAGTAGTGGGGCTAGTAATTTCAATTTAAACAATGGCTTTGATGCAGGCGCACCTGGTTGGACAATCACTGGTTCGGGTTGGTCTACTGCCGTAACATCTGGAAATTCGCCGCTTTCTGGTCCGATTAGTGCTCATCAAGGTTCTAACTGGGCAGAGTTTGATGCTCCTACTTTTTCTTCTTCTACAGGAAGTTTAATTTCTCCAGTAATAGATTTAACCAATTCTAGTAGTTCTGCAGAACTTTCTTTTTACTTACATGCTTATGGGGTAGATATAGGTACTTTAAATGTTGGTGTGGGTGCTTCAGTTTCTGGTCCTTTTGCCAATGTTTTTTCTTGGACAGGGCCTATTCAAACAGCAGATTCGGATGCTTGGACAGCGGTAGGGGTTGATCTATCTTCTTATCTAGGCCAGCAGATTTATTTAAGCTTTGACTACACTGCCAATGGAGAAGGAGATTTAGGAATAGATTTGGTACAAGTACAGTCTTGTAATCAAGCTTTACCAAACTTTTCAGCAGATGCAACTACGGTTTGTGAAGGAACTACTGTCACTTTTACAGATGCTAGTACAGGTACTCCAACTTCTTGGAGCTGGGACTTTGGCGATGGAACTATTTCTACCAACCAAAATCCAACGCACACTTATGCTACAGCTGGAACTTATGATGTTACTTTAACAGTAAATGGCAGTGCTGATACGGAGACTAAGACGGGTTATATTACGGTTAATAGTAATCCAACAGTTGACCTTGGTGTTGACGTTGCCATTTGTGATGGAACTACGCAAACATTAGACGCTGGTGCTGGAGCTAGTAATTATTTATGGTCAACTGGTGCAACTACCCAAACTATTGACGTAACTACTGCTGGAACGTATAGTGTAATGGTGGGGAATGGAACGCAGGCTAATACCAATTCTCTCGATTTTGATGGAACTGATGATTTTATAAATTTAGGGACAAATTTAAATAATATTTTTTCAGCAAACACCTGGAGTATTTCAACCTATCTTTATTACAACTCAAATACAGGTTTTGATGCATTTTTTTCCTCAGGATGGCCAGTACAAATGTATCTAAATGGTAATAAAATTGAAATATACTTAAGTTCAGACAACTCAAATAATTATTTACCTGGTGCTAATGGTTTTACTTCAAACACTACTTTAACTAACAATACTTGGTATAATATTGTTTTCACAAGAGACGGGAATAACAATAAAATATATATAAATGGAGTTTTGGATGCAACTTCTGTAAGTTCTGGTAACGTTGCTACTACTACAGGTAGTGTTCCTGTTGAGATTGGTTCGATAGGTGGCTCATGGACCGCACCTAGTTATTACTTTGACGGTAGAATAGATCAGTTAGGTCTATGGAGTTCAGCTTTATCGCAACAAGAATTACAAAACTACATGTCTACCCCACCAACAGGAAATGAAACTGGACTAGTTGGTTATTGGAACTTTAATGAAGGTAGTGGAAGTATAGTTACAGACTTAACTTCGAACGGAAATAATGGAAGCATCAATGGAGCTTCTTGGAGCACAGATGCACCAGCACAATATGCTAATAATTGTACTGCAACAGACGATATTGTAGTATCCGTAAGTCCAAACCCAACAGTAAGTGCTGGAGCGGATCAAACTATTTGTGCTGGAGCTAGCGTAACTTTAAGTGGTAGTGGAGCGGCAACTTATACTTGGAACAATGGGGTTACCAATGGTCTTGCTTTTACGCCCAGCTTTAATTCAGGAAATATTTCACTACCATGGGGACCAACTACAGTAAATCAATCTACAGAAAATATTACGATAGAACCTTCTCAGTTAGTTACCATAAACATCAATCATAGTGATGTACATAATACTGGATATGCTAGTGATGGAATTAAACAAGCATATATAAAATACACGTATGCGGACGGTACAGTAGACGAATTTAGATTTCATGGTAATGGTGGTATAAAATTATATGACCCTACTACTTCGACTTTTAGTACTAATACTTATACAGTTGGTGTTCATTCTTCTGATTTTATGAATATTGCCAATACCGCTAAACAATATTATGTAGAATGTACGTCTGTGTCAGGGTCCAACTCATGGATATTTAAATCTTTAAATACTGGGCTAATAGACATAGAATTACATGAAAATTCACCTTGGACTGGCTTGAATAGTGTTTCTATTACAGAGAGTAGCAATTTTACCTATACAGTTACAGGATCCGATGCCAATGGTTGTACTGGAACGGACGATGTGGTAATCACTGTAAATCCATCTCCTACAGTTGATTTAGGAGTTGACGTAGCAATTTGTGATGGAACTACCCAAACATTAGATGCTGGTGCTGGAGCTAGTAATTATTTATGGTCTAATGGTGCAACTACCCAAACTATAGATGTAACTACAAGCGGAACGTATAGTGTAACTATTGGAAATGGAACGGTAGTAAATAATACCCATTCTGCCAATTTTGATGGTGGTAACGATTACATTAATATTGGAAGACCAATTGACCTTTATGCAAACGATGTAGCAACTTTTTCTATCTGGTTTAATTCTACTGCGTCTACCAACACAAGAATGTTTTTATCGAATGACACCCAGCCAACCAATCCAGAGTTTAGTTTTGGATTGAAAGATGGGAATGTTTTTGTAGAAGGTGGTCCACCGTCTGTTAGTCCACCAAGAGTTACTACCACAACTAATTATACTGACGGAAACTGGCACCATGCTGTAGCCATAAAAAGTGGGGCAAATTGCTTAGAGCTTTATGTAGATAACCAATATATAGGAATTCATTGTAGTGGTTCAGGAGATATGGATACTGGCGATGATTATTTAATTGGCGATGTAAGAACTACCCCAACTCACGATTATATTGGGCAGTTGGACGAACTAAAAATATTTGACAAGGTACTTTCAGCTACAGAAATTGACGAACTCTACAACTGTCCATCGACTACTATTTCTAATTTATTAGTTCATTACGATTTTGAAGCTGGAACTGGTGATATGAATGGCATGATGATCAATATGTCTAATGCTTGGTCTACTAATATTCCTAGTTACAATTGTAGTAACTGTACAGCAACTGACGATGTAGTAGTAACGGTAAATCCACAAGACGATGCTACTTTTGCTTATTCGGCCAGTAGTTATTGTTCGGATGATTCGGATCCTACACCAACTATTTCAGGAACTTCAGGTGGTACGTTTAGCTCTACAGCTGGATTAGTGATGTCTAATGGCGTATTAGATTTAGATGCTTCTACAGCTGGGACTTACACCATCAAATATGTAACAACTGGATCTTGCCCAGATTCTTCTACCCAAGATGTTACTATTACTCCAACCCCAACAGTAGATCTTGGAAACGATGTAGCCATATGCCAAGGGGATAGTACTTTATTAGATGCAGGATCTGGCCATACCAACTATTTTTGGAATACAGGTGAAACTACCCAAACCATCTATGCTGATACTGCTGGAACCTATAATGTAACGGTCGGTAATGGAACACCAGTTACAAACAACAATAGTTTGAGTTTTGATGGTAATGATGATTATGTCCAACTTGGAAATAGTAATCTTTTACCTTCAAATTCTGTAACTTTAAGTATATGGTTTAATGCATCGGATAACGGATCTATAACAAATGAGATATTTATCTCAGATGTTAGTTGGACGACCTATACAATAAGAATTCGCGACCAAGGTAATATAGTTTGGAGAATCATGCCAAATGCTGGTAGCGGAGGTAATGTTACTGCAATTAATACAATAGGAAATGGAGTAAATTATAATGATAATAATTGGCACTATGTCTCATGTACGTGGGATGGAAATCATATGAATTTGTTTGTTGATGGTATTCAAGTTCCGTCAAATCCAATGCCAACCAGTTTTAGTTCAGTGAGTTTTACAAATGATAATGCTACTGTTGGGAGATATCCAAACACAAATGAAGTTTTCAACGGAAATCTTGACAATTTTGAAATTTGGAATACAGCCCTTACCCAATCCGAAATCCAGTCTTACATGTCTTCTCCACCAACTGGAAATGAAGCTGGACTGGTTGGTTATTGGAATTTTAATGAAGGCAGTGGAACTACAGTTACAGACCTAAGTGGTAATGGAAATAATGGAACCATTAGTGGTGCCACTTGGTCTACGGATGCACCTTCTCAATATGCTAATAATTGTACTACAACAGACGATATTGTAATAACAGTCAGTCCACTTCCAACCATAGACCTTGGTGCAGACACTACTTTAATATGTGCTGGTACAAGTGAAACTTTAGATGCTGGAACGGGCTTTGCTTCTTACTTATGGAGCGATGGTTCTACCAACCAATCCTTATCGGCCACCACAGCTGGAACTTACACCGTTACTGGAACCGATGCCAATGGGTGTACTGCTAGTGATAGTATGGTAATTGATGTCTTAACAGTTGATATAACTCAAAATGATACTACGATATGCGCAGGCGATAGTTTGGTGTTGTTGGCTAATGGTTCTCAAACTTATCCATCAGGTTCAAATAACAGCCAACTTTCAGGAATACTAAATAATGGCTTGGTAGGTTACTGGCCATTTAATGGAAATGCCAATGATGAAAGTGGTAATGGAAATAATGGAACGGTTAATAGTGCTACTGTAAGTCCAGATCGTTTTGGAAATATAAATAGTGCATATGATTTTGATGGGGTTGATGATTGGATTGAAATTCCATATTCAAGTTCAATTGGAGTTCAAAATGGACTTAGTATTTCAGCTTGGATTTTAATGGACGGTGGTACCAGTTCAGGTTCTCCACCTAGGTTATTGGAAATAAGAGGAGCTTATGGCGGGGGAGGCGATGCTGGCTATGCTATTTTATCAAAAGATAATTCTCAAATTTCGAGAGCTTTTGAGTGTCGATTTTATAATAATAATGGGTTAACAGATGTGTCTATACCCTTAACCTCAAACGTTAATGCACTTTCATGGCATCACATTGTTTTTACATCTAATGGAAATACCGGTTTAGCAAATTTTTATGTTGACGGGATTCTACTAAATACAAATCAATCTAATAATAGTATTAATAATTGTAATTACAATAATAATTCTATTTTCATTGGTGCAGAACCAAATTTGGCAGGAAAATGGGGTGGGTCAATTGATGAATTAGGAATTTGGAATAGAGCTTTATCCACTCAGGAAATTCAGCAACTTTATACAAGTTCTAACTACACTTATTCTTGGTTACCTAATGGTGAAACTACTTCATCCATTACTGTTCAGCCAACTACCACCACCACCTACACAGTAGATGTTACTAGTGGAACTAATACTTGCCAAAGTGATGTAACGATTTCGGTTCAACCGTTACCAACGGTGGATTTAGGTGCAGACATTGTTCTTTGTAACGGAGTTAGCCAAACACTAGATGCTGGTTCGCATGCTTCTTACCTTTGGTCCAATGGAGCAACTACCCAAACGATAGATGTAAATACTGCTGGCTCTTATTATGTAACGGTACAAGATGCATTGGGCTGTGAAGCGAGTGATACATTATTAGTAGAAACCTTGTCAGTAGATATTACTCAAAACGATACTACGATATGCGCAGGCGATAGCTTAATATTAAGCACTGTAGATTTAGAAAATGGAAAAGTAGGATTCTGGTCTTTTGATGGAAATGCCAACGACCAAAGTGGCAATGGAAATAACGGAACTGTTTATGGAGCAACACTTGCCCAAGACAGACTTGGAAATAACAATAGTGCATACCAATTCCAAGTAAGTTCTAGCGGAGGCTGGGGAAGTGCACAAGACAGAATAGTGGTTTCTAACCCTTCAATTGGAAATAACAATGCTTTCACTATGTCTAGTTGGGTGTATTTAGAAACCAAGCCTGGTTCTTTTGCTAATAGACCACATACTATAATGGGAAGATGGAACGGAAATGGAACCTCTGTTTTTAGACATCAGATTGATTATGATGGAACGCTTAGTACTAATTTGCTTCAAGGAAGCAATTCAAATATTTTTGCTTCTGTTTCAATTAATTACAATGAGTGGAAACATGTTGTAGTTTCTTATGATGGAACTACGCTAAGACATTTTATAGACGGAGAAAAAGTTGGAGAACAAGTACTTAATATTCAAATGAATAGCTCAACATCTGATCTTACTTTTGGTGAACTTCATATGGGCAATGGTCACTGGTATTTATTTAGCGGATACATGGACGAATTGGGTTATTGGAACAGAGCTTTAAATACTCAAGAAATTAAAAGTCTTTACAGTGAGTCTACTTATTCTTGGTCCCCAGGTGGCGAAACCACATCCTCAATTACTGCTAAGCCAACCACAACCACAACATACACAGTAGATGTAACTAGTGGAACTAATACTTGCCAAAGTGATGTGACTATTACCGTTCAGCCATTACCAACGGTAGACTTAGGAGCAGACATTGTTCTTTGTAATGGAGCTAGTCAAACACTAGATGCTGGAACGACCTTTGCTTCTTACTTATGGAGTGACGGTTCTACTGCTCAAACATTATCTGCCACCACTGCTGGAACCTATACTGTTACTGGAACAGATGCCAATGGATGCACAGCTAGTGATAGTATGGTGATTGATGTATTAACTGTAGACATAACCCAAAACGATACGACCATTTGTGAAGGCGATAGTTTGGTTTTAGGTCTGAATGCAAGTGGAGGGTCTAGTAATAGTATTAGTGGAAATAATCAATTTGCATTAGACTTTTCATCGGGTCAATATGTTAGGATTCCTGGAAGCTCAACTTTATCAAATTTTACTCAATTTACAATGGAGTTTTGGTATTATGAAACAGGTGGTCATGCTAGTGATGAAATGATTGTTGGAACAGAATTCTTTGCTGGGAATCGCTATGGTATATATTCTCACGGAAATGGGTTTTTACCATACATTAAAGATAATTCAACATTTTTAGGACTTTCTCCTTATTCAGAAATCCCTTATAATATGAACCAATGGCATCATGTTGCTTTTACGTACGATGGAAATAATTTTCGTTTTTGGGTTGATGGTGATGGAAAATTTTCTGATGGAGGTACTGTAACTAATTTTGGATTAATATCAGAAGACTTAGTGATAAATAGACATACCTGGAATACGGGAAGTAGCTCTAGACTTTCAGGCCAGTTGGATGAGCTAAGGATCTCCAATATTGCTAGGTATACCAGTGATTTCACACCTCCCCAGTATGAATTTCAGCCAGATAATAATACGGTTGGATTGTGGCACTTTAACCAAGGAACTGGTTCACAGATTTTAGACGCTTCATCAAATAATAATGATGGCACTACAAATGGAACTTCTTGGTCTTCAAATATGCCATTCACATCTTACAATACACCAGCAACAAACAACTATACTTATTCTTGGTCACCAGGTGGCGAAACAACTTCCTCAATTACTGCCAAGCCAACTACCACCACCACTTACACAGTAGATGTAACTAGTGGAACTAATACTTGCCAAAGTGATGTAACGATTTCGGTTCAACCGTTACCAACGGTGGATTTAGGTGCAGACATTGTTCTTTGTAACGGAGTTAGCCAAACACTAGATGCTGGTTCGCATGCTTCTTACCTTTGGTCCACTGGAGCCACTACCCAGACTGTAGACATTACAACAGCTGGAACCTATCATGTAACGGTACAAGATGCTACTGGTTGTGAAGCGAGTGATACCTTAATTGCTACTGAAAAAACATTGGCCGTAGATGCTGGCATAGACCAAACGATTTGCTTAGGGAGTTCTGCAATCTTAACTGCTAGTGTTGGAAATAATTATACAATAGGAGTTACTGCAAGTGGATCATCTGATTACATTCTTTCTGGTGCTTTCTCTGGAAACGATCCACCAATTAATATTACACTAGGCGATACGCTCACCTTCAATGTCAATGCTTCAGGACATCCATTCTATTTAAAAACTACCAATTCACCAGGCACCTCCGATGCCATTACTGTAGCCAACAACGGCACATCTTCAGGAACCATTATTTGGATCCCAACCACAGCAGGAACTTACTACTACATATGCGAATACCATTCAGGAATGTTAGGTACTATTATAGTTTCCAACAGCACAGCTACTTATGCTTGGAATACTGGTGAGACTACAGCAAGCATTAATGTAACACCAACTACCAATACTACTTATACCGTAACCGCAACGGATGGTAATTGTACTGCAACTGATGATGTAGACGTAACTGTAACGCCGAACCCAACAGTAGATCTTGGAAACGATGTAGCCATATGCCAAGGGGATAGTACTTTATTAGATGCAGGATCTGGCCATACCAACTATTTTTGGAATACGGGAGAAACTACCCAAACCATCTATGCAGATACTGCTGGGACATATAGCGTAACAGTTGGTAATGGAAC
>Ga0206125_10003265_pt1 | contig 15775 bp, 17 predicted proteins | sample Helgoland_Spring_4_FD_148598 | JGI IMG/M metagenome (GOLD analysis project Ga0206125, IMG submission 148598) | Pelagic subsurface seawater microbial communities from Kabeltonne, Helgoland, North Sea - Helgoland_Spring_Bloom_20160331_1 | ecosystem: Environmental > Aquatic > Marine > Epipelagic ... | reverse complement strand
TCCATTGAAAAACAGTGGGTGGAACCCTTCGGTGATATGCGCCAGGAGTTGGTATTTATCGGTCAGGGTCTGGACCAAAGCGGCTTCACTCAAGCCCTTGATGACTGCCTGTTAAGCGAAGATGAAGTATTGCGCGGCAAAGCTTACTGGGCGACATTACAGGATCCATTCCCCGCATGGGAGCAAGCATGAATACTTTAAGCGCGGCCCAGGCACCCAGTGTTGATTCTCTGAATAACAGTGAGATAAAAGTTCGCCGCGTTGCTCAAGGTAGCGAACCGGCGGTTTTGTCTGATATCTACCTTGCAGAAAACAATATCGTTATTTGGAAGCGCGAGTTATCCGCAACACTAAAAGATTCTGTCGATGCCTTTATAAAGGCCAATCCAACATTCCAAGCGTCGATGACCGTCACACCACAAACTGTGTTTTCAAGCATTAGCGAATCTTTAGCGGATAGCAGCCAACAGGAGCTGTGCGAAAACATTGCCGAACTCGTGGATATGTTTTGCTACCTCTTTGAACTTAAGCGCGTGGGATTGCGTTTAACCGTGCTTAATCGCGCAATGTGCCCAAAATTCCATGTCGATAGAGTGCCCACTCGTCTGGTAACAACTTTTCAAGGTATTGCCACTGAGTGGTTACCCCATCAGACAGTTAACCGTGAAAAATTGGGACTGGGAAGCAATGGCAAACCCGACAGCGAATCCGGACTATATAAAAACCCCGATGATATCCAACAACTCCGCTGTGGAGAGGTTGCCCTGTTAAAAGGCGAACTTTGGGAAGGCAATGAAAATGCCGGACTGGTGCATCGTTCGCCGGCTTTGTCGGCAGATAAAAGTCGCCTGTTATTAACGCTCGATTTTAGTCACTGATTTTTGGCCAGCTTTAAGCCCGCAGATATGGGCAAGCTAAGCCAGGCAAGGGGCTATACCGTTGACATCCGGTAGTAGTAAAGTATTCTTGAGGAAAAATAAAGTGGACGTCGTTAAACTGATTCTCAATCAGTTTGATCAACGGCGTAAAGCAAGCAGATAAGGCTTAAGCAAAGGCAGAGAGCAGATCCTTCCCTATGAATAAACAGCAACTCAATCGCGTTATCGACAAAGCAGAGGACCTCTGCGCACGTTCTGGTGGGCGTTTGACCGAGAAGCGCAAAGGCGTTTTGAGGCTATTGCTAGCTTCCAATACACCCTTATCGGCCTATGAAATCACCGATGCTTATAAAAAGATCGCTGAAAAATCCATGCCGGCAATGTCTGTGTATCGCATTTTAGAATTTCTTGAAGCAGAAGATTTAGTACACAAGCTAAGCTCAACCAATAAGTATGTTGCCTGCTCCCATATCAGCTGTGATCACGCACACCAAATCCCGCAATTTTTAATCTGTGGTGAGTGTCAAAGTACCAAAGAAATCGCAATCTCTAAAAGCATTATCGATGAGCTGGGTGACCTGGTAGGTAAAGCCGACTACAGGCTTACCAATCCGCAATTAGAACTGCAGTGCCTGTGCAATAACTGCTCGGCAAGAGCAGCTTAGCAATGCCCAGAATTGTATTTACAAATAAGGTATTACAAGTGACAAAACCTATTGCAAAGTCCCTATGAATGCGCATGTTTCGGCTATTCCTACCAATATTATTACCGGCTTTTTAGGCGTCGGAAAAACCTCGGCTATTTTACATCTGTTGAAGTCAAAACCTGCTGATGAACGCTGGGCGGTTCTGGTCAATGAATTTGGTGAGATTGGCGTGGATGGCAGTCTGTTTACAGGCCAGCACAGTGAAGAGCAGGGCGTATTTATTCGCGAGGTTCCAGGTGGCTGTATGTGCTGTGCAGCAGGACTGCCTATGCAGGTCGCATTAAATCAATTGATCACCCGCGCTAAACCGGATCGCCTGTTGATTGAGCCAACCGGCCTCGGCCACCCCAAAGAAGTGTTGCAGGTGCTCTCTGCGGACTACTACCAACAGATCCTTGATATACAGAAAATTCTGACGTTGGTTGATGCTCGAAAACTCTCGGATAAACGCTATACCTCACACCAAACTTTTAATCAGCAAATTGCCATTGCCGATATTATTCTGGGCAATAAACAGGACTTATATCAGCCTGAAGATAAGGCCAAACTTGAGGCCTACGTAAAGCAGCAGGGCACAGCCGAAGCTGAGGTGTTATTTAGCCAAAATGGTGAAATAGCACCGACATATTTACTGGGTAAAACAGCTGCTAAAGCCAAGGCTCATCATCACAGTTCAGGTGAAGAAAAACCCTTGCTTTCCGAACTGCCTATTCCTGACTCTGGTTATATTAAAGCGGTCAATAAGGGTGAAGGCTTTCACAGTGTCGGTTGGCGCTTTTCACCAAGCCGTGTGTTTAATCACAAGAAATTATTCTTATTTCTAAGTGGTATAAATGCCGAAAGAATGAAAGCCGTGTTTATCACTGAAGCTGGTGTATTCGGCTATAACCTAACGCCTGATACCTTGACGGAAATTGAATTGGATGACTGCGTAGAAAGCCGTGTTGAGATTATCTCGGATAAAGTTGACAGCCAATGGGAACAGCAGTTGATGGCCTGTATTCACAGGGATTAATAAAACCAGTAGTGCGTTCCGGCACCTATTCTTATTGCTGCGCTATTAGGGCGGGCCCATAAAAAAAGCCGTGATAAATCACGGCTTTTTTATACTAACTTTCAGGCTTTATTTAGAACGCTCCCTGCACACCAAAAGCAATCACGCTGGTTTTGGCATCTGCCTCAGACCATGACTCATGTAGAAATGGCATATTAGGCTGTTCATTGTTGGGATCCATATGGCCACCACTCAGGAAGTTAAGTGGAACCCAGCCATTCGCTTCAATGATTTCAGCAAAGTATTTCACGTTGTCATTCGGCATGTAGGATGCGCCAAGTACCAGCTGGTCTTGCTTCTCCCAAGGAGCGCCTGTATCGCCGGCAACATATTCACTGAACTCGATTGAGAGGTCGACATCTTTCTCAAGACCGAAGTCGTAAGAATAGCCAGCACCAACAGTCCAGGTGAAGTTCTTTACAGCTTCAAATCCGGCATAGGCAGGGAAGTTAGGGTTAGCTGTACCAGGCCAAACTTTCAATGTCTCTGCAAACTCTGAAAGCAGCGTTAAGCGGCCATTCTCATAGCGAGAGTAAACCGAAACAGCATCTACATTGTCGTCACAGGCGCGGAAATGCTTAACCACATATTCCTGACAGTAAGCGGTTCCGTACTGGTAGCTAGCACCGGCGAGCAGTGAGCCGCTATCAAGCGCGAAACTGTAGTTTGCATCGACTGCAAAGTTATTTAGCAGTGAGGGAACAGCAGAGTCTCCAACAGGTGTGTTGGCGTTTCTGAACTGTGCACCACCCTGAATGGCCATTGCGCGGAGATGTAGATTATCGCTGGAATAGCCTACCAGGCCGCCATAGGCCAGACCGGCAAATGAGTGCCAGTTAGTTGAGTTGGTAAATGGGCTAACGGTATCGTTTAGACCAAAGGGAATATCCATTTTACCAAGAGACGCATAAACGTTTGATTCTGCCAGGTTTCCATAGAGAAGATAGGCGCGACGCATATTGATATTGTTGCGCGGTAAACCGGTGATGGTTGAACCAGATGCGAAGTTTTGCTCCGGGTTATACAGCAACTCAGCATAAGCAGTCAGATTGTCAGTTAGGCGTGCAGTTACATTCAGGTTGCTTGAGTGAATCACAGCTTCTGACACAGTCTTGCCGATTTGATTAGATGAAGTGGGGTGGCGCATCAGCCAGCCAAACTTGGTGTCTATATTTGATTTCTGATAGTTCACCAGAGCTGTGACCTGACCGCCGAGTGTAACTTTTTGTTTTAGATCACCGTCGCGCAGTGCCTGTAGCTGAACAAGCTGCTTGATATTGGTGTCTCTTGAATGATCGAGTACTTTAAAGTTGTAGGCTGCATTAGATCCGACCAGATCTGAGGACTTTGCTTCCTCGGCGCTATTTGTGTTTTCAGTATTGTCAGCAATTTTGGATTCTAGTGCTGCAATTCTATCGAGAGCCGCGTTATACAGTTCGAATAATTCTTGATTGCTTGGTGCTGCTACAGTGTTGACTGATACAGAGCCCATAAATATTAAAGATACTAATACAGATGTACGAATTTGCATGATTTCCCCCGGGGACTTATTGTTTTTATTATAAAAATTTAATTATTTGTTCATTCTGTGAAAATGATACAGGGTGTGCCTATGTATTTATGTTTAGTTTAATAAAGTAAGCTGCCTTTTTACGAAGAGCTATGGTTTTTTGGATTATCTCAGAGGCCGTAATCAGCCCTTAGCCTGCAAATAATACTGCTGAAAAAGGCAAACTGATCAGAGTTTTTGTCGATAATTCGAGTTTCATCTATTGGTTTTTAACCCTTATTTACTAGTCTTATCCTGTTTTTTTCCAAGATTTTACTCTACTCGAAGAATGATAAAATGCTGGGACTTTATGTCGTTATATATTAGTATTACTGCGTAGTTCACTCTATAAACCATAAGTTGCGTCTTATGCTAATTAGTTATTTTGTATGACATTTTAGTGTTTTTTAGAAGATTTTATAAAATCTTACGCAGCAAATTATTATAAAAAATACAGGGTTTAGAGTGGTATTGTAGGCTTCAGAAGGGTTAGTTCTTATCTTTAACAATATTTTAATCGTTTGTGTCGGTAATATCTGTCGAAGCCCTACTGCTGAAAGAATACTTCAGCAAAAGATGCCAAACAAAATAATTTCATCCGCTGGGGTCAAGGCGCTGGTGGGTCATGAGATAGACAAAAATGCAGCTTCCTTGCTAGAGGCCAATGGCTATAAGGCTACAAAGCACGTTGCCAGAAAGCTGGACGGCCAAATGATTGCCGATGCTGATTTAGTGTTAGTTATGGAAAATGACCATCAAAACCTAATAATGAAACAGTATCCTCAGGCCTCAGGAAAGATATTGCTGATGGGTAAATGGCAGGATGATATTGATATTCATGACCCCTATCGCAGAAGCGATGAAGTATTTAACTACATATTCAATCAAATTGAAGCTGGCTGTTTAAGCTGGTATGACAGGTTAAACAAGGATAATTAGCCTTAAATTAGTGATCTATTGGTTAATTATTAGAAAGTAAAATCTCTAATATAAAAATTATAAAACAATTGAGATTAACAAAATAACATGATCAGCATTCTAAGAAGTTTAGCTATATACAGCACATTTATTGCCATTGCTGGCTGTACTGTTGTCCCGGGTGGCCACGTTGATGTTGGCCTTCTTATTGAAGAAGAACCCTATGATATTTACCCTCGGATTAACGTAAGGCCGATTAACCCCACTCTACTCTCTGAACTGCAAATGTCCGAGCCGGGTGCCAAGACAAATAAAGCACTTGATAAGGAAATAGGTCAGTACAGCTATCTTATCGGTAAGGGTGATATCTTAAATATCACTGTTTGGGATCATCCGGAACTTACCACTCCGGCTGGCCAGTTTAGATCGCCGGGTGAGTCGGGCAATGTTGTTCATTCAGATGGACAAATCTTCTATCCCTATGTGGGAAAAATCTCAGTTATCAATAAAACTGTAGATGAGGTTAGACAGCTGATTACCGATCAGTTGAGCCAGTATATTGAATCCCCGCAAATTGATGTCTCTGTCGCTGCATACAGATCCCAGAGAGCTTTTGTAACTGGTGCTGTCGAGACTCCTTCGGTGATACCGGTGACAAACCTGCCGTTGACTTTATTAGATGCTTTAAACCTTTCCGGTGGCATGAGCCCTGATGCCGATTGGCGTTCAGTGGTTTTGACAACTGAAACCAGCGAGGGCTTAAAGGATGAGCTTATAGACTTATATGCCCTTTATGAAAAAGGGGATATTAGCCAGAATCGACTGATCAAGCACAATGACATTGTTCATATCCCTCGCAATGACAAATTAAAGGTGTTTGTGATGGGTGATGTGAAAACCCCATCTACGCAGCGTATGGATCGCAGCTACATGACACTTGCCGAGGCGCTTAATAATGCTGGCGGTATCAATGAAGAAACTGCAAATCCCAGCGGTGTCTTCGTTCTAAGGGCCAGTGAAACAGAAGGTATGGTTGCGGATGTTTTTCAGCTAGATGCTTCTCAGAGTGCGATGCTTATTCTTAGCACTCAATTTAAGTTACAGCCTCTTGATATTGTTTATGTGACCTCTGCACCGGTTGCACGCTGGAATCGCGTTATCTCTCAGTTGGTTCCAACCTTTAGTATTGTGCGATTGGCAAGCGAGGCTAACCGCCAATCATCGAATTAGGGTTTTAAGCTTATCCTGATGTTTAATTTTTTAACTTAAAGATTTAGTAAATATTATGACTGCAAATGATACCAACTCAGCAGACTACAATTCAGCTCTAGCCATCAACGGAAGCTCTGATGAAATTGATGTCGGCAAGCTTTTCTATGAAATTATTAATGAAAAGTGGATGATACTTGCCGTCACGTTGGTCTTTGGTTTGTGTGGTTTCATCTATGCGCAGCTTTTAACGCCGATCTATAAGTCTAATGCACTGATCCAGGTTGAAGATAACTCAGGTGGTGTGCTGGCTCTGGATGATATCGGCGATATGTTTGCTGTCGAGAGCTCTGCAGATACAGAGATCTATATTCTTAAATCTCGTTCTGTCTTGGGAAAAACAGTTGATGATTTGAATCTTACTGTCAAAGTTAAGCCAAATTACTTTCCGGTCGTAGGTGCTTTGTTTGCCGCTCGACATAAGTCAGCTGAGCTTGCTACTCCGATGTTTGGTTCTTCATACGCCTGGGGCGGTGAACAGGTTACTGTTTCTGATTTGAACGTGCCGAAACGGTTTTTATCGAAATTTTTAACCCTGGTTGTTGAAGGCGATCAGCGCTATAGCATTTGGTTTAATGAGGAAAAACTGTTAAGCGGAGAGGTTGGTTCCTTTGCCAGTAATGTGCAAGAGGGCATTGATATCAAAGTAGAGCACCTCCATGCCAATAAAGGGACGCATTTCTTTGTCAAAAAGAAGTCTCGGCTCAAGGCTATTATGGATTTGCAGGGGGAATTTAAAGCGGCGAACCTGGGTAAGGATACCGGTATTATGGAGTTGACTCTGTACGGTTCCGATAAGGGTAAAATCGCTGCAATTCTAAACTCTATATCTGCTAACTATGTGACACAGAATGTCCAGCGTTTAGCTGCTGAGGCCGAGAATAGTCTCAACTTTATTAAAGATCAGATACCCATCGTTCAGGCTTCACTCAATGAATCTGAGATAGCATTAAACACATACCGTGCAGCCCGTGAATCTGTGGATTTATCATTAGAAACCCAGTCACTTTTAGAATCCTTTGTAAAACTGGAAGCTGATATTAGTGCAATGGCTCTTAATGAATCTGATATTTCACGCAGATTTACTAAACAGCACCCAAATTACGTTTCATTTAAGCGTCAGCAAGCGGATTTATTTGCTCAGCGTGACAGGTTAGATGCAAAGATTAGCGCCTTGCCAGAAACCCAGCAAAAAATTCTTACGTTGATGAGAGATTTTGAAGTCAATCAGGCAATCTATTTATCACTGCAAAATAAAAGCCAAGAGCTGGCGATTGTAAAAGCCAGTACGGTAGGTAATGTTCGCATTTTGGATTCCGCTGAGGTTTTCCCTAGGGAAAGTTCGCCGAAGAAAGGGATTATATTTGCTGTTGCAGTTTTTCTTGGCGCTATTTCAAGTGTCCTATTTGTTTTAATCAGAAGTTTTTTCAACCCTGGCCTTTCCAGTGTCCATGAATTACAAAGTGTTGGCTTAAATATTTATGCCACCATTCCAATCTCTATGATTCAAATAAAATTTGATCGAATGAAAGAGGCCCTGAGGAAAAGGCGCACTATATATTCTGGTTCTGAGCTACTGCTTGCTAACGACTATCCTACCGATCTATCAGTAGAAGCCATAAGAAGTTTAAGAACCTCGCTTCACTTTGGAATGGTCGAAGCCGAAAATAATGTCATTATGATATCCAGTGGAAGCGCTGAGGTTGGCAAGTCTTTTATCGCGTCGAATTTCTGCACTGTATTGGCGCAGTCAGGCCAGCGAGTTCTTCTTGTAGATGCGGATTTACGCCGAGGATACCTGCACTACAGGTTTTCCTTAGGTGTCGGCTCGGGATTATCAGATTTTCTCCGCGAGCCTGTTTCTCTTGCTGATATTATTAAAAAAACCAATATTGATGGGCTGGACCTTCTTTCAAGAGGTGCGGTGCCACCAAATCCGTCTGAACTGCTGATGGGTGACAGATTCAAGGACTTTATCGATCAGGCTTCGAATGCCTACGATCTAATCGTTATTGATACCCCGCCAATATTAGCGGTTACCGACGCTGCCGTTATTGGGCAGTTTGCCGGCACCTCAATGATGGTTGTCAGATTTGAAAAATCAACGGCCAGAGAAGTACAGGCTGCCAACGATCGCTTTAGTCTAAATGGTATTGCGGTTAAAGGGCTTATCTTTAACGCCATCGAAGCCAAGGCGTCCAATTATTACGGCGGTTATAGCTATTACAATTACAGCTATGAACCGGACAGCTCCAGAGATTAACTGTCGGTAAAATTCAGCAACCATAAAACATCTTTTGGTGTTTTATGGTTGCAGTCTACTTTTCCCAAAACCACCTATGAGTTAACGCTCAAAACAAGTTTCTGCAGCCATATTCTATTTCCAGCAAATAAAGCCGCTTTATCTACTGCTTATAATGGTTTAAATCATTTATTAGCCAACCAGACTTTGCCATAATGTTTTGCTTATTAGCGAATCAGGAATTATGCAACAGGAATGTCGAAACTAACCCACCTAAACCCCAGTGGCGAAGCCCATATGGTCGATGTATCGGATAAAGCAGATACCAGTCGCACCGCTATTGCCCAGTCTCAGGTCGAGTTAACCCCATCTATTGTCACAGCGATCAGCGACAGCAATCTGCCCAAAGGCGACCTCTATGCAACGGCTCGCATTGCCGGTATTCAGGCAGCAAAAAAAACCAGCGATTTAATTCCCCTTTGCCATCCTCTACCCCTCTCGAAAGTAACCCTGGATATTGAACTGCAGGGCAATACCCTGATTATTACCGCTCTGTGTAAAACTACCGGCAAAACCGGTGTCGAAATGGAAGCACTGACCGCCGCCTCGGTTGCTGCATTAACCGTCTATGATATGTGCAAGGGACTGGATAAAGGTATGGTTATCAGTCAAACCAGATTATTGGAAAAGAGCGGTGGAAAGTCAGGAAGCTGGCGTGCAGAAGCTTGTAACGAGGACCATAGCATTGATTAACCTGTTGTTTTTTGGTCGCCTTGGCGACTTTTCTAAAGACGTACCAGCAACAATTGAAGCTTCAACTCCCGCAGAGATTCGCCAGCGGTTAACCACCGACCACCCCACACTGGGCAAGGAGCTCTCGGAGCCCCAAGTATTAGTTTCAGTTAATCAGATGATTGTCAGTTGGGATCAGCCCTTGGCTGATGGCAGCGAGGTGGCTTTCTTGCCACCGGTAACCGGAGGCTAAATAACCTTGAACCGTATCCGGATTCAAACCCATGACTTCGACCTGGCTCAGGAGTACCATCAGCTTCGTGAACTTTCATCGACTGTTGGCGCGGTGGTGACCTTCACCGGTTTGGTACGAGATTTTGAATTGGACGCCTCCATTGATTCCCTCAGTTTGCAGCACTATCCGGGAATGACCGAAACCCTGTTGCAAGAGATTGTCGATCAGGCCAATAAGCGTTGGCAGCTGATTGGCAGCACCGTTATTCACCGGGTAGGGGAGTTACTGCCGAGAGATCAAATAGTTTTTGTTGGCGTTGCCAGCCAGCATCGAGCAGATGCCTTTGAAGCGGCGCAGTTCATAATGGACTATCTAAAAACCAAGGCAACCTTTTGGAAGCAGGTAAGTCAGGATGGACAGCAGCACTGGGTTGAGAGCAAAGACGCGGACAATGATGCAGCGAGCCGATGGGATTCCACAGATGACTGATGTCGATGGCTTAATATTGGCCGCTGGGCGCTCCAGAAGAATGGTCACCGGCAATAAGGTTCAGGCCTTGCTGGCGGGAAAAACTCTGCTTCAACAGGTTATTGATAAGTTGGCACCCCAGGTCGGAAACCTGTTTATTAATGGCGACCCGGCTCTCTGTGCAGAGGCTATTGGTAATCCGTCTTATCCTGTTATAGAGGATAAACTGAAGAATTTTCAGGGGCCGCTCACTGGCTTATACAGCGCCCTGGTCAGCGATCAACTCAGCGACGCCCGCTATCTGATGTTAACCCCCTGTGATGGCCCCTTTATCCCCGAAAATCTGGTTGCAGAGCTCTACCAGCTGATTGTCAGCGAGAGTGCAGATATTGCCTGTATCCGCTATCAGGGCGCAGCACAGCCAACCTTTACCCTCTGGGATAAGTCTGTGCGCGACGCGGTGGAGACTGCACTGCTGGTGGATAAGAATGGTGGCTTTAAGCCGCTGTTGCAGACATTAAATACCGTCTATTTGGATTGGCCAGAGCAATCGGTAAATCCCTTTTTTAATATCAACAGTCGCGAAGACCTGGCTCTGGCAGAGGCTATTGTATGTCCCTAGATGCCGGAAATTTAAGTCATAAACAATTTATGCGCTACAGCCGCCATCTGCTGATGGACGATATCGGCGAAGCCGGACAGCAAAAGCTCAGTAACGCCAGAGTATTGATCGTCGGGCTCGGTGGTCTGGGCTGTCCCGTCGCACTCTATCTTGCCGCGGCAGGCATTGGGGAATTGGGCCTCTGCGATCCAGATACTGTTGAATTAAGCAACTTACAGCGGCAGATACTCTATACAGAGGCTGACTGTGAGCAGTTAAAGGTCAGCTGTGCCAAACGAGAGTTAAGCGCCTTAAATCCCAATCTGCAGATTAATAGTTACGCCGAAAAGGTCAGTGGCCAATTGCTGCTGAATAATTACGATATTGTTGTCGACTGCACTGATAACCTGGCAGCGCGACAGCTGATCAATCAACATTGTTTTGCTGAGAAAAAAGCCTTTGTCAGTGCCTCGGCTCTGGGTTGGGAAGGCCAGTTGGTCGCCTTTGATTTTGCGCATAACCCAAGCCTCTGCTTTAACTGTATTATTGATAAAGATTCCCCGGAACCTCTGCTTAACTGTTCCAACTCTGGTGTCGTTGGGCCGGTGCTTGGCGCAATGGGCAGCTTGCAGGCGACAACAGTGATACGGCTGTTATTGGGCTTTTTTCAGCAGCATGGTGAGATGCAGCGTTATGATGGTAAATCGGGGCGCTGGCTTAATTTACGCGCCGCAGCAAAACCTCAGTGCGACATCTGTAGTACCGAAATTCGAGAATAAATTACAGGAGAAAACAGTGGGTCACGACCTTTCAAAAGAGAGACGATTTCTAAATATAGCACTGCTAACCGTTTCCGATACACGCAGCCTGGAAACCGATACCAGCGGCAGCTATCTGCAACAGGCCCTGGAAGAAGAGGGCCATCATCTGGCCGATCGCCAGCTGGTGATCGACGATATCTACCAGATGCGCGCCACTGTTTCAGCCTGGATTGCCGATCCACAGGTCGATATTATTCTTACCACCGGTGGCACCGGCTTTACCGGACGCGACAGCACCCCGGAAGCTCTGGCGCCATTATTTGATAAACATATCGAAGGCTTCGGCGAACTTTTCCGTCAGCTCTCCTACGAGGAAATTGGCACCTCTACAGTACAGTCGCGCTGTCTTGCCGGCCTCTCCAACAGAACAGCCATCTTCTGCCTTCCCGGTTCCACCGGCGCCTGTAAAACTGGCTGGAACGGTATTATTCGCGAGCAGTTAAACAATACCTTCGGTCCATGTAATTTTGTTCAGCATGTTGGAGTCAAAGCGAAATAATGATTTCAGTCTCCACCGCTATAGAGCAGCTGATAACCAGTGCTAAAACCACAGATGTCAAAGAACAGCTAACGGTTACACAGAGCCTTGGGCGGGTATTGGCAGCAGAGATCATTGCCACTATAAATGTGCCACCGGCGGATAATAGCGCTATGGATGGTTATGCTTTCTGTTACGCAGATGCGCTAAAAAGTGATTTTAAGCTGCCCACAAGTCAGCGAATTCCCGCAGGTGTTGCCCCAAAAGCATTAAATCCAGCGACTGTTGCACGTATTTTTACCGGCGCTGAAATACCCGCTGGTGCCGATACGGTGGCTATGCAGGAAAACTGCGTTGACGAAGATGGAACAGTGACTATCGGCAACGCTGTAACTGATGGGGCCAATATTCGTCGCCAAGGTCAGGATATTCAGTCGGGCCAGACTATTCTCAGCGCCGGTACTAAATTGCGCGCTCAGGAAATGGGTCTGTTATCGTCGATTGGTATTAAAACCGTCGAGGTTTATAAGCCCCTGAAGGTCGCTATTTTTTCCACCGGTGATGAGCTGGTCGAACCTGGTGAGGCTCTGCAGCCCGGACAGATCTACAATTCCAATCGCGCCACCCTGATCGGCTTAATTCAATCTCTGGGTATGAGCCCGATTGATCTGGGCACAGTGCCGGATAGTCTTGAAGCCACCGAAGCCGTATTGCAAAAAGCCGCCGCAGAGGGCGATATTATTTTAAGTGCCGGCGGTGTCTCGGTTGGTGATGAAGACTATGTAAAGAGCGCTGTCGCCAGATTGGGCCGCATTGATTTTTGGAAGGTGGCGATTAAGCCGGGCAAGCCGCTGGCCTTTGGGCAAATAGATAGCACGCCATTTATAGGGCTTCCGGGAAATCCTGCATCTGTATTTGTCACCTTTATGATTTTGGCGCGGCCCTTTCTACTGGCCAGTCAGGGTTTAAGTGCGGTATTGCCTCAGCCTTTAAAAGCCATCGCCCAATTTGCAAAGTCCGGCGAAAAGCGTCAAGTCTACCTGCGTGGCAAACTCACAGAGGCCGGTGTCGACATTTACCCAAACCAGAGCAGCGGCGTATTATCTTCGGCCTGTTGGGGTGAGGTTTTTGTTGTACAGCAGAGCGGACAATCCATAGAGGTTGGCGATCTGGTCGATGTACTACCCTATAGTGTGTAAAGCCATAATCATTGCGACAATAATGTGAATAACCGAAATACTGAAATAGAAGCGCCATCACTGGTCGATCCCTTTGGTCGAACGGTTGATTACCTGCGCCTGTCGGTCACCGACCGCTGCAACTTGCGCTGTACCTACTGTATGGCCGAGGAGATGACTTTTCTGCCTAAACAGCAGATTCTCAGTCTTGAAGAGCTGCGTGATATGGCTGCGGCTTTTGTCGAATTGGGTATTCGCAAGATACGCTTAACCGGCGGCGAGCCACTGATTAGGCGCGATATTATTAAACTGGTTAGCTCACTGACGGTGCTGCCCGGTCTGGACGAAGTGACCATGACCACCAACGGTGTGCTGCTGCCGACAATGGCCCAGCCACTCAAAGATGCAGGTCTCTCAAGGCTTAATATCAGTATCGACAGTCTTAAAGCGGATCGTTTTAAACAGCTTACCCGTGTAGGCAATCTCCATGAGGTTATTGAAGGTATTCAAGCGGCAGCTGCAGTAGGCTTTAAAAAGGTCAAACTCAACGCTGTAATACTGGCTGGCTTTAATGACGATGAGGTTATTGATCTGGCGCGATTTGCCGTTGATCAGGGCATGGATATCTCTTTTATCGAAGAGATGCCTTTAGGCGAAATAAACTCCCATAAAAGGGTTAATACGCAGATCACCAGCACCAGTTTGCGCGAACAGCTGGCATCAGAATTTACCCTGATTGATAGCGCAGAGACAACCGGCGGCCCATCCCGCTATATGCAGGTTGCCAACAGCCAGTCCAAAATTGGGTTTATCTCGCCGATGTCGAATAACTTCTGCGAATCCTGTAACCGTGTGCGCATGACCGCGGAAGGGCGGTTGCTACTCTGTCTCGGCAATGAGCACAGTATGGATTTGCGCGAAGTTATGCGCAGTAATCCCGGCGATAGCGAGTTGCTGAAAAGTAAAATCACTGAAGCCCTAAAGACAAAGCCAGAGCGCCATTATTTTGATTCTGAACAGGTCGATATAGTGCGTTTTATGAATATGACTGGCGGCTGATGCAGTGTTTATAGATTCAGTGATGGCGCAGATGTTCGCCTTCGAATACAGCTATTGGCTACTCGCCGCTATCGCTCTGATGGCAGTGCTTTACTCTTCAGTCGGGCATGGTGGCGCCTCGGGCTATCTGGCAGCAATGGCACTTTGGGGACTGGCTCCGGAAGAGATGCGCCCCGCAGCCCTGGCAATGAATATTATTGTTACCAGCTGGCTGTTATATCGCTTTCAACCCTACAAATTAATGCCCTACAAGCTGTTTTGGCCATTGGTGATCGTCTCAACCCCAGCGGCCTTCGTTGGTGGGCTATGGAAAATTGATGCCCTGAGCTATCACCTGTTAGTGGGCGTGCTAATGGCGCTGGCTGCACTGCGAATGATTATTAGCGCAAAGCCAGTGGAGAAAGTCGCCTTGCCGGCTCATTGGTTATTGATAACGGTTGGCCTCTTATTGGGTCTCTCTGCCGGATTAACCGGTATAGGCGGCGGTGTATTTCTAAGTCCGCTACTGCTGATTTTTGGTTGGTGTACGGTTCGTCAAAGCACTGCAGTTGCCGCGGGGTTTATCCTGCTAAATTCAATCGGTGGCCTGTCAGGCTATATGGTTAGCGGTCAGCCCTGGCCACTTGGAACCGGCTGGTTAATGATTGCTGCCTTTGCCGGATGCCTGCTGGGCGCTGAGATTGCCTCCCATCGTGCGACACCGGTTACTTTGCGCAAACTGCTTGCTGCAGTGTTAATGATTGCTGCCGCTAAAATGATCTATAGCGCCTTTTAGATTGCACAGAATGACAGCGCTGAAAAAACTCTCTGTTGATTAGCCTTTAAGCCATTTCTATACCAGACTTACTAGGAGTAAATTTTTATCGGCTAGTGAAAGTTGGGTTTTTTATTAATTTTCTCCAGCCGGTTTTTGATCAATCAAAGGAGATAAGGATGTCAAATGAAGGTTACCATGAGCCGATTAACGAACTGAGTGATGCAACCCGTGATATGCACCGCGCCATAACATCTCTAATGGAAGAGCTGGAGGCGGTTGACTGGTATAACCAGCGAGTCGATGCCTGTGTAGATGATGAATTAAAGGCGATTCTTGAGCATAATCGCGATGAGGAAAAGGAACATGCGGCGATGGTCTTGGAGTGGATACGACGCAAGGATCCGCGGATGGATAAGGAGCTAAAGGATTATTTATTTACTGATAAGCCTATCGCGCATTTGTAGTTTTGCCCGATGCCAGATAATAAAAATTATAGAGGTATAAAAAATGACCTTCCTTGAAAACAAAATTCCGCCACCTGTTGTCGGCTTACTCTTTTGCGTCATTATTTGGGCAATCTCTACACTAACCTATGTATTGCCTGTATCAATCATTAGCCAACAGCAGGGATTATTGAGTGCAGTTATTTTACTGATACTGGGCTTTAGTTTTGCTATCTCTGGTGGTATTTCCTTTCGTATGGCCAAAACCACGGTTAACCCGTTAAAGCCTGAAACGGCCTCTGCATTAGTGACCTCTGGTGTATTTAAATACTCGCGAAACCCAATGTATGTTGGACTGGCGATTATATTGCTGGCCTGGACTATCT
>Ga0206125_10003264_pt1 | contig 15778 bp, 5 predicted proteins | sample Helgoland_Spring_4_FD_148598 | JGI IMG/M metagenome (GOLD analysis project Ga0206125, IMG submission 148598) | Pelagic subsurface seawater microbial communities from Kabeltonne, Helgoland, North Sea - Helgoland_Spring_Bloom_20160331_1 | ecosystem: Environmental > Aquatic > Marine > Epipelagic ... | reverse complement strand
ACTTTATTCTTTCCCATAGTAGCATTTATCTTATCAACTGCTACATTTATGCTTTTGCGTTTTTCTCTATCCAAACTATCAAACAGACTCAGTTGTGTTTGCTCTTGAGGAACAATTCTACCAACTATTACTCCTGCTTTCTTATAAATACAATCATCTCTGTAAATACTTTCCAAACCTTTAATAGCAACTTTTACTATCTCCATACTATCATTAGTCGGAACATCTAATTGAATCACTTTGTAAGGATTATATTGTTTGGCTTGTGGTTTAAATGGATTTGTACTTAAAAATACACTAATAGAATTACAGCAACTTTTCTCTTGCCTTAGTTTAGTAGCACAAGTATTAGCGTGAGAACCTATCGCTTCTTTTAATTTTGAGAGTTCTTTAATCTCAGTTCCAAAGGAACGAGCAGTACATATGTTCTGTTTTCTCTTTCTTGTTACTTCAATAGGATAACATACCTCTCCATAAAGTTCCTTTTGCAACCTAACTCCATTTATCGATAAGTGTCTTCTTATCCAATTGCTATCGCATTCTCTGAATTGTAAAGCAGTATGAATACCAACAGCCTTTAACTTCTTAGCAGTCTTTCTGCCAATTCCCCATAAATCCTCAACCTTAAAAACATTTAAAGCCCTTCTGATTAAACCCTCATCATTAAACATAAAAACACCTGCCTTAGTATGTTTCTTTGCTATATAGCCTGCAACTTTTGCTAAAACCTTAGTTGGCGCAATACCAACTGACACAGGAATACCAGTCCATTGCTGTACTTTCTTCTTTATAGCAATTCCTCTTTCTTTAGATGCGTAATCCGTAAAATCTAAAAAGGCTTCATCAATAGAATAGATTTCCATCTTATCAACCTCAGCACTCATTACATTCATTACCCTTTTGGATAAATCACCATACAATGCAAAATTGGTAGAAAATATATTAATGTTATATCTCTCAATAAGGTTTTTGAGTTTAAAAGCAGGCTCTCCCATCTTTATACCTAATGCTTTTGCTTCATTACTTCTTGCAATGACACAACCATCATTATTAGAAAGTACTATAACAGGCTTATTCTCAATCTTTGGATTAAATACTCTTTCGCAAGAGGCATAAAAATTATTACAATCAATCAAAGCAATCATACTACACTGCTTTATGTATGATGTAAGTAACTATTCCCCAAACTTGAAAATCCATTTCCTCTGTAATTTTGATAGGAGAGAAATTACTATTTTCTGGCATTAAATAAAGAGCATCATCATTTACATTCACTCTTTTTACAGTGAACTCTCCATCAATAACTGCCAATACAATACTTCTGTTTTGTGGTTCTAATGATTTATCAACTATCATAATATCTCCACTTTGGATTCCTGCATCTTTCATACTCTCTCCTATTGCTTTTACACAAAAAGTAGCAGAAGGATTTTGAACTAAATGGTCATTCAGATTTAAATCCATATCCATATGGTCTTCAGCAGGAGAAGGGAACCCTGCCTGCACAGCATCAGAAAACATTGGGATAGATGAAAAAGCATCTTCATCAACTGCAAAGAAATCTAAAGTATCAGTATGTTTAAGGTGTTTTAGTTTCATTAAAATGAGTTAAATTTTGAGTTGTTAAAACTAATAAAAATGAAGCCTAAAAAAACAGGATGTTAGTAAATATTTGATTGTTGTTTGTTCACTATTTTGTTTCTTAATTTGTATTACTTATTTGTTTAGTTTTTTGTTTATTGTTTGATTCAATATACTCTAGTAATACTATTATTTGTTAAATAATTTTTGACTTAAGATTTCCATATCTTCACTAATACTTTTTTCCTGTATTTTGGCATATATTTGTGTAGTTCTTATCTTACTATGTCCCATTATTTTCGAAATAGATTCAATACGCATTCCATTATTAATAGCAATAGTTGTTCCAAAAGTATGTCGAGCCATATGAAAGGTAATTCGCTTCTTAACTCCTGCTAATTCCATAATCTCTTTTAAGAATTTATTTACTTTTTGATTTGTCATATATCTAAATATAGAATCTTCATTTTTGCCTCTATATTTTTCTAATATTTCTAAAGCTGGTGGTAATAATGGAATAATAAAAGGAACGCCTGTTTTCTTTCTCTTATTATGCAGATACAAAGTACCTTTACTATTAATAAAAATTTGATTCTCATCCAACTTCATTAAATCACCATAAGATAAACTTGTATAGACGCAAAACACAAACAGGTCTCTTACATAATTAAGTCTGTTATTCAATTCTACATTTCTAACTAACTCAAATTCATGTTCATTTAAGTAAGTAATTTCTTTTTTCTCAAGTTTAAAACTATAGCCATCAAAAGGGTCATTCTTTAAATGTCCTTTTCGTCTTGCTTGAGTAAGAATCTTTTTCAACATCTGAAGCACTTTAACAGCCCCATTCCTATTGCACTCAGTATTTGTATATAAAAAGCTCTCAAACCTATATATAAAGGAAATATCTACTTTCCTGATACTATCTGTTTTATCATCAGAAGTAGTAAGAAAATATTTAATTACATGCTTATTAAGTGTTTTATAGTTTTTAAGTGTTCCTGCTGCGAAATTCTTTGGAATCTGTCTTTCCATTTCATCATTATGATCTATAATAGCATCTAATAATGTATAAGACTGTTTTCCATTAAAAAGAATACTTTGCTTAAGTTGTTTTAAAGTAAAAGGCTCTTCTAATGCAAGTAATTTTTGATAATGCTGAAAAATTCTACTACTAAAATTCTCCATGTATAAATTAAACTCTCTAAGTTTCTTAGTCCTTGGATGTGCTCTTCTTCTATTTCTGTCCCAATCTTTTGATTTGATATAACGTTTTGTAAAGATCTCAATTCGTTTCCCATTCATTGACATTCTACAATAAATTGGAAACTCATTGTTTGCGTCTTTCTTGTTCTTCTTCCCTAGAAAATTGATATTAAATGAATTCATAAGTGACCAAATGGGTGACCTTAATTTTGTTAATTTTTATACTTACAAAACTAGGGTAATCACTTATTATACTGAACATCAATCATATACATTGTTTGTATATAATTTCTATAAATAAACTACAAATATTATATCTATATTATACACATATTAAGATGTCTAATTGAAATTATTTTTTATAAAAAATACAATATCAATAGACCAACCCTAAGAGACTGATATTCAATAAACAAAAAGAACCGCTAGTGCGGTTCTACATTAAAAATGGGTGAAAAAATATGTCGGGGTAGCAGTACTACATTCTACTAGATATGACAACTCAAAAGGTAACCGAATAGGTCCCTCGCTATTTTATGCATCAGAGTTACAGAGCAAATATAATAAAAAAAGAGCAGGTTTTGAAACCTGCTCTTTAATAATTTATTGAAGAATTAATTTCTTATTAATCACTCCATCATTAGTCTCTATCTCCAAGAAATAAATTCCTTTTGCATTTTCATTCAGAGTTATTTGTTTAGTATACTCACCAACAAATTGTTGTAAGTTTTCAGTGTAAACAACTTCACCAACTACATTGATTACTCTAACTTCAAGATCTTGTACATCTTCTGATGTGAAACTCACATTAAATATATCTCTTGATGGGTTAGGATAAATAGCTAAGTTAGCAATTGCTGTTCCACCCTCAACTCTTACAACAGGCTGAGTCCAGTAAACAAGCGGCGTCCATGTTACAGACTTCCAAGCTCCTCCATTTGGATCACAGAATGCTCTAGCTTGAGCTCTATAAGTCTCTCCTGGTACTAAACCATTCTTATCCTTAGTGTAAGTACCATAAGATACTCCAGCTCCACCAATTTGGAAGAAGTCAGATCCTGAAGGATTAGAAATAGAATCAACTCTTGCTTTCAACCTTACAAATGCATAAACTCCATTTGATGCATCCCAAGTAAATGTAGCTTTTGTAGGAGTAGCTCCAACTGCTGCTAAGTTACCAACATTAGGACAGTTATCAAGTGTAGTGAATGTACTCAAGCCAGTCCAAGCACTTGAACTACCACCACAATACCAAGCTTTCATCTCATACTCATAAGTAGTATTTGCAGTTAAGTTAAGTAATAACTTATCTGTCTTCTGATTACCCCATGCACAAGATCCTACAGGTCCACCCATAGTTTTCTGTGACCATGAAGAAGTACCAACTTCTTTGTATCTAATTCTATACTGGTCAACTGTACATGTAGAAGAGTTCATGTTATCCCAATTGATAACCGCTCTAGAATGAATGATACCATCAACATATAAACCTGTTGGTGAGTCTTCATTACACGAAGGAGAAGTACAAGAACCATCATCATTAGTAGCTGAAGCATCATAATTATCAGCAGTTGGATCAGTGCAACCGTAAACATCATAATCACAAGAACCATCATCTACATTAGCTAGAGGGTCATAATTATTTGCTGAAGGATCTGTACAACCATATATTACATTAACACTAAAGTTTACAGTATCAGTAATAGTAGGACTGAATCCTTGATGAGAATTATCTACAAGTTCAATAATAATTTGATAGCTTCCATTAGTTAACCCATTTAGAGTTATTGGAAGTGTGTCATACTTCATGGTCATAGCGCCATTTACATAATAATGGATATGTCCATCACCAGTACCTGCAGCAACTACAAAATCAGTTATAGCAAAATCAATACCAATATTATTGTTATTTGGGAATACATCACCATCCAAAGGATTAATGATTGTTATAGTAGGATCAACAGGATTACTAAAACTTTGCTGAAAACCTTGTGTTAAAACATTAGAGACTGAAGTAAGGGTTGTAACCATAGACTCTCCAATAGTTGAAGAATTACTATACCCCCCATTAGTAGAGTAATTACCACCACTCGATACAACATACCTACTAAGTTGCTGAGAAAAACTAAAACTAGCAAATGCCAAGCATATTGTTGTTAAAAGTATTTTTTTCATTTGTCTGTATTAAAAATTAATTTCGATTGCTTTCGCAATCTTTTTAAATGGATAAATAGTTAAATGGTTAAAAAGCCCGAACAGCCCTAACATTGAAGCTGTTGTTCTTATAGTTGAAGTGCTGGTAGCCATTGGTGAAACTCTGATTCTTCGCAAGGTCGGCATTGTCCTCAGTAGAACTCCAATAGTAGTAATTAGCAAAACCACCAACATTTCCTAATCCTAAAGCATTACCTTGACCAATATTTAAATACATTTTATTTAATTCATCTTTTGAAGGTAAGAACCAATCACTATATCCACCAAGAGTTAGATTAGCACAAATATCTGCAGCTATACCTGTTGTAGTACATCCAGCTTCAATATCAATAGTGTTTTGATTACCTGTTCCAATAGCTGTTCCATCTGCTCCTGAAATGAGCGTTCCATAACAACCCCATTGGGCTCCAGAAGATTGATCTGAAGGAGCTGCAATTAAGCCTCCACCATTTCCATCTAACCAAAAGATAATTCCTCCCTGATAAGTAGAACCAACACATATGCCATTAAAACAACAAGAACCGTCATCAGTATCTGCTAATGGGTCATAGTTAGTTGCAGTTGAATCAGTACATCCATAAACTAGACATGCAACGCCACCAATACTAATATTATCAGAACCTGAAGATGAGGATCCTATTAAACCACCTGTTCCGTAAACTGCTCCTGAGTTAAAAAAGGTGTAAGTAGCACCGTTCCATCCATCACCATAACTATCAGTCATATTCATAGTATAACAGTCATCAGCTAAACATACAGTTGCTGAATAAGGAGCTCCACCTGAAGCTACAGTAACGCCTGAAGCATCAACTAAAGACCAACCAATTTCATGATCATAAGATCCACCACCTACAGTAATTGTTACATCTGTACAGCCATTTACAATAAGAGTAGCACAAGATCCATCATCTGTATTAGCTAATAGATCATATTCAGTATATAGTGGGTCTGTACAGCCATTTACAACCGCAATACAAGAACCATCATCTGTATTTGCTGCAGCATTATAGTTAGTTGCTGTAGAATCTGTACAACCACTTACTAAAGTTCCAAAAGCTCGAACAGCCCTAACAGACCCTGAGTTGTTCTTACCGTTGAGGACCCAGTAGCCACCGCCGAAATCCTGTTTCCACGCATTCACGTTATCGTCCTCAGTAGAACTCCAATACCAGTTGAAATTAACAAAAGCGCTCCCTCCGTTTGCAATAGCTGTAGTATTGATTGCAGCTTTATTTACATACATTTCATTTAATTCATCTTTTGAAGGCAAGAACCAATCGTTGTATCCTCCAAGAGTTAGATTTGCACAAATATCTGCAGCTATACCTGTTGTAGTGCATCCAGCTTCTATATCAATTGTGTTTTGAGCTCCTGCTCCTATTGCTATTCCATCTGCTCCTGGAATTGCAGTTCCATAACAACCCCATTCTCCTGAAGATTGGTCTGTAGGAGCTACAAGTAAACCTCCTCCATTTCCATTCAAGTAAAAGATAATACCACCCTGATAATTATCACCGATTGCAGAAGCACAAGAGCCATCATCCGTATTTGCTGATGGGTCATAGTTAAATGCTGTAGAATCTGTACATCCATATACAACTGCAATACAAGAACCATCATCCGTATTGGCATTAGCATTATAGTTAAATGCTGTAGAATCTGTACAACCAAGTGCAACTGCAATACAAGAACCATCATCCGTATTTGCTAATGGATCATAGTTTGTTGCTGTAGAATCTGTACATCCATATACAACTGCAATACAAGAACCATCATCTGTATTTGCTAAAAGATTATAGTTAAATGCTGTAGAATCTGTACATCCATATACAACTGCAATACAAGAACCATCATCTGTATTTGCTAAAAGATTATAGTTAAATGCTGTAGAATCTGTACATCCATATACAACTGCAATACAAGAACCATCATCTGTATTTGCTAAAAGATTATAGTTAAATGCTGTAGAATCTGTACATCCATATACAACTGCAATACAAGAACCATCATCTGTATTTGCTAAAAGATTATAGTTAAATGCTGTAGAATCTGTACATCCATATACAACTGCAATACAAGAACCATCATCTACAACAGCTAAAGAATCATAGTTAAAGGCTGTTAAATCTGTACAACCCATAAGTAAGTTTTGGCAACCACTACTTGGATCACAAAAATCTATTGTCATTGGATCACCATCGTCACAAATTAAAGGGGATCCTACGCATGCTCCGTTTTGCCAGACATCATTAATCGTACAATCATTTCCATCATCGCAAGCTAATCCATTTGGAGTACAACTTCCATCATCATAACATGCTAAGGAATCGAAATAAATCGAACTAGGGTCTGTACAGCCTCCTACATAACAACAACTACCATCATTAGTATTCGTTGAAGAATTATAATTAAATGCTGATGCATCATTACATCCATAAATAAAAGGTTCACAACTTCCATCATCTACATTTACTAGTGGATTATAATTCCACATTGTTGAGTCCATGCATCCATATATAGGTAAAATACATATTCCATCATCACAAGTTGCAACTGAATTATAATTTAAGGCTGTAGAATCCATACAACCATAAATACAAGGAATACAAGAACCATTATCTGTATTAGCCGCAGCATTATAGTTAGAAGCTGATAAATCTGTACAACCCTGAATAATTAAAGAATTTATTAAACTTAATCCTGGAATAACGATTGAATTACCACTACTTATAAATAAAGTATCTCCTGAAATAGTTAAAGATTGAGGGGTTGAATTAATTGCATAAGGAACACTCATAAATGCTGTAGTTCCCATATCTACAAAAATACCACCTCCATAATCTACCTCTACTTTTAATAAATGATTAGAAGCTCCCCAATCTATTACATCAAAGGATGCTGAACTACCAACAGATGTTGCTGTTCCCTGTCCTATAATAGCTGTATATAAACCATAATCATTAGTAGTTACTATGTGAGTTTCTTGCCAACTTACAGCTGAAGTAGTTATATCTGATATAACAGAAAACTGAATCGTTAAAGCCTGATTCATCAGTACAGCACCAGAAGCATCTCTTGCTACTGCTTGGTAATTGATTCCTTGTGGTACACTCTGAGCAAAGGTAATTGCACAAAATAGTACGCTTAGTATAGTTAGTAGTGTTCTTTTCATAATCTTAGTTGTTTGTTTATCTATTGTTTGAAAGTCTGCTAACTTAAGAATAATAATTTACTTTTATCTTGTTTCCATCAATTTCTTGGCTTATATGCTCTCTTATGAGCTTAGAAGTAGTACTTGCTGAATCTTTAGGTCTAGCTATAGTAAGGACCGAGAGGTCCACCAAAAATCCCTAACAAAATTTGGGAGAGATTTTTAATATATTTGCACATTATTAGTGGTACCTACAATTAATTTAGGAATTGGAAAAAGATGACACAATTTTTTATACATTATTCTTTGCATTTTGTTTTCCCACTTTTAATTGCATTTGTGTTTTTCAGAAAAAATTGGAAAAAAGTGTATTTGATTATGCTCTCAACTATGATAGTTGATTTGGATCATTTACTTGCTAACCCAATTTACCAAGAAGATAGATGTAGTATCAATTTTCATCCACTACATACATATTATGCTATAGCTGTATATATTATAATAATTTTCTTTCGAAAACCTTTCAATATAATTGGAATTGGACTTTTACTACATATGCTAACAGACTTTATTGATTGTTTAATGCAAAATTAAAAAAGTTCGAACTTAGGACCGTAAGGCCCACCAAAATATAAAAAGAAAAAAGTCGGGGTAGCAATACTATATCCTACTAGATATGACAACTCAAAAGGTAACCGAATAGGTCCCTCCTATTTTTATACATCAAAACTATAAAGCAAATATAATAAACTTATTGCAATATCAACTTCTTATTAATAACACCATTATTAGTTTCAATTTCTAAGAAATAGATGCCTTTTGCATTTTTATCTAAGTTAATCTGCTTACTGTACTCACCAAGGAACTGGTCTAATTTTTCTGAGACAATAACTTCACCAACAACATTGATTACTCTAACATCTAAATTCTGTATGGTGTTACTTCTAAATACTATATTAAATATATCTCTTGATGGATTAGGGTAAACCTTCAAGTCACTAATTCCAATCTCTGAAATACTTGTATGCAGTTCTCCATTATAATAAGCAGTATCAAAAGGACACGATAAACTATCAGTAACAACTAGCCAATATAATCCACTAGATGTAATATTAATATCCTCAGTTGTAGCAAGTGTATTCCATAAGTAACTATAAGGCATAAAACCTCCATTTACTGTAGATTCTAGCACGCTTCCTACTTGAGTAATACTAGAATTTAAAGATGACCCTACAGTTAGGTTAGTATATATTATAGATAAACAACCATTACTATTAAGAATAGTATCTGTATAATCACCTGTATTATTATATGTTGAGTTTGATACCACATAAGATTCTCCTTTACAAATTGATACAGTGTCGTAAATTATGGTAGTAAATATGATTGTTGCCATTAAAGTATGCGTACTATCACAACCAGCTACATTAGTAAAAGTTTGATTGTAACTACCAGAAGTTGTAATGCTTTGTGTATTCCACAAATAAGTATCACAAGCAGTAACTGAAGTTGTTCCTGTATTACTGTAGTTGATTGTTGCAACTAAAGTATGAACACTATCACAGCCAGCTACATTAGTAAAAGTTTGATCGTAATTTCCACTTGAAGTAATAGTTTGTGCATTCCACAAGTAAGTATCACAAGCAGTAACTGAAGTTGTTCCTGTATTACTGTAGTTGATAGTTGCAACTAAAGTATGCGTACTATCACAACCAACTACATTGGTAAAGGTCTGATTGTAACTACCAGAAGTTGTAATGCTTTGTGTATTCCATAAATAAGTATTACAAGCAATAACTGAAGTTGTTCCTGTATTGCTATAGTTGATAGTTGCAACTAAAGTATGCGTACTATCACAACCAGCTACATTTGTAAAAGTTTGATCGTAATTTCCACTTGAAGTAATAGTTTGTGTATTCCATAAATAAGAATCACAAGCAGTAACTGAAGTTGTTCCTGTATTGCTATAGTTGATTGTTGCAACTAAAGTATGAACACTATCACAGCCATCAACATTGGTAAAGGTCTGATCGTAATTTCCACTTGAAGTAATAGTTTGTGTATTCCACAAGTAAGTATCACAAGCAGTAACTGAAGTTGTTCCTGTATTGCTATAGTTGATTGTTGCAATTAAAGTATGCGTACTATCACAACCAGCTACATTGGTAAAAGTTTGATTGTAACTACCACTTGTTGTAATAGTTTGTGCATTCCACAAGTAAGTATCACAAGCAGTAACTGAAGTTGTTACTGTATTAGAATAGTTGATTGTTAGATTTAGCGTTACTGTGCTATCACAACCATTAAAATTAGTTGTGCTATAAGTATACATTCCTGAACTTGAATAAGTAGTTCCATTCCAATCATAACTATCACACTCTGTAACAGTTGATATTGATGTTGTAGATGGATTAATCGTTAAGTTTAAGCTTGCTGTAGAATCACAACCATTAGAGTTAACACCTAACCAAGTATACTGAGATGAACTTGTGTAAGTCTGTCCATTCCAAGCATAACTATCACAGGCTGTTACATCTGTTGTAGATGATGTAGATGGATTAATCGTAAGATTTAAAGTAGCTACAGAATCACAACCATTAGAGTTAACCCCTAACCAAGTATACTGAGATGAACTTGTGTAAGTCTGTCCATTCCAATCATAACTATCACAGGCCGTTACATCTGTTGTAGATGATGTAGATGGATTAATCGTAAGATTTAAAGTAGCTACAGAATCACATCCATTAGAGTTAACCCCTAACCAAGTATACTGAGATGAACTTGTGTAAGTCTGTCCATTCCAATCATAACTATCACAGGCTGTTACATCTGTTGTAGATGATGTAGATGGATTAATCGTAAGATTTAAAGTAGCTATAGAATCACATCCATTAGAGTTAACCCCTAACCAAGTATACTGAGATGAACTTGTGTAAGTCTGTCCATTCCAATCATAACTATCACAGGCCGTTACATCTGTTGTAGATGAAGTAACGTAATGACAACTTCCATCATCTGTGTTAGCTATTGAATCATAATTACAAGCTGTTGGGTCTGTACAACCAAACCAAATACAAGAACCATCATCTGTATTTACAGTCGAGTTATAGTTATCTGCACTTGGATCTGTACAACCATAAGTAAATGGTTGACAAGAACCATCATCACAAATAGCGTTTGCATCATAGTTGAATTGAGTTGGGTCTGTACATCCAAGTGGATCTATTGTTAAAATAGTAGTAACTGTACTATCACAACCATCAACTGTTGTTAAGAAATCAGTATAAGTACCATCAGTGTTATAGGTACTAGTCCCTACTGAAAAACTATCTCCTGAACAAATAGAAACAGTATTTGAAGTAGTAACTGAATTATTAATTGTTAAATTAAGTACTACTGTACTATCACAACCATTAGCGTTTGTTAAAGCGCAAGATTGAACTGGAACATTAGTGTCATAATTAGCACCATTTATTGTTCCGTCATTTCCATTTGATGTCTGATCATAAACAGTATTTCCAGTACCCTCTTCAAAATTCCAATATCCAACTAGACCTGTCTCATTACCTGTTGGTGGGCAATTCATGTAGTTTTGGATTTCTTGTTGAGTTAAGGATGTATTCCATATAGAAGTATTATCAATACTACCATTAAAAGAATTTTGATAAGTTCTATCAATACCAAAAATTAGATTTGCATTATTAAAACTAGTTACATTTATTGATAAATTATTGTACAAATAAGTACTCTCAATCATTCCATCAATATATAATACAATTGAGCCATTATTACCCTGATCTACAACGACCGTTAAATTATGCCAATTATTATCATTATAGAGACTGTTTTGACCTCCATAAATATACATACTTTGTCCAACACCATCTGTTAAATGAAAAATAATACTCCCTCCGTAATCATGAGTAAAACCAAGTTGCCATCCTGCATCAGGGCTATTCTGATCAGCACATGCAACCAAACCATGTAGGCCTGTATATAACTGATCTGTCTTAAACCAGGTATTAATTGTAAAATCTTGACCTTGATTAAAATTATAGATTCCATTATTCTGAACTTCCACATATTTATTTGAACCATCAAAATCTAAAGAACTACTATTATTAAAACTACCATAAGAGTAAATTCCACTCTGAGTATAATTAGTTCCATTCCAAACTAAACTATCACATGCTGTAATGTTGGTGTATGAAGTATCTCCTTGATTAATTGTCAAATTAAGGACTGCTGTACTATCACAACCATTAGTATTTGTTAAAGCGCAGGATTGCGTAGTGACATTACTATCATAAGTAGCTTCATTTACTATACCATTATTTCCATTTGGTGATAAATCATATGCTGTATTACCACTGCCCTCTTCAAAATTCCAATAGCCAACTAAATCTGCCTCATTACCTGTTGGTGGGCAATTCATGTAGTTTTGGATTTCTTCAGCAGATAAGTCTTTAGACCAAAATGTAAAATCATCAAGTAAACCAGCAAGTTCATAACTTGAACCTGAATTGTTTCTACCGATTCTATTTATAACAGTACAATTACTATTGATATTAGAATATAATGCATAGTTGCCTGTGAAGGAATGTGAGCCACTATATTTCAAATCTGCATTAACATACATATCTGTGTTACTATCTCTAAAAATTACGGTAATGTATACAAACTGATTAGCATATAGACTCATATCATATGATGTTATCGTGGCAGATCCAAAATAATTACCTTCAAACCATGCTTCTAAATCATTACCTGTCTTCTTAACTACATATCTTGGAGCGCATGTTCCAGAGGAGTATGCTCCTCCAAAATCTATAATATGCTCACTAGATGAATTATTCCAATCTGACTTAAACCAAAATGAGAAAGAAACACCATTAGCATTCTGGAATGACATATTATCATCAAAATCAATGTAATCCTGTGTAGTAGGCAAAAAACTCATAGAGTAATTATTCACAACAGAGCTTCCAGAATAATTATACGTTCCACTTTGAGTATAGGTTGTTCCGTTCCACACCGCACTATCACATGCTGTAATGTTGGTGTAGGAAGTGTCAGATTGATTTATAGTTAAATTAAGAACTGCCGTACTATCACAACCATTTGCATTCGTTAAATTACAAGATTGAGAAGGAACATTAATATCATAAGTGGCTCCATTTATTGTTCCATCATTACCATTAGGTGTTTGGTCTAAAGCAGTTGTACCGATCCCCTCTTCAAAATTCCAATATCCTACAAGACCAGATTCATTACCTGTTGGTGGACAAGTCATATATTGTTGGATTTCTTGTTGTGTTAACACATTATTCCAAATCTGTAAATTGTCTAAATTACCTTTATAATAACAAGCACCAGAACCACCATAACATTGTGAATTATTATTCCAACCCATTGTTAAACTACTACTACTTCCTCCATCAGGATTAAACGAGTATGAAGATGTTTGTACTAAAATATTATCAACATAAAAATAAACTTCTTTATTCTGAGAATTTCTAGTAATTGTAACAGAATACCATTGATGTGATGTAAAATTATAATTAAACAAGATTTCTTGATTATTTCCTGCTGCTCCATATTCATGTAAATATTTAAGATTATTCGTATTTGGAGGTATTTCTACAAAATATAATGCATTAGTGGCTAATGATTCCCCCCATGTTGAATAAGTGACAACATTTTGCCAATAAGACTGTTGAATATCAAAATTTATATCAAAAGAAATTGACAAGTCATCAGTAATCATTAATGAGTCTGAAGAGCCTACGTCTACATAATCATCAATTCCATCAAAACTCATAGAGTAATTATTTACTGCTGAGCTTCCATTGTAATTATAAGTTCCACTTTGCGTGTAAGTTGAATCATTCCAAATATAACTATCACAAACTATTACATCAGTTGTACTTGTTGTCGCATAATTACATCCTCCATCATCAGTATTAGCAGATACATCATAATTACAAGCTGAAGAATCTGTACATCCATTTACTGTTGCAATACAACTTCCATCATCACAAATAGCATTTGCATCATAGTTAAATGCACTAACATCTGTACAACCAATTGGGTCGACTGTTAATGTAGTAGTTACTGTACTATCACACCCATCAACTGTTGTTAATACATCTAGGTATGTGCCATCTGTATTATATGTACTTGTTCCAACTGTAAAACTATCACCAGAACAAATTGACACATTATTAGAGTTAGTAACTGAATTGTTTATCGTTAAATTAAGTACTGCTGTACTATCACAACCATTTGCATTTGTTAATACGCAAGATTGTGTAGGAACATTAGTGTCATAAGTAGCTCCATTTATAGTTCCATCATTTCCATTAGGTGTTTGGTCATAAGCAGTATTACCACTGCCCTCTTCAAAATTCCAATATCCAACTAAATCTGCCTCATTACCTGTTGAAGGGCAAGTTGTATAGTTTAGAATTTCTTGTTGAGTAAGTGGAATGCTCCATATACTTACATTGTCAAGTAATCCACTAAATCTTTCATTTGGCTCTTGATTTGTATAACCAAAAGTTAGGTTTGTAATTGTTGATGAACTAGCAAAGGGCCCGCTATAGTTAGTAGTTGCAACAAGACTCGAATTTATATATAAATTCATCATTCCATTATCATATACACAAGCAACATTAATCCATGTATTAAGTGGTGCATTATTATAAAATATTATTGCACTAGGTGCATTTGGGGGTGGATTACTTTTACTTACATTGTAGTATATATTATCATTCCAATAACCCAAATCAAATCCAAAATCACCATTGTTTATATTTGGACGATATGACATAATACGACCTTGATTTATACCATCTAATTTGACAGAATAAGAAATAGTAAATGATGAATTTGAAGAAAAACTAGAACCTAAATTTGTAAGGTCAATATAATCATCAACCCCATCAAAACTCATAGAGTAATTATTGCTAGCAGAATTACCACTATAAGAATAAGTTCCATTTTGAGTAAAAGTTGAATCATTCCACGTGTAAGAATCGCAAGCTGTTATATTAGTTGTACTTGATGTAGCATAATTACAACTGCCATCATCTGTATTTGCAGATGCATCATAATTACAAGCTGTAGAATCCATACAACCATTTACTATTGCTATACAACTTCCATCATCACAAATAGCGTTTGCATCATAGTTAAATGCACTAGCATCTGTACAACCTAGTGGATCTATTGTTAAAATAGTAGTAACTGTACTATCACAGCCATCAACTGTTGTTAAGACATCAGTATAAGTACCATCAGTATTATATGTACTTGTTCCAACTGTAAAACTATCCCCAGAACAAATTGATACAGTATTTGTAGTAGTAACTGAATTATTAATGGTTAAATTAAGTACGGCTGTAGAATCACAGCCATTAGAATTAGTTAAGCTGCAAGATTGTGCTGGTACATTTGCATCATAAGTAGCTCCATTTATTATCCCATCATTTCCATTGGAAGTTTGGTCATAAGCAATTGTTCCACTACCATTTTCAAAGTTCCAATAGCCAACTAAGCCTGATTCTGTTCCTGCTGGTGGGCAGCTCATGTATTGTTGAATTTCGGCTTGAGAAAGAGATGTAT